>Ga0209632_10001911_pt1 | contig 20553 bp, 12 predicted proteins | sample COG_10_FD_184754 | JGI IMG/M metagenome (GOLD analysis project Ga0209632, IMG submission 184754) | Pelagic Microbial community sample from North Sea - COGITO 998_met_10 (SPAdes) (version 2) | ecosystem: Environmental > Aquatic > Marine > Neritic zone/Coastal water | place: Helgoland, sampling... | reverse complement strand
ATGTTTCTAGTGCAGGCAAAGGTAATGCAGGAATGTTTCTGCCTGGATTTGGTAAAACTCAAAACAATGAGTTTAATCCTGATAACAATGAGATAAAGCCAATTCATGAAATCTTAGAACTTGATGCTGCTGCTGAAGACGCATTTGCAAATGAGCCAGTTATTGGTCATGTTGCAGAAGTAACTGCAGAAGAAGTAATAGAAGAATATGGACAAGAGATATCTGAAGTAGATTCAATCACTATAAAGAGTGATATGACTGCTGATGAAGCGCTTGAAACTTATCCAGAAATGACTAAGGAGATAGCTGAAGCAGTAGGTGTTGAAGTAGAAGTTCAGCAAGAGTCTGATATAGAGTATCAAGAAAGAGTTGTAGCTATTGAGAGTGAGGAAGAAGAAATTGATGAAGAGGAAGCAGCAAAAGTAAGACAGACCAATAGAGAAGTTGAACCTGAGTTAGCTCCTGAAAGTGATATACAATCTCGCATTAACTTAGCAAATGAAGAAGATGCTCAAGAAGAATTTGAACAAGCTAAAGACCAAGAAGTTAACGAAGCTGAAGAAGAAGTTGAGGTAAAAGATATTCAATTTGTACCAATAGATGGTCCACTTGAAGTAGTTACTGATGAGTCTAAGCCACTAGCTGATGGTCATACTTTAGTATCTTTAGAGAACTATCCTGAAGCTGAACTTGAAGAGATCATCCAGTTAGGTGAATCAACCTTTATGGTAATGGATTTCCGTGAAGAAAATGGTGTTAAGCTAATGGAGCTTAATGAAGTATCTTTTAAAGAAGACGCCGTAGAAATTGAAGAAGAAGAAATTCCTTGGGTTACTGATGAAGAAGAGGATGAAATCATGGAACAAATGTTTACTGAAATTCCTCAAGAGGAGTCACCAACTTTTGACAATACAACTGTGGATGATCAAGAAGAGTTGGAGAAAGATATCTTAGTAGAAGACAACATTGAATCAACTAATGAAGTGTTTGACATTGAAGAGGAAGAAGTAGTTCCAGGTATAGAACCTGTGGTTGGATTAGATGAGCCCGTGCAAATTATGTCACCGGCAGAAGCTAAGGATGAGTCTGAATTAATAGACACTCCTGATAAGACATCTGATTTATACATCACTATTAAATTAGAGTTATTAGATCTATATGGCTACTCTCCAGAATTTACATATACGGAGAAAGATAGTCAGTACAATGTTGTACTGGAATCAGGAGAGACTGTAGTTTTATCTGCAGCTTATATTGATTCATTAGATAATTAAGAAAATGTTATGCCCTGTGAAAATTAATTCACAGGGCATACTAATAGAAATTAAAAAAAATTAAAGACTTATGAAAGAATCAATTGTAATGTTATGCCAAGAAAATGGTTCAGACAAAGAGTATAGAGTAGAGTTAAAGCAAGAAGGTACTACAAAAGATTGGGTAGTTAATTTTGCTTATGGAAAAAGAGGAGCTGCGTTAAAAGCAGGAACGAAAACAAAAGTTCCTGTTAAATATGATATTGCTAAAAGGACTTATGATAAATTAATCAAGTCTAAAGAAGCAAAACTATATATAGCTGCAGGACAATCTGTTTCAATAAACACTGTTACTGATAAAGTTGACAGCGGGGTACGCCCACAGTTACTCAATGAGTTGACTGAAAAGGAAGCCGTTAAATATATACTGGATGATGACTACTGCATGCAGGAGAAATTTGATGGTGAAAGACGTATGATAAAAACTTTTGTAAATAAACCAAGTATTGGTATTAATAAAAAAGGAATTGAAATAGCATTGTCTAGTGAGCTCCAAGTCGCAGCAGATAATCTAATACCTAAAGAAAACTACATCCTTGATGGAGAAGACATGGGTGGTGTACTGATGTACTTTGATGATCTTAGTGTACCTGATCTATCGTACAAAAAGAGATATGCAGGACTTCCATTAACACAATTGAATTTACTACCAGTCAAAACAGCATGGAATACTGAGACCAAAACAATAATGTTTAATCGTATGAAAAGAGAGCGTGCCGAAGGTGTGGTATTTAAAAACATACACGCACCTTATCAAGCAGGAAGACCTGCGTCAGGCGGAGACCAATTCAAGTGTAAGTTTTATGAATCTGCATCTTGTATTGTCTCATCTATAAGTGCTGTGAAAAGTTCTATAGGAATACACGTATTTGGTAGTGACAACTTACCTGTAGCAATAGGCAACGTAACTCTGTATCCTAATTCATCTTCTTTGAAAGTAGGTGATATAGTAGAGGTAAAGTACTTGTACTATAATGAAGGAGGTTCGTTATACCAACCAGTGCTCTTAGCAAAAAGAAATGATGTTGATCCTGATGAATGTACATTAGCAAAACTTAAAAGAAAGAAAGACTAATGGACAAAAAAGAAATAGAACACCTTAGAATGATCTGGGTTACTGCTCTTGTTTGTACAACAGTATTCCTTGAAGTACACGATGAGCTAAAAGTAAGCCAGCAGTATAATGGAAAACTAAAAGCGTCCGGGAAACAATTTGAAATACAACTATTTAAAAGTTGTGATAGCCAAGTAAATGATTTGTGGCAAACAGATGAACTTGCTGCTTCAGATTTAACCCAAGCTATTAGAGAAATAGGAGAGCATATTGCTACTCTTAAACCAAGTGAAGTAATGACGCTAGTACATTCACTTAAAAAAAGTAAAAAATGATAAGTTCATTCAAGCTAGGAGCAGTCACTTGGGACATTGAAATCAATAGCGAAAAAACAGCAAGCCAAGAAGCATTAGGATTATGTTCATATATAGAAGCCCGCATATATATAGCACAGCGGGCTAGAGGAAAACAAGTATCCAAAGCCGTTCAAGAACAAACACTACATCATGAAGTAATTCATGCTATGTTGGATGCTATAGGGTATCAAGATCTAGGCGAGGATGAGAAGTTTGTCAATAGTATGGGAACACTCCTTCACCAATTTATAGAAACTAAAACCCACATATGAAACACATAGTATTTTTCTACTGGATTTGTGGTATAGGATTTATGACTACAGTCATAGTTATAGTATTTTACAATAACATATTTAAAGATGATTAACAGTACTAAAGAATGGGATTTTATGGATGAAAAAGAAAAAAAATGTTCTATATGCTTATCAATGTATGAAAACTATGGTAACAACGCAGAACCTCTTAATAAAGAAAGATGTTGTGATGAATGTAACTGGAAAGTAATATTAGCAAGAATAGAATTACAAAACCAAAACAAAAATGAGTGAAGAAGAAATATTAGAAAATCTATGCACTTATGATAAAAGAAACCCAAACTTCAATAAGTATTACGAATGGGAGCAAGGAGAAAGAGAAAGAATAATTAAAGATTGTTCTTGTGATAATTGTTTCTATGGCAGAAATAAATTAGCATTAGAATTGTTAAAACTAAAACCAATTAAACCAAAACAAAGATGAGTAAAAGAAAAGAACATATAGAATGGGAATTATCTATTCTAAAAATTGGATTAAATTCAAGGTACGGTATTAATAAAGACGATAATTGGGAAGAAAGACAACAAAAGATATCTAATAGGATAGTTGAACTAAAAGAAGAACTTAAAGCATTAAACCAAAACAAAGATAAGTAATGTAATAGGGTTCTGAGAGTTACCCTCTATGATATTTGTAGGACCGCTGTGAGCTAGTGGGAAGTCTATCAATTACATTTATTAAACCAAAACAAAGATGAGTAAAGAATTTATACCTTATGAAATAGCACTAGCTTTAAAAGAATTAGGATTTGATGAACCTTGTTTAATGGTTTATAACTATAAAAAACAAATCACATTACAAAATAAAATACCATTTGAACAAAGAACTAATCAACCTAATCCATATTTATGTACTGCACCACTATACCAACAAGCGTTTAGATGGTTTAGAGAAGAATATGGTTTTTATTGCCCTATATCATTAAGAAATACTTTTAAGATTATGAGGGATAATGGAGAATTTGGCAGCATACACTATGAGTCTGATAGAATTAGGAAATACCAACAAGCACAAGACGCTTGCCTTAGAAAACTAATTGAAATTGTAAACCAAAACAAAGATGAGTAATAACAAACATATATGGGAAGGATGGACAGTTCAATCATTTATTGATGAACTTGAGCCAACATTTAATATGATTATGAACAATAGTTCATGGCAAAAGCCATTTAAGAGTAAAGAGGAAGTGAAAGCTTGGTGTAAGGATAATCAACCTTATTACAAGAAACATATTCCTGAAGTAGCAAAATATTTTATTCAAAAAACAGGACTATAACTAAACCAAAACAAAGATGAGTAAAGTAAAATCTGTAGTAAGAAAGAGTATGAAAATTAGAGAGTCTGGAAGAAGTTCTGATTATATCACACCTTCTTTTGGCTACGGTTGTTTATTTAATTGTACATATTGTTATATGAAAAGGCATTTGCCGGAAGGATTGACAGCGGCTAATAATCCAGGAGATATATTAACTAAAGTCAATGAGCATGTATATTTTCATGCTGATACAAAGAAACCTAATCAAACTCATGATGAATTTATAACTTATGATATTTCTTGTAATGAAGACTTTGCTCTTCACGCAAAACATCATAGTTGGGAATATATATTTGAGTTCTTTAGAGATCATCCAAAAGCTATGGGCACATTTGCTACTAAAACTGTTCCTATAAAATTCTTAGAGTTTGATCCAAAGAAGAAAATAAGAATAAGATTTAGTCTTATGCCTCAGAACATAGCGGATAAACTAGAGCCAAACACTTCTAAAATTATAGATAGAATAAAGGCTGTTGATGCTTTCATAGAAGCAGGCTATGATGTTCATTTGAATTTCTCACCTGTTGTAGTTTATGACGGATGGTTAGAAGATTATGATTTACTGTTTAAAATGTGTGATGATTATATAGAAAACAAGGATGAAGTTTTATCTGAAGTTATCTTTCTTACACATAATGCAGGTAAACATCAATATAATTTAGATAACAATCTAGATGGTGAAGAGCTATTATGGACACCGGAAAATCAGCAAACAAAAACTTCACAGTATGGTGGCGTAAACATAAGGTATAAATATAATCTTAAAAGACAGTACATAAAACAATGGACTGAACTACATGATCAAATTATACCTTGGAACAGAATTAGATATATATTTTAAACCAAAACAAAGATGAAAAGAAATAAAAAGCTATTAATTGCTTTGTTATTATTAACACCAGCAATTATATACATAATATACTTTACAGATAGTTTTTCTATGAAGTATACATATGTAAGATTAAAGAATGGAACTGAATTTAGAGATGTTCCTGTAAAACGTGTTGATGATATAGGATTTAAAATAAATGGAAACTATTATACAGAATTTGATATTGATAGTTTAGCATATTAAAACAAAACAAAGATGAGCAAAATGGGAAGAGCTGTACTTTGGGTACAGGAGAACGGATTAAAAGATGATCCAGCAGCACTAAGTAAATACATTAATCAAAAAGACAAAGATGGAACAAGCAATAAGCGAAGTAAAATTGAGCACAGGAAAAACTGTAAAAATATATCAAGACGGTGATTGTGAATCACCTCGTGCTTGGGACAACCTAAGCCAAATGATATGCTTCCATGGCAAGTACTCACTCGGAGATGATGATCATGATTACAACAATGATGATTATAATAACTGGGATGAAATGAGGGACGCAATAGAAGCCACAGAAAGACCAATTGTATTGTTACCACTATACCTTTATGATCACAGTGGAATTACAATGAGCACCGAACCATTTGGGTGCATATGGGATTCAGGCCAGGTAGGGTTTATATTCATTAACCACGCCAAGCTAGATGCTTATGGACTTACTGTGAAGGATGAGGAAACGTGGGAGAATTTCCTAGAAAGACTTACGTTGAGTATTAAGGAAGATGTGAAAATATATGATCAGTATATTAGTGGCGAAGTATATTCGTTTGTCATAGAGGATAATAATGGAGATGTCATTGACTCATGTGGCGGTTTCTACGGAGATTCGCTAGAAGGTTCAGGAATGAATGAGCACATGATTGAAAATCTAACAACTCCAGAGATTGTAGAGTTTAAGAGCGAAAGCTCATTTGTGTAAAAAAAAGAAGGGTATCGTAATGATACCCTTTTTTTTTCTAACCAAGATGGTAGTGTGAGTAGTGTAGTGAGAGAAGTTATCTACGCACCTTGGTTTGATAAGTTTGGAAGTTTTGAATCGCTAATGCAGGATCTAAAGTTGAACCTGTCAGACCTACAGTTTTCGCTAAGTGAGTCATAAACTTAGAACCACCTTTGTCTTGCCATTGATATGGTCCAACGTTTCTTGAATAGTATGCACTTGGATCACCTGTAGCAATCGCTTTAGTATCTTCGTATAACTGAACATAACTATCAGTAGTTGGTCCAAACGCTACAGACTTAATGTCTAATAATGAATTGTATTGTTTAATTCCACCAGTAAAAAGATTGAACTGCTCGTTCTCTCCGCGTACTTGCATGAGCATGTGTAATGAATGAAGTTCCATATAACTCAAGCCATCAAACTCCCTATCAGGATCGGATGAAGTTAATGGAAATGGTAGTGCTCCAGACTTAGCTCTAAGTTTAGAAAAACGCTCATCATCTTCTGGATCAAATCCAAATATAACAGACATTAACATTGTAGTTACCATAAGCATTGCAACTTCTGTAAAGAACTTTAATGCAGCGGCTTTCTCAGGAGCTGTCATATAAGGTAAGTTTTTACCACCAGTTTTTATAGTTTCAATAACAGTTTTAGAAAACTGAATATAAAACCCCATTTGTACATCGCCTAGTCCAGGATTTAATCTTGGCTTTGCGTCCCATAAAGAACCAGAGAATCCCCATCTATTAGTAGCCATTGTAGTAAAGTATCTTCTCAAATATGAGATAAACCTAAATGCCAAATAACGTTGTGCTTCTGGTTGATCAAACTTAGCGTATGCACCACCCATGTTATTAGCTACTTGTTGCATTCTATTTTTCATGAACTTAAATTCACTGTTTTGAATTTCAACAGAACCTCCATTTCTACCAGCAGTATCAAGCTTTTTATCATATTTCCTATTGATAGCATCAATTCTATCCTGTAGTTTAATTTTTTCAAAAGGATCTGTAATGGTACTTATGTCATCAATATCTGCAAGTTCATCTCTACGGTCTTGTTCAATGTCATCAACATTCTCTAGAACATTTTCAATAGGCACTCTACCAAACACATTTTCAATTTCAGATTCTGGTATGTTATATCTTTTAGCAATACTTGCATAACTGTCACCTTCTTTAACTCTAATCTTTGTTGGATTTAATGCGTATCTTATATCAATACCATCTTTTAAACGAATTTGATTATCAACAGTTTCAAAGGCTTCAATATAAGGAATCTCTTCAGTACTACCATCATCTAATAAACGAGTAACTTTTTTCTTATATAACATCCCTGCACCAAGTTGAATACCTGCTTGATTCTCCACCCATTTTCTTGGTGAGTATAACCAAGAAATTTCAGCGGTATCTTTAAGCATTGTACGTGACATGTTCTCACCAAACTTTTCTTCAAACTTTCCTTGAATCATATCAAATGAATCAACTAACTGTTGCATATGACTCTTAGCACCTTTCTTATAAAGTTCTCCAGTAAAACTTAATTCAGCCATTGCTTTATAAGACCAGGCATTTCCTTTTTGTAATGAAGTGTGATCAACGTATTGTCCACCACTTGCTTCAATCATTTCTTGAAACTTCATACCTAAACTATTCTTAAGTGCTGAAGGTATATTCAATGCAAAGAAAGAAAAAGAAGCTCTTTTAAATAAAAGATTGGCAAAGTTATTTAACCAAGGGACATCAGCAGTAATACCTTTTTGTGCAATACCTTCAAACTCCCTTTCAATTAAATTATTTACAGCGGTTAACCTTACATTGTCTTTTTTAGGTAGATAGCTAAGTATACCACGATTCTTAAACTCAGCTTCATTTACTTTATTTAAATCATTAATAGCATTTACTGGATTATTTAATGTGTTCTGAATAGCACGGACAATAGGTGATATCTTAACCAATTGTTTTTGACGTTCAGCAGACATCATATATCTCATCATTGATTGCGTAACATTTGTTGTAACCTCATTCGCCTCTAAATCAAACAAACCTGCAATTGGAATATCAGTAGTTTCATTATCAAACATGTCAGCCCTTACAAGGTTAAACTGTTCATTATAGCTATACCCATCTTCTGATTGCGATTTTTCACCAGTAAAGAACTCTTTAACTCTTTGTGCATATTGAGACAAAGCATTCCATTTCTTTTGACCTGCCTCATTAATTTTAGTTGACTGGAGTATTTCTAATCCTTCTTTTTGAAATCTAGGAAAGTCTAAATATAAACGGCTTTTATAAGATAAACCATCCTGATGTTTTAGGTGAAATTCTTTCATCTTCTCAAGAACAGCAAACAACGCAGGATCATCTGTACGCATTGCTTCATACTTCTCATTGATATATGTAGAACCTGCAGGCTGAATAGCTTTTGGTAAAAACCGTCCTCTGTTATCAACAGTTTCATTCATTACACGGCGCGTCTTATACTTACTCTTTACAACTCGTGCGTAATAATCCATAGAAGGAAGACCTTCAATAGTATCAATTACTCTACCAGATGCATTCTTAATTTGATAAGACTCCGTCATTGTAGGATCTGATGGCTTGATTATGCTCCAAGGATATGTACGCTTGTAACGAGTTTTTTTAATCCGTTGATTTGAACCTTCAACCTTCTCGGAATATTCCTCTTCAAGGTGAGCTGTATTAAACCATTTAGCAAACTCTGCATCTTGACTAATTAAATCTTTAACAACCTCTTCAGTCATAACGTTATCTACATTTTCAGCAGTAACATTTCTAATTTTCCATTTGTCATATATCTTGTCTGTGTTAAGCTTAGACAACCAATTGTTTAAGATATCTACATAATAAGGTGTAGCCTCTCTTTGTGATAATTGTGAAAGTTCTGCATAAAGTCCGTTTAGCTCAGCAATTTCAAATTCAGATAACCCTCTATCATTCTTAAGATCATATAGCCTTTGAAGTTCTTTGTAATCTTCACTACCTAATCTACCTGCAGATTTCTTTTTCTTAAGTAATGCATAGAACCTATCTGTCTCAATTTGAGTAAGGCCATTATTCTTAACGCCTTCTTTTTTCATTTCAGCAAGCTGCTCTTCTAGTTCCTTTATCTCTTGCTGAGAACCTTCAGACAAATCAGTTCCTATGATTTGATTATCATCATCTCTGTAACCACCAGTAAGCTCAATGATTTTTTCCCATATAGCACCTTGATCTACATTCTTTCTTTCACTATCTGGTAACTTAGAAACAAGTTCCTTAACTCTATTAAGAATTAAGTTTCTTTTTTCATACCACTCATCCTTAATTACTTTACGTGAGTTTCTTTTCTTCCATTCATTAATACGTACTTCATACTCAGCATCATCAACGCCTTCATTCTTTAATTCCTGTGTAAAATCTATATAAGCATTTTCAAAAACACCCTTACGTATCTTCCACTCATAGAAGTCACGGGACTGTTTACGAAAATCTCTTAAACGTTTAGCTATTTCAGCAGTTTCACCAGTCTTCAATTTACCATTCAAGTCATAACGCGAGTGCATGTTTCTGTACTCTCTCCAAAGGTCGTCTACCTCATCAGCAATAAGCATCTGGTCACTCTGCGTCTTGGCAGGTTCTGTAATACTTCTCATACGCTCAAAAAATTCCTCTCTAAGATATGCGGCCTTCTTACCAATAGCATCTTTCTCAAAAATAGATTGCCGGTCATAGAACTCTGATACGTATTCCTGATTCATATACTTACGTTGCCACTCCTTTTGAGCAGCCACTGCATCTATCAAGACTTGTTTATTAGCATCATTATTTTCAGAAGAGTATTGTTTCTGTGCTTCAGTTACTGCATGAGCAAGACTGTCTTCATCATACCTATAGTTCTTAAATCTATTAATAAAAGACCATACCTCTTTCTCTTCAAGTTCTCCTGTCTCACGGTCCCATTTAGCAACCTTATCTGTGAAACCAATCTTCTCTCCAAGTTCACCCAACTTGTTAGGGTTATATCCTGCAGTCTCAAGCAAAGGTCTCATGGTTTCCGCAAACACATTAAACTTTTCTTGACTTACTATCATCACATCGTTCAGTGCATTTTTTGTATAAAGCGCAAGACCACCAACAATTGGATCAGTATTATACAAGTACCCCTCAAGGTAAGAGTTAAACCAATTGGCATCACCCATGTTACCTCTCAGTAGTGCTTCTATCTTATCCTTATTGATAGACAATCCTTTTTGTGACAAAGCAAGTAAACCATCTAGGTTCTTCTTCTCCCCTATAGATAAGTTACCCTTCTTGTCACGGGCAATCATATCATTCATTTGAGTGTACTCTTTCTCCGTCATACCATGGTACTCCTTAAAGATTACATCAATACGTTCTTGTGGTGCTCCCTGCTCTCTAAGCTTAGCAATCATCCCTTCATATCTTTCACGTACACTTCTGTTGATTGGTTCCAGTTGTTCAAAGACAGCATCTCTTGCACCAGCAGCATACATCTCATTTATTAGCTCTTTACTCTTTCTTAAGTTACGCATGGTATCTTCAGTAAGTGCTACTAGAGGAGATCTATTTGGTACACCGTTTTCAGCCTTATCAATGACAGCTTTAAACTCTTCTATAAAAGATGTCCAGTGATTGATAAACTTATCGTAGTGATAAGCCTTGTGCATATTATCTTGAGTATCCGGATACTTTGAAATATCTTGTATGTGAGCAAACACTTTCTCCATTACAGATTCTAAACGGAACAGTGTATTAGACAATGCCTCAACTCTGTTTTTACTTTCATCTACGTCTTCTCTAAACTCATCCGCCATCTTTGCCACAGCAGTTTGCCATTGACCAAGATTACCTTTCATTGCTTGGAGATCTCCACGCTGGTATTCATCTGTCAATAACTCAGCAAGTTCCTCATAGTTCTCATTTCTCATCAACATGTTCAGCTGACTTGAAATCATATCATAGAAAGTGTTTACTGTATTCTGTATATCTTTCTCTCCAATCTTTTCAAGATCTGAGCTTACTTCGCCGTAAGCCTCTCTACTATATGCAACTAATTCCTCATCAGAAAGAACCTCAGTGTTTATTTCAATCTTCTCACCTTTAACTAATATGTCAGATAATTCATCTAACGTAGTTGCAGCATCTAATTTACTTACTGGAATTGCTCTACCAAACGTCTTTCTTAAAGTTTGTTTGATAGCATATAGAAGGTCCTTGATAAATTTAGCAAAAGCTGAAGGTGTCTTCTCATTAGACAACTTATTATTAGCATCCGATGCTAAAGCTTTTACAATAGCTTCCTCTTTAAATCTTGGTGAATCAACTTCCAATTCAGGATAGTTTTCAGCAACACTTTGTATGATAGCTTGACCTTCTGTAGTTGAGTTCAGTTCATCAAATAGTGCATCTAATTGCTTAGGATTAGTTTGTGCAATATGTCTAATGATTGGATGAGCAAATTCATGGAATGCCATTTCAGTATTCATTCTATCAGCAATGAAATAAATTTTACCTCCATAAAAGAAAGCAGCTTCTCCATTCCAAGGATTTTTTGAGTCCTTAGTTATTTCTGCAGCATCCGTTGCTGAGACCATTTCATAATCAATACCAAGCATTTCGCTCATCTTATTAGCAACCTCAATAGCTTTAGTATTTTTAAGTTGATCAGATGTTATAGTATTATCCTCAGATCTACCCTGCGTTGTTTCAGCTATCTCAGCTAATGAAGGGTTTTCAGACATTTGCTTATTACCATCTTTTCTTTTCAATTGATATAAAGGAACATTTGGCGTAGGAGACATAAAAGTTGACTTGAAGTTTCTAGGTATTAAAACCCTAGTTGCTTCAGTAACGTCATACTGAAAAGCATTTATATCGTACTCCTTAAGTCTAATTTTTCTATCACCAATTCTATTACTTCTATTTATTTTTAATCTAGCTTTTTCTTTTTGTTCTGGGGTTAAAGCATCAAACATTTTTTCTAACTCTGCATATGTTATAATATTACCAGTCTTCATGCGAACTCTGTGATATTTACCATATGTTTTTTTAGCAAATATATTATAAAGACCTGACCTATTAATAACACCTTTAGGTCCTCCAGCAACAGACCTTTCAATTGGTGAAAAGAATATACTGTCAGCTTCTTTAAAATAGTTAAGTTCAGTTATTGCCTGCATAACTTCTCTCATAATAGGTATAGCTCTTCTATTTATAGAAGTCGCTATCTTCATTTTTGATTTAGATGCTTTTGGTACTATAATCAAATATGCTTTTTCAGCAATTTGACCACCTTGACCTAGACCATCAGAAACCTTAAGAGTTCTTGTTTCAAACTTAACACCAGGAATATTACGTTTAATTTCAGTTTCATTTGCACCAGTATTTTCTATACGCAATTCATAATGAGTGTCTGTTTCTTTAAACAACTTATAATTTCCTGGTTTACCTTTTAAATCAAAAGTAAACATTACTGTGTGATCAGCCCAATAAAGATCTTCAATAGTATAACGTTTATCAGATAATTCTTTTAAAGAATAAGCATCTGAATAATTAAAAATATTAGATTTAAAACCAACTTCCCCAATCTGTGTACCGACATAAGGGTTCTCAGCAAATTCAGCTCTTTCTGTACCCGCCTGAATGTATATTTTTTCTTGGACTACTTCACCAGTCTTTGGATTTAAAGTTTCAATAAATATTGTTTTTTCTTTAATTTCTTTAGTTGTTTGGCTATTTTCATCAAATGCTTGTAAAGAATTTACTTCCAAATTATCTATTTGCACTTCTATTTTAGCTTTTTCTTTTTCTATTAAATCACGTAAAGATAAAGTTCTTTGGTCACTTGTAATAGAAATCTTTGTTCCCATTTCTAAGTTTCTATCAAATTTATAACCATCAACCATTATATCTTGTAAGCCGAAATTATTAGTAAATACATCTGCATAAAAGACACCTGGTGAAAACTTATATTGTTTTGTTCTTTCACTAAAAGCATCACCTGTTTGACGAGCCTCACTCATTAATTCCATAGACAATCGGCCCAACCTATCTTCTCGTTGATAACTATTTCTTGTGGTGTTTCTTACAACATCTAGCATTTTCTCAAGCTTTCTTTTTATAGGGCTATCACTATAAGCATCAGCAACTGTTTTTAACATAGCTGCTTGAAATAAATCACTATATTTTACTCTTAAAGCCTCTTCAGTCTCCCAACTTGTATATTCTTCGCTTTTTAATTCTTGATAAAAAGTATCAATATCACGCATCATATCTCCATCAGCAACATATGCAGTCATGTTACCTAATGTACCATCTAAAGATCCTGGGCGTGCTGAACTACCTCCTCTAAAATCTTGTGCTATAAAAAAGTTATTTTTATCAACAACTATTATCTGATTGCTTTCACGATCAAGAATTTTTTGATAATTATCTTCAAGTTTAGGATCACTTAAATAAACATTCATAGCGCCAACCTCCCGTTTTAAGCCAGGAATTTTATCTGAAGAAGCCTTTCCTTTTACATAACTGCCAATAGTAATTTTTGCATTGGAAGCCAACAGTTCTGACAAATCTCCTAAAGATAATGACGGAGGAATATATATAACATCAATAATATCCTGATTAGGTCCAAACAGTTGTTTGATTTTACTAATTATAGCTTCCCAAACCTTCATTAATTTATTATATAAACCCGTATCTGGGTTTATTTTTCCAGCAGCTAATCGTCCTAATAATTCTACAATAGCTTCTTCTACAGCAATTTCATGAAATTCTTCAGGACTTAAATTAGCATAAGCTTCTTCATCACTATAAGTTTCATAAATTTCATCTAAAACATCTTTATGATTGGTCTCTATATCTTTTATTAAATTACCTAACAGATTAGAATTACCCTTACGTATTAAGTCAATAAAGATGTGGCCAAACTCATGCAGAGGTGTATCTAGCGTAGCTGTGGCTGTATTAATAACAATAACACGTTTACCATCTACTAATTCAACCTTACCTTTGTATCGCTCATTAGGAAGCTCTTCTAATCTATATTCATAATCACCAAACTTCTCAGCCATCCTTTTAGTTAAACTTTTAACAGTTTCATAGCTAACAGCATTTACATCATCAGCAATTCTTCTTAACTGAAGTTTAGTTTTAGCACTAATTTTTGCTTGAACTTTTTCAGGAGTACGGATCATTCCATCCGTTTCCATAAAGTCTCTATACGCTTCAAAGGTTCCTACTGATTTTTCCAGAGACTTCCACTCAGGCATATTTATATTTGGACAACTAGACATAATAAATTGTTTATTAACCCATACACTGATTCATAAAATCGCGCACGGCCTGATCATTTTTTTGTATAATTTTAGTATCGCTAACCTCCTGCTTAGCTTGAACCACTTCTCTTCCAACATTTACTTGAACATACTTAGGATTTAAGTAACCCAATCTATCAAACAACTGCTTAGACAAATATAAGAAAGTCTGAGGAGCAAACCTGTTTCCTGCTCTATTTTTATCAAGCATGTCTTGCCCATAACCTTCTTTATTAAAGACTAAGTTTTCACCATTAGACTTCTTTTCAACTAACATGTCAATTGCAGAGTCAATAGCTTCTTTTACAGTAGGTTCAATAGCACCATCTTTATCTCTAATAATTGTAGAACGTTCTCCACCAGTTTCATTATAGCCTGCTCTAGTAGGTAGGCCAAGTGCATTGGTGCTTGTATGCATTACAGAATCTGTAGTTGTGCCAGCATTTGCAGCATCGGCTGCTCTATTGTAAACATAAGTATTACCAGGATTATCTGCTAATTCTTGTATTAATGTTGTACGCCCTTTACTTGGATCAAATTCTTTTTGTGCAGGATTGTACATGCTGTTTGCATATGATAAATCAAGTGCATCAGTTTTTAATCCAGCTTTAGCAAAACCTTTAGCTTTAATTACAGTTCCAGTAAAGTAATCTTTACCTCTGATTTTAGATACTCTATTACTCATACCGTTTTGAACCTTAAACTTTTCCAAGAACTCCTTCATAATAAATACACCTTTGTTTTTTTCATTACTAAGAGCATTCATAAAAGCCTTAACAGGCTTGTTTATAAGGTTCATTATAGGTTTTTGAGGTACAATACGTACCAGAGAATACTTACTTCGTGTATTCATTCCTGATTGTAAGAACGCAATTACAGGCATTCTCTTAAAAAACTCAGTGATCTCATCAAGTTCTTCTTTTGTTTTGTTTGGAACAATCTCTTTCAGCTTTCTAGGGTCTGATAGGTTGACTAAATTCTCATGGTACTGATCTATTTCATCAGCAGTAAGACTAGTGTTGTTTAATGTCAAGTTTTTATATCTTCCATCAGGAGATACGTCAATTGACATTGCTCCAATCAAAGAGAAGTAAGCACTCAAATCATCATGCTTTTCTTTTATTCTTGTAAATTGTTGAGCATATGTATTATTACTCTGGAACATATTCCAGTAATTATAAGAATTGTCTAATGCTTTATCTCTCAACCATAACTCATAAGCCTTTTGAACCTTTCTTTTTTCAAATTGTTCAGCGCTCTCAGTTTCTTTTTGTTTGAGGTTCTCACTAATGAAATCCAACTTATTAGTGAATGCTGTATTCTTAGCAAGACTTGTAATAGGTGTAGAAGCTCTAAGTGTTTCTCTTTCTAGAACAAACTTATAATACTCTTCAGGTTTTTGGAAAGCCATAGCATTTACTTTAGCGTTCCCAACTTTGGCTAAACCAAAAGCGTTGTCCTCTTGGTAAGTCTTGTTAGTAAACTGTCTGTTTAGTTCATTCACATCAACATACAAAACACCGTCTTCTACATAAGCTCCATACTTAAGACTTGGTACTTTCTTAACAGTACCTGACTTCATCGTGTACCCATTATAATACTTGATATCATTTACATCTACTCCGCGCAGTGCATTTTGAAACAAGTAAAGAGGTAGATCATTCTTGAAGTCATTCGCAAACTTCTGTGCATCGCCACTAGTATCTTTAGCTAAATCAAAGTCTTCTCTTACAGAAGCCATGATGAAACCGTTTACATTTTTATCATTTCTAAGCGGGAACATTTTACCCAGAGACTCAATTTGAAATGGTTGAATAAAGAAACTTCCAATAGGTGAATCAGTTAAGATCCTATCTACCATATAAGATGGTATACGTGCATCTCTTTTCAGATCCTCCTTCATGAAGATTCTATTCTGTGCTTCAAATAAACTACCGTCCTTTGAAGTATCCACATTCATTTTCATCTTAATGTCCCGGATAGCTTTAGACATTTCTTCTACTTCAAGGAAGTGTAAGAATGCCGCTCTATCAACATCAGTATATTCATAAGCTTCACCCTTCTTTCTTTGTGCAGACTCCTTAACTATTGCACTTCTTAATTTTTCTATATCAAAAGTACCTTCATCATTTAAAACATCTTCTGTTATTCTTGCCACAGCTTCATTCAATACATTAGAAGGAAACTTAGCATCTTCCTCTGCCATATCAAACCCAAACTCAGGACTTGTCAATATCTCAGTTCTAGCTTTACCTCTATAATAAGCAGGCTTCTCTGGAGCTTTACCTAATGGTTGAGCAAATGTACTTTTAGCAAGCTTCTGTTCCTTTACATATTCTCTAACCAAAGGCATAGATGAAAAGTAAATAGCATCCTTGATTGGAACACCTGATTGAACCATAAACAATAGAACTGGTGATACTTCTTTATTACCTTGAACATTAAAGATCCAAGTATCAGCTGCAATATCAACCCAACCATTCATCATCTGATTAATTACATCAGATACCTTATGCTCATTATTAGCATCCATGATATGAGCCAAAGATATTCCAGACTCATCGCCAACCTTACGTGTGTTGTGTTTTAAGAATAGTTTTTGGCGATGGTAACCTTTCATTCGCTTCTGCTCATTCTTACTAGGATTTTTCTTAGCCGCAAGTTTATTGTACTCTTTAGTTGTCATTCCTGCAGTAGGATTCATGTACATTCCAATACGGTTGAATACACTATTGTAAGTATTATCCACTGCTCCTAATCCAAGTGTTTCTTTACCAACGGCATTGGAAACGTGTTTAAATAAGTTATAACCAACTTCCAATGTTCTAGTAGGTGATATCATTTTTTTATCACCATTCATTCTTGATTTACCATTAACAGTATTGTATTGATCATAGTCATTAACTAAAGAACCAAGCTCTGCAGCTAAGTCATCAAAAATATCTGTACTGTTTGGTCTAACAAGACTTACAAAATTCTCTGGCAAAGCAAGTATAGACCTAATGTTTGTTAACAAGTCATTCTGAATAGCCTTATCATTAAGCATCTCTTTCTTAAATTCCTCAAGTGATTTAACTTCACCAGTCTTAATCATTTCAGCAATCTCGGCTACTATCTCACCCTCAAGATCCTCAACAGAAACTCCCCATAGTGCAGCAATCAATCCATCAACAGTAGCATCATCGCCACCCTTAAGATGTATTTTTTGTGCCTCAATGTACTTATCATAGTTTTCTTGAATCTCTTCTTCTGACCAGTTCCACATTTGTGGTGTGCTGGTAACCATTCCATTTTCACGCTTTGCCTTACGTATGTTAGGCATCATGATTGTCATCTTATCCACATCAAAATCTGCTCCTGACTTAGCAACAATTTCTGATGGCGGTATGATAATAGATCCTGCTTCTGCAGGCAAAAACTCATAGACTTCCATGAACTCCATAGAGTTTAATCCCTGTACTGGAATACGCACACCAACCATAGTAACCATTTCTCTATGACGTCCTGCGTCTAACCATTTATCATCTCTAATAAGTTGGTTCAATCTTTTAATTGTACCTATACGGTTACCGTCTAAATCATTCATGTCTAATAAGTGCATGAAGCTTCCTTGTAACGCAACCTTAACTTTCATAGCTGAGGTTGTTCCATCTTTTCCTACACCTTGTTGGTAGGTAGGTAAATCATTTGTACCATACTTCTTGTTGTCCGCATCATTTGCATTAGTATAGTTGTATCCTTCAGCACCGTTCATCTCTTCAAACATTGTACTAGCAACCTGGATCAATCCCTCACCATTTACTTTTTGCTTAATCAGACGTTTAACCATCAATGCATTCAGAATCTTTTCAATCTTCTCTACACTAAATGAAAGAGACAAATCTTCCTTTAGTTTACCGTTCTGAACATCAATGAAATCCAATTCATGTTCAGCAAGCTCACCACGTGAACCTAACTCTCTCTTAACCATTTTGATAAGATCTCCCATCTTTCCATCAAGAACTTCCACACCATCAACAATCTTAGATGTCCAGTTCATATCCTTAAGGAGCTTATCTTTTTGGTACTGAGTAAGCTTTGCTATGTTGCGCTCATATTCTAATAGAAGTTTGTATCTAGGAGATTCACCTTCTTTATCTTTTATTTTTTCCCAAGCGGTAATACGGTTATCAAAAGACATGCTCGGTTTAAAGTCTGTTGGTACGCCACCTTCCATTAAACCATCTTCAATAAGTTTTCTTAGCTGAGTGGAGAATATCACATTCCCTTTAGATTTAGATGCTATGGCTAACTGATTCTTCAAGTACTCTAAATGAATTACATTCTTGGTGAAAGGTGTATTCAGCTGAAGAGTTCTGTTCTTTAAATAAAGTGCATCAGGACCACCTTTTTTAGTGATGGTAGATACTTTAGAACCTGACTCAAATGTCAAATACTTAATACCTTCTTTAATCATCTTATCATGTAACGCTTCTGCATTCTTATTTTTGATTACTGTTGGTATAAGAGGCATCAAAGAATACTTATGCATTCCCATTAGTGACATTCCCTTTGTTTGAAGAGGCCCCCAATACTGTGCTTTAATTACTGGAAAGAATTCTGTAACCCTTTTAGGATCAACTCTTTTTCCATTAACAATATCTTCAAAGAGCTGATCTTGTTTTGTACTCCAATCACCTTCTGCAATTTTTAATTCTCTATATCCATCAAAAGTAATTAGACCTTGTGCATCAGCTTCATCCATTAATTTTTCACCATATGCCTTTGCACCAGCTTTACCTAAAGCTTTTACATAATCATCGTAATATGCCGATTTAACTTGCTGTTCCGTTACAACTGCTGTAGGAAAAGTTCCATCATAAGTAGCCATTCCCATATCAGAAAGACCTAGACGTTCCTGATTCTTTTTAGCGTAACTTGTACCAGCAACTCTAGGACCGTTGATATAATTCTGCATAGCAATATCTGTACGGTAAAGATCTCCCGTTGAACCAGCACCAGCATTCCTTTTATGAAAACCTTCTTTTGCATGGTTAAATAACGCAAGGTCACCATAGAACAACGCAAGAGACTCAACATTATGTATAAAACTATTAGTAGTATATGAACGGATCAACGCATCTTTTGCTGACGCATTGTTCATAGTCACACCTTTAGCTTTTGCTTCTTTTTGTATCTGCTCTATAATGTTAGATGTAGTAAAGGAAGCATCCTTAAATAGTTTCTTATTTGCTGTATACTGATTTTCAAAATAGTTTGATACAGTGTTTTGGATAGCTTTTCTAACGTCAAGACTATTATTAATAGCCTCATTAATATCCTGATCAGTATTAACAATCTTCTCAAGAACATCTTTGGTAGTAGGATCTAATACATCGTCAAATATTGTAAAGTTCTTACCGTCTTCTGCATACTTAAAGTCATACTCCTCTATGCCATCAAGATTACGCATCTCGCGCATTCTTTTCATCTCAGCAATTATATGAGGAAGCAATCTTGAATATGTCTTTAACTGGTAATCTGATTCTGTATCTTCACTAAATAAGTAAGCAGGAACATACTGAGATGTTTTACTTCCAATGATTGGCCCATCAAGGGACAATGAATAAGAAGTTCCTTTATCTGCATGACGCATCATCTCTGGTGTACCAAAGTAAGATAAGTGTAGATCTAATATAAGTTTAGTGTAACCATCACTCTTTGCAGCAGCAATACCATCAGATGACTTGTCATCAATGTCTTTAATTAATACTCCACTAAGATTAGTTAAACGTAGCGTAACAGGATCTCCAACATCGTTGGTTCTCCTCTTACCATAGTTAGGGTCATTCTCCTGAAGGTCTAATCTAAACATTGACTTCATCCAGATAGAAGCCTCAGAAAAAGGATTCTTCTTTACATCTAAATGAGCCATGTATCTTTGTGCTACTATTTCTTTGTAGTCTTTTGTTGTGTCATTCAATCCATTAACCATTACAGTCATTGTATTGTTTAAGGTATGCTCAAACTGAGTATTACCCTCAGCATTAGTTACCA
>Ga0209632_10001906_pt1 | contig 20577 bp, 18 predicted proteins | sample COG_10_FD_184754 | JGI IMG/M metagenome (GOLD analysis project Ga0209632, IMG submission 184754) | Pelagic Microbial community sample from North Sea - COGITO 998_met_10 (SPAdes) (version 2) | ecosystem: Environmental > Aquatic > Marine > Neritic zone/Coastal water | place: Helgoland, sampling... | reverse complement strand
CCCCCTTGTATGGGTAGGGAAACCAAGTTCCCCCTACGACCCCCTTTGTAGGGAAACCAAGTTCCCCCTACGACCCCCTCCTTTTCCGTGTTTCTTTTCATGTGTAAATCCTTTTACTTCTTTTTCTCACAGCTTCCTGATTTAGGATTTTTACGGCTTCCATTTGGACATCTTGCTCTCTTGGTCTTATTAGGTTTGTTCTTATTACATCTTCTTGTTTTTTTATTCAATTTGCTTCCTTTTGGGCATTTTTTCTTTGTTGGTGCAGGTTTAAGTGTCTTTTTATTAGGCAAATTCTTTTTTTTTGATGCAGGTTTAAGTGTCTTTTTATTAGGCAATTTTTCAACTAATGGTTCTTGCATTTTCTTTTTCATTTCAGCTTCTTTTGTATAATGTTTCATTAGTTCATTATCCCTTATTTGCTCTTGAATTTTGTGGATTCTGTCTTCTTTTTTTTTAATAATGTCTTCACCTTTTTGAATTTCTTTTATGTATTTTGGTAATTTTCTGTCTAAACTATCTATTGTTTCAGATAATTTTTTTGTTCTTTCATTAGTGAACTTTGCTTTACTTTTTGCATGTACTTTCTCTTTATTAAATTCATTTTGAGCGTCTTTAACCGCGTCCATTTGTTTCTTCAATTTAACCTTAGCATTATATAATTTTCTTCGGTAAAAATCTCCCATCCCACTTACACGACCAGTTTGTGTAGGATAATTATTAACGCCTCTCTCACAATCATTTACATTATCTTTAGCCATGTCTAAGTTTTTTTCAGCTCGTTGAATTTTCATTCCTAAATCTTTCAGTTTTTCTTCTACTTTTTTCTCTTCTTTTTTAACGTACGTATCGAATTCTTTTTCAAGACGTTCACGCTTATCTTTCTTTTCTTGAAATCTTGACTCAAGATGTTTTATTTGACCTCTTAATATTGATATTTCTTTTTCAATAGCAGCAATTTTAGAGTTGTTTTCTTTGATATTTTCATCGTAATTTCCAAATACCATTCTATATATTTAGTAAATATATTTAGATATATAGCTAAATATACTTATTCTCATATTCATGCAATTTTTCTATTAAATTATTTAAACCCTTGAAGATTTAAACTTATTTATTCTCTCTCTCTCTTCTCTTTTTGTCTCTCTCAAGGTAGTTCGCGAGAGAGATATTATTATATATTTCCATTTGGAGACGATGAACCTCCTTATTCTCCAGATAATCCTTTGCATATTGTAGAGCTTTTCCGACCTCTTCTTTATCAACTTCAAGGTCTCGCCTGATTTTCTTTGCTTCGTTCGTCCTCGTCTCATCCGTTGAGGTTTTTATTATACTGTTTTTATTTCTCAGTTTGGAATGAATAGAGAGAATGAGAGAGTTAGCCAAATCAATATCCTCTGGCGCTTGAACCTCGACCGCTTTTTTCCAGTTTGTCCATTCATCCTGTTCTTGTTTAAAATTTTCATATTGTTTACTATTACCAGGTTCGCCCCCACTAAGAAAGACTTGAAATATTGAAAACTTATCTGTCTCTCTCTCCTCTCTCCTAAGGTATTCGAATGAATGGATGTATGTGAAATATTTAACTATCTCCTCCTTTTTGAAAGCCCCTTCAAAAATTTTTTTTAACTCTTCCTCCTCCTCAGGAGTTTCCCCTCTCCGAAATTCATCATGAATATATTTCTCCCGAAATTTTGAAAATTTCGCATTTAAGTCCTCTAAATGTACCTGCCTCTCTCTCTGAATATTCGTGGGCAAGCACCAAAACAAATGTACCGCAATAGAATAATATATCATCTTCCTTCTCTGACACCATTGATTTTCCCCACAGCTACTTCTACTAATCCCGTGAAAACCCTTATCATTATTTAGGAAATTAATTATTTTATAGATTTTCCCCATCTTCGTCTCCATCTCCGTATCATCAATTAATTCCCCTTTATCAGTAATAATTAATTCCACCCACTCCTTCACCTTTTGCTTGATTTTTTCACTACCCTGATTCGGAAGTAAATCCTTCAAATCTCCACCTGTTTTTCTCGTAGAACGCGTTTTACGACTCTTTCTCTTTTCATTTTTGCGTTGACGTATTTTTCGTCCTCTTGTTTTCCTAAAGGATTTTCTTGACTTTCTTAATTGTACCATTATGTATTATGGTTAGACTTTTTAGAGGTAAATAATATGAAATATACAGAGGGATCATGTACCTAAATTTAATACTCACTAGGAGGGACGAAGGAAATCACTCAAATCTCAAACTTTGACTTTTATACCAGTGAAGATTTAAAATGGAACGCCTTAGGCGTTCTGAATTTTAATTCGTTTAGACCCTTGAAAGATTCAAAATGTTCCATTTTAAATCTTCAAGGGTTTAAATCTTCAAGATTTGGAAAACATTATATTACCATGTTTTTCTTTCTATTTTTAAATTTTTTAATTTATCAATGAATTCTACAAGTTTAGATGATTTTTCCAACTTCGCTCTAAGTTCGGGTCCCTCGTCGTCCTGATACGTAATCAACTCACCATCTCTTGTTCCAATATCCTGTACCAACTTTTCTACTAGTTCTTCACCTTCTCTTCTTCCAGTGTTCATGTCCATGAGCCTTTCCTTATCTTTTAATATACTATTATAAAGTTTTTCACCAATTCCACTAATAAATTTTTTTTCTTCCTCATCTCCGCTCTTTGTCCCCCTCCGCAGGGAGTACCTATACTTATCTTTATGTTTTTCGAATTTTGCAATCAAATTATCATAAATTGTATCGTATTCGCCTTTATGCATTGCTTGTAATATGAATTTCTTGAAGCACATGAACAAACGTATCGCAATATAATAATATATCATCTTCTTCCTATGGCACGTTGTTGCTGTGCCAACTGCAAACGCAAGATATCTATCTCTCTCACACGAATTACTCATCCTCTTCCCCTTCTCATCAGAAGTCAACCAGTCAAATATTTTTAGGATTTCTACTATTTTTTTAGAAGCATCTTCTTCTTCTTCTTCCTTCTTTTGTTCTTTGTCGTGTTGTTGTTTGACTAACTCTCCTATATTGGACGCCAACTTGTACACGTTGTTTGCTATTTCTTCCTCACCATAGCCACCTGTTTTTCTCGTAGAACGCGTTTTACGACTCTTTCTCTTTTCATTTTTGCGTTGACGGGTTTTTCGTCCCCTTGTTTTCCTAAAGGATTTTCTTGACTTTCTTAATTGTACCATTATATATTATGGTTAGACTTTTAAGAGGTAAATAATATGAAATATACAGAGGGACCGTCTAAATCATTCCTCACTGGGAGTAGGCTCAGATTTGTAATTATTATCACTAATACTATCCCATTCCTTCTTCTGTTCGTAACTGCTTATAAATTGACCATCATCTATTCATTATTTTTCGAACCTTTGATCTTTTAATGTATTTACCCAACCATTTTCTTTAAATGTTTGTGTGTGCTTCTCCATCAACACATCAAATATACATAATTGCTTTATGTTCAATAAATTGGAGCGCGTGATTTGAGGGAATTTAAAACCTGCCTTTTCCTCAACAACTGCCTTTTCCTCATATAACTGTTTTTTTATTTTGTTTTTAACTTCCTTCTGACTCTCTTGATAATCTTTTATCATTCCTATACTATTATAAAGTATTTCAACAACCCCAAAAATATATTTCTCCTCCTCCTTCAACCATTGCGCTAAAACTTCTCCTCCTCCACTTCCTGCCTGAACCGTATAATTATCGTACTTTGTTTTATGATTTTCAAATTTGCTAATTAATTGTTCATAGGGTTTGTAGGGATCGGTTAGATTAATGAATACCTTGAATAATAAGTACAAATGTACCGCAATATAATAATATATCATCTTCTTCCTCTGGCACGTTGCATATTCCGAATTAAAATAACACCTCACCAATTTCCACTTAATCAACCAGTTAAATATTTCTTGGATTGCTTTACTTACTTCTATGGCTTGCACCTCTTCCACATTCACCGGTCCAAAGGCTTTGGCAACCCTCGATTCGGAGGTAATTTTGATTAACTCTCCTATCTTTCTCGCCAATTCGTTAATTTTGTCTGCTATTTCTTCCTCACCATAGCCACCTGTTTTTCTCGTAGAACGCGTTTTACGACTCTTTCTCTTTTCATTTTTGCGTTGACGTGTTTTTCGTCCTCTTGTTTTCCTAAAGGATTTTCTTGACTTTCTTAATTGTACCATTATATATTATGGTTAGACTTTTTTAGAGGGTAATATGAAATATACAGAGGGATCATGTACCTAAATGTAATACTCACGAACTCACGAAGGAAACAAAACCTATGATTCCATTATCCTCTGCCCAAGTTGCGAGTTTATTTTTTATATGGCGTCCTCGAATTGGGGGGGGTGCCTCACGATAATTTATCTCTCTGTCTTTCTGTCTTTTTTTTAGATTTTTTATTTGTACTATCCACTTTACAAATATAGAATTTCCTTTACCAACGAAAGCAGTAATATCATCTTCCTCCACCTGCGTCAGTATGATTTTAGTTATCACTTCTCCATAGTAATCACCTTCACTTACTCGATACTCGTCAACGGCCCTTTCATTTTCTTCTAATATACTATCATAAAGTGTTTTAACAATTCCACTAATAAAATTTTGTTCACCTTTTTCTTTCCAATAATTTGAAGAAAAAAAATGCGACGCTATGTTATCTTTTTCTTGCTTTCCTCTATGTTTTTCGAATTTTTTAATCAAATTGTCCTTAATAGTTTTTTCTTCAGTTAAATAGGATGATTTTGCATAAATGAAGCACATGACCAAATGTATCGCAATATAATAATATATCATCTTCTTCCTGTCGCACGTTGTATCAAAAGTACAGCTGATACCACTCTTCTTCCCAATCAACCAGTCAAATGTTTTTAGGATTTCTTCTATTTTTTTTTTTTTTTCTAGTGTATACAAAGTGTCGACTTTGACTAACTCTCCTATCTTGGACGCCAACTTGTAAATTTCGTATTCAATTATACTCTCACGAAGGCCACCCGTTTTTCTCGTAGAACGCGTTTTACGACTCTTTCTCTTTTCATTTTTGCGTTGACGTGTTTTTTGTCCCCTTGTTTTCCTAAAGGATTTTCTTGACTTTCTTAATTGTACCATTATATATTATGGTTAGACTTTTTAGAGGGTAATATGAAATATACAGAGGGACCATCTAAATATAGTAGAAACTTCTATATTCACATATCATGTACCTAAATGTGATTTTCTTTCTGCAGACAAGGCCATTTAAGAGAAAACTATTCGATATCCATTATCCTTTGCCCAAGTGTCTCGTTTATTTATTATTTCTTCGCGAGAAGGTTCATATTCCCCCTTTTTCAATTCTTCGCGAGAAGGTTCATATTCCCCCTTTTTCAATTCTTCGTTTGCGATTATTTTTAGATTTTTTATTTGTTCTATCCACTTTACAAATATAGAATTTTCTTTGCTAACGAAATCATTAATATTATCCACCTCCACCTCCCCCAGTATCTTATAGAGTATCACATGTCCATAGAAGTTGAAATGAGCTTCACTCATCCGACCGTAATCGGCCCTTTCTTCCTGTTCTAATATACTATCATAAAGTATTTCAACAATGTCTCCAATAAACCTCGTTTCATCCCACCACGTCTGTCTTTCTGCCTCCCTCACTCCCTCTCTGGTTCTATGATTTTCGAATTTTGCAATCAATTCTTCTTTTTGACCACCCTCTTCCTCATCATTTGTAGTAGTAATAATGAATTTCCTGAAGCACATGAACAAATGTATCGCAATATAATAATATATCATCTTCTTCCTCTGGCACGTTGCATCTTTACCACAACTCACCAATTTCCAGTTAATCAACCAGTTAAATATTTTTTGGATTTCTTTTTTTTTTTCAAAAGCATCTTCTTCTTTTTGTTCTTTGTCGTGTTGGAGTTTGACTAACTCTCCTATCTTGGACGCCAATTCTTTAATTTTGTCTGCTATTTTTTCCTCACGAAGGCCACCTGTTTTTCTCGTAGAACGCGTTTTACGACTCTTTCTCTTTTCATTTTTGCGTTGACGGGTTTTTCGTCCTCTTGTTTTCCTAAAGGATTTTCTTGACTTTCTTAATTGTACCATTATATATTATGTTTAGACTTTTTAGAGGGTAATATGAAATATATAGAGGGATCATGTAAATATAGTAGAAACTTCTATATTTAGAAATATAACCTAAAAGCGCGAAGTTGGACTCATATATAGATTTTGTATTATTTACACATCATAATAGAGCCCCATTTGCGCACCTTTACGAACATAATCGCATTTTTCATAAAATCCAACATTTTCATCACTACAGTCCAAGATACATTTATAACATCCTTGTTCTTTAGCATATAAACTCAACAATTCAATCATTTTTTTCCCAAGACCATAACCTCTATATTTAGAACTAACAACAATATCTTCAATATGTCCAACTTTTCCATAATTACGAATCAACTTTTCTTCAACAAACACAGTACCCGAAGCAATGACCTTCTGATTCAATGTATCTTCAATCACAAAAACACGATGATGTTTATTCAACTTTGTAATAAATTCTTTTGTTTTCAAAGTATCCATTTGAGACTTATCCACTTGAGTTAACTGTCCAAGAAGTTCATAATAATTATCATTAATATCTTCTTCGTCCAAGAAACGCAAAGAAAATATCCTATTTTTTATCATTAATAGCGTGTTATTAATTCGATTATCAATATATCGGGTCAGTTTTCCATAAATTTCGTCATTTAATTGCTCGATTTCGCTCTCAATAAAAATCCGTATACAATTTTCCGTACCTGAAGCACGAATAAATATCCGACATCCATCATTTTTGCATATTTCATCAATATAGCTCTGTAGATGCAGTGGTTGCAATAATTTTAATTCATTACCAGTAGACTCAAATACATCTTTATCTTGGACATCATATTTTGCTAAAATGGTTTTGTAGGGAGTATATAGTTCACTCCATTGTTTCCCATCCATTTGTAATTCTTGTAAAATATATAAAACGGCTAAAAAGTCCATGATTCCATCCCCAATATTTGGATGAAAATAATATTCTAAAGTTTCTAATTCTTGGACAGATTTATTAAAAACCATATTTCCATGACCATTTTGTTCAAAATAAACCGCAACATCATATTTTATAGCCTCTTTGTGTAGATTCTTCACACCTGTAGCTGTACAACAATAATGAATGCGTACATTAGTGGGAAATTTCAAAGAGCGTACATATTCAATACATGCTTGGTTTGTATAACCGGTATAAACAAAACCAATATCTATTAATCCAGGTTTCAAAACACGGCTCATATAAGTAAATATGAGGGCTGCGATGTAATCACCGTTTAGGATGTTGAATTTAGGTTTATCTTCATAATAAAAGACAATACGGTCTGCATCTCCGTCCAAGGAAGCGCGTAAATAAGGTAAATCAGTTAAAAAATCGGGTGTAATTGGATTTTTTTTGTATGTACATACAAAATCTGAACTACAATTTTCATTTAATAATTCATGGGTTTTCCAATCTGTATTAATAAGATAAAAAGCACGATGATTCAAACATTTCATTACACGTGAACCAATACCATTTGCACAATCCAAAATGCATGGTACTTGTATACGTCCTGTTAAAAATTTCAAATAACTAATATAATCAGTTTTTATATTAGAAAAAGCAAAGTGAAGTTGAGGAGTTGTTATATATTTCATAATAGCAAAAGGGAAATAAGGATTAATTTTCTGTATACCTCCAACAATTTTATCACAAATTTCTGGACTACTTTTTCTAGAATCATATCCAATTATTAATTTAATGTCTTTATTGAAAATTTGTTGCGTATTATCAATTGTATATTTATCAACATGTTCATTTTTATTAATAATCCCATTGACGAAATTTTCCAAATAAACTTCAATATCATCACTTACCATATTTCCCATATAATTCATTATTTTGACTCCATTATCATCATAATGATTATGAGAAGCAGTAATCATGATACCAAATGACTGTTTTTTATAATAAGCCAACAAAGTCATAGCCATTCCTATTTTTTCCGCAATATTTAGTATTTTTGTATGATGATCTCTGAATCCAGAAGTTCCATATTTCATATTATATATATATGAAAAACGAGAAAAACGATTATAAAGAAAAAATAACTTTAGTAGGTTTTGGATGGGCAAGTATAGGATTTCTGCATTACATTGATACAAATAAATATGATGTACATTTAATTTCAGATAATCTTTCGTTTTTATACACTCCATTATTAGCACAAAATGTAAATAATAATAGAAATTTAGAAATAGACGCAAAATCTATGAACCAAAAGTTTAGCATTATTCAAGGGAAAGTAAATAATGTTGATTTTAAAAAAAATACAATAAAATATGATGATAAAGAAGTTGAATATGAACATTTAATATTTACCCATGGTGCAAGTGTAAATACATTTAATGTACCAGGAGTGAAAGAATATACATATTTTTTGAAAACATCACACGATGTTGGAGTGTTGAGAGAAAAAATAAAGGAATTAAAAGAGGATTCACATATTGTTGTTATTGGATGCGGTTTGACTGGATCTGAATTAATTGGTACATTAAATGATATGAATAAATTTAAAATAAGCGCGATTGATGCATTACCAAAACCATTAATGATGTTTAATGAATCCTTGTCTAGTAAAGCTCTTTCACTTTGGAAAAATCAAAAAGTGGCCACTTATTTTAATAGTTTAGTAACAAAAATAGAAGAAAAATCAATATTATTGAAGCCAAACAATAAAATAAATTTCGATTTGGCTATTTGGTGTGGTGGAATAAAAGGAAATTCACTAACATTACATGTGAATAAGAGTCTTAATAAATCAAATAATGGAGGTATTCAAGTAAATGAATATTTAGAAATAGATGATAATAGTAAAATTTATGCAGCAGGTGATTGTGCATTGACTGGAAATCCACCCACAGCTCAAGTTGCATATCAACAGGGGATTTATTTAGCAAAAACATTTAACAGTGGTAAAAATGGAAAATTTGTTTTTAAAAACACAGGACAAATCGGGTACATTGGTAATTATGAAAGTGTATTTCAAAATCAATATATTTATGGCGGAGGGAAGATTATGTATTTTATGAATAACTGTATTCATTTATACAATTTTGGAAAAATTTATTTGCGTTCAAAATTATGATTTTTTTTGTAATTCAAATTTTTTTCTTATAATATAATATAAAATGGCGCAACCGACAAGCACTTTTGAACCTAGTACTAATTTGATTAGTGACCAGAGTGAACAAACTGTTCCTACGACTATCTTTAACACTCTTCAACCTTATCTTTATGAATACGATGAGTGTATTCGTAATGTGCGTGATTATAAGCAATTAACACGTCAATTTTTAGAATCAAGTGGTATCCAAACCATTGGTCCTTTTGCAGGAGGAATTGAATTAGTTTCTGTTTATATTTCCGGACCTACTTGCTACAAATGTATTACTGATACTATTTTGATGGTAAGTGGATTATCAAAGGGAGCATCTTCAAAGGATGGTAAAATTGTTATTGATACAAGTAAGACCAACGATTATACAGGTGGAGATATTGCTCCTGGATACCAAAAGTTATATCAATGTACATACATTGTAAACGATGTTACTTTTATTGAGACAAAAACGACAACATCCACTAAATTCGTTGAATCCACAGTTACTGTTCAGACAAGAGACCAATATGATGATGGTTCATATAATGCAGTTCAAACAACTGCTGCTGCTAATCAAAAATTCAGTAGCGTTTATGCTATTAACTCTGTTAATGTGAACGAAGATACCGGAAATACATACGGAAGTGCTGAAGATGTAGTTAAGGAAGTTCCTATTGATACAACAAATACAACAGAATATACAAATACAAATGCTTGTCCTACATCATATTACAGTTCAAAATCAGCTGTTCTTCAACCAGATGTTACTCCAGTTCCTGTAGGTGCAAAATCCTGCTTGTAGTGCACCTGCTCCGGTATAACCAAGTAGTTGCTGAACATAAATAGTTGAATCTTTCGTAGGTATAAATATTCACTGATATAAAACATTTAGTTATTTTTTTTGAGAAAAAATAATTATTCTATTATTTTATAAGATGAGTTCAATTAGTCAATCATTCCCAAGTACTGGAGACTACAAATCTTTTCAAAACGCAAATGCACCATGTTTTCAACCACCAAATTTAGAGTTTACTAATTTAGACCCTTATCTCATTAATACAGTAAAATGTATTAGAAAAGTTCGTGATTTTAAACAATTTCAAATCCAATTTTTGGAAGCTACTGGTTTGGAAACAATTGGGCCATTTCCTCAAGGTTTGGAATTAGTAAGTGTATATGTTTCTGGACCAACCAAAATGAAATGTATCACAGATACTATGTTAATGGTAGGTGGTCTTACAAAAGGTCAAGCGTCTAAGGATGGTCAATTAGTAATTGATACAAGCAAAGTAAATGATTATACAGATGGTGATATTGAACCAGGTACAGCCAAAATGTTTTCAATCAACTATATTACTGAAGATATTACTTACAATGAGACAAAGAAACACTTTTTAGATTCCTATGTAGAAACCAGTATGCAAGTGGAGGGAAGAGATTTAAATGTCCCTGGTACAAATATAGGTACTAATAGACTATTGGATGGTTTAAGCGGAAGTGAGCAATCTAGTGGAGTGTATGCTGTTAATAGAGTAAGTGTGAATGACCAATCTGGAGGAACATATGGTGTTTACACGCCAACTGTTACTGTAAGACCAACTGATACTTCAAATTGCAATTCTTTAGCACCAACCAAATATTGCGCTTAAGTGAGATGTTTCAATGGTTATATAACGAATTAAAACTAAATATTTTTTAACACAAAAACATTTAGTTATTTTTTTTGAGAAAAAATAATTATAATAATAAATTATAATGACTGATCAAACTCAACAACAAACAAAGGCTGCTCTAGAAGCTGGAGAACTCTTAGCAGATAGTATTTCTGTTCTTAGTGGAAGAGATTTATCGAAAATGACTGTGGCTGAATTCACAACAACCCTTCCAAATGGTAATACTTTTACACGTTGTCTACCACCACCTACGCAGAATTCTAATATTATTCGTCCCTATTTATATAATATAACTAAATGTGTGCGTGATATTCGTGATTATAAAGAATACCAAGTTCAGTACTTAGAATCAAGTGGAGTCAAAACAATAGGTCCATTTCTAGATGGAATTGAATTAGTGAATGTAACTGTCTCTGGACCCAACAATATGAAATGCGTTACAGATGTTATATTAACATTAAATAACATGATAAAAGGTGCAGCCACTACATCGCAAGGCGACACTGTTGTAATTGATACTGGAAAATTAAATGAATATACTGGTGGAGATATTGAACCAGGACAACGTAAATTAGTTTCTATTATATACATTAGTCAAGATATTACATATGTTGAAACAAAGAGAACACATACACCAGTATATATGGAAGTTACAATGGATGTAAAGACAAGAGACAGCTATGCTTATGGTGTTGAGGCTGAAGATGGTATTCCAAATCCAGGCCTTGCTAAATATACCGGTCTTGCTGGTAGCGAACAACTAAGTCAAGTTTACAAAATTAATGAAGGGGTAAACTTTGAAGAAAGTGGTGGTACATATGGTGATGTAACAACAAGAATCATGTTACTACCAACAGATACAACCAATTGTCTACCAGGTACAAATACAAAAGCTTGTCCTTAATCATTCAGTGGTATAATATAATTAAAAAAATATTAAAAATATATGTAATAGGTAATTTATTACATATATATATAATGCAGTCAAATTTCCCACATTTAAAAGACAGAATTTGTTTTGAAAATGCTGGAGGTACACAAATTCCTATACAAGTATTAGAAAATACGCAAGATTTTTTGAAAAATACATATGTTCAGCCATATGGATATACTGTGCAATCAATGTTAAATACAAATTTGGTAGCCAAATCAAAAAATTTCATATCTACATTAATAAATAATATAAATGGAAACATAATATTAGGACCATCCGCAACCCAAATAGCATCTAATTTATGCAATAGTTTAACATTTAATGAAAATGATGAAATTATTTTATCCAATTTTTCCCATGAATCTGCTATTGGATGCTTTGAACGTATACCAAATACAGTATTTTCTAGACCATCTAATTGGGTGAAAATCAAAATGTGGACTGTTGATGAAAAATGTAAAGCGAATGTTGATGAACTTCTTGGACTTATTACAAATAAAACTGAATTAATTGTTTTACCTCATGTTAGTAATGTATTGGGTAATGTATTAGACATTAAAAAAATAGTAAGAAAAATTAGATTAATAAATAAAAATGTGAAAATTTACGTAGATGGTGTGTCTTATTTACCACATAATATAATTGATGTGCATGATATGGATGTAGATTTTTATGTAGTATCTTTTTACAAATTTTTAGGAACACGTATATCAGCATTATATGTAAAAAAGGGTGTTTTGAGAACATTAAAGAATATAAATCATCATTTCTTGGACAGTGAACAAAAATTAGAAGTGGGAGGTATACAATATGAGCATTGTGCAAGTTTATTAGGTATACAAGAGTACTTATGTGATTTTGCTAGAAAACCGGAATTTAATCGGGAAATAGTAATAGAAAATTTTAAAGAATTTAGAGCAATGGAATTAGAATTCATTGAATATTTTGATGATAAATTTAATAGTATCAAAGATAATTTACAATTGGAAATATTAACAGATTATAATTGTGAACGTGTACCTATCTTTAGTATATATGGTCCCAATATAGATAAATTATGCTTTTTTTTAAATAAAATGGGTATTGAATGCAAAACGGGGAATTTCTATTGTAAGCGACTCTTGGACAGTTTTAATATAGATAAAGTTTTACGTATTTCTTTAGTACATTATAATTCAATATGTGAATTAGATACCTTTTTTTCCTTATTACGCACATGTAAAAAAAATTCACACAATTTAGTAGAATATATTCAATATAAATATGATTTATCCGAAACAGTGAAAGATTCGTTTAATCATCTACACGTGGACTCCTATTATGAAAACAAAAGGTACAGAGGATTTTCACTAATCAATGTAGAAGACTTTAGTATTATTGGAGAGTCTTATTTTTTACAAAGTAAACTCTATAATTCATTTTTAGGAGATGAATTACGGATTTATAATAATATAAGTGAAGAATTATTAAATGATGAATCGTTTAGGGCCATAATAAGTAAATTTATTAATACAATAAGCAATGCTAAACAATATAAATATTTATATGTGCATCAAATACGCATAGAGTGTGATTATTTAGATACAAATCCTGTACCAGAAGGTATTCATCAAGATGGTTATGAATATATTTGTATTACTTGTGTAAATAAAGAAAATATTTTTGGACCACATAGTGAGATTTATGATAAAGAGCACAATTTGATTCATAAAACAATAATGGAACCAGGAGAAAACATAATTTTGAATGATAATAAATATTTCCATAATGTAACGCCACTTAAACGAATAGAACAAAATAAGATGGGATATCGAGATATCTTTGTATTTACAACAGTTATGTAATAAAATTGATAATTACAATATTTAAAAAGTACTTATCATCATGATAGTCGATTTCTTTGATTACTTCCGAAAAATACTTTCCAGTTATATCATATTTAGACTATGTTTCACTAAAAGTATGGATATTTATTTACGTGCGCTTATTTACTTTTGGATTATGATGCATTGTATGTTTTACAAAAGGGTAAAATCAAGAATACAATAATTCATTTATAGCATGTGTATATTGGTTTAATTGGTTGATATATTGCGGGTCATCTTTATAATGCATGATTTTAATTAAAAAACCGGTTTTTTTTACTATTTTAAAGACAAGACGTTCAAAACTGTGTTCAAACATATTATCAGCATGTCCTTCATGTCCAGCACCCCATGCAATATTGTTTGGATATAAAGGAGGACTTTTGTTATACTTTTTGAAATAATCAAAAATTTCATATATAGAATTACCAATTCCACCATAATTACGACTTGTATAAAACGATTTTACCCAAACAGCATCAAAAGTTAGTTTTGTATTTAACAAATTATATAATAAAACATCTCCATAAAGCGCTTCTGCGATTTTATGATTACATATAAAACAATTGCCTTCTGGAAAAAGATATGTACTTTTGTCCAAGTTCATATAATTGTCCAAGTCATTCACATAAAGAGAATTACCAAAATTCCACTTACTAGTTATGTTTTTAGGGTCTAAAAAATGGTCTTTATATACAACTGTAGCATAATCTCCCATGTAAACAAGTGGAGGTAAATAAATGCCGATTTCATCATTTGTATTAAACGATTCAATAATTGAGTCCAAGTTATTTACTAATGGTTCACAATATAATTGACGCATATCATCATCTGTTTTGGAATGTAAAAATAAAATAAAATCATAATTGATTTTCATAGATTTTAAATAATCAATGGCTACGAATTTTCCTCCAATATCCATGCCTTTATTTAGGCAATTTATAAAAGTCAAAGATGTATCATCAGGGTCTGGGTCTCCAATACTATATGTTACCAAAATATGTTTGCTATGTTTTTTAATCTTATTCATATAACTATCAAAACAATGAGTGAATTTAATTAAGTTATAACAATGGATATGTGTAATTAACGAAACATCGCAACTTTCAATATCTTTAGACATAACGTTATATGTAATTAATTCACTTTCGGATGTTAATTGCAATAAATATTTATGGAATAAAAATGGATACTTTGTATAATTATTGGATTCATTATAAATAATTTGGTCTAATTTATATTTACGACATTGATAAATACCATAATTATTATAATGGATTTTACAGGACATTTCATCATAGCAAATGGGAATTAAATCTTCATTGTATTTTAAATAATCATTATAATCAAAATCGTCTGGTATATTCTCAAAATTACAATAATAAGGTAAATCTTGACTTTTCCCAAACAAATCATAATGCAGTTTTGCCGTATATTCATTTACTTTATAACCTTCTGAAATCGTTGGATTTAGTTTGATATAGAATTTCCAATCGAAATCTTTAGGCGTAAAATTGAATTTATAAATTCGCCCTTCATTTTTCCCTGTTATAAAATAATGATATTTAGCACGATTTTCTGAATTAAAAATTTGTTTTACATCTGTATTTAGCTCAGTGTATGCTATCCAATCAAAATCATTAGGAATAAACCCTTTTGGTATTTTATAAGCTTTTTTTCTCATATAGCCATAAGTTTCATAATGAACTTTTGCTTCCAATTCACTCGAAATAATATTTAAATCACTATTTAACAATAAATACATTTCCCAATTAAAATCATCAGGCACATGTAGAAAATTGGCTTCATAAGATAGGTTTTTCCGTTTTCCTTTTTTATAATAATGATAAGTGGCTTCTATTTTATTTTTATTAACTAAATTTAAAGTGGGATTGTTGTGTAAATACAATACCCAATTAAAATCTTCCGGAATTTCTCCTTGTTGTAATTTGTAATATCTACATTCAGAATATCCATGACGTTCATAGTGCATAATAGCAGCCGTTTTATTTTTACATGAAACATAAACGTCGTTATTAAAGGCTAGATAAAGTTCCCAATCAAAATCATCAGGTACGTTTTCAGTTTTATATAAACGCTGTTGAAACTGTCCATCTTTTAAATAATGTTGTTCAGCTTCATGTTGTGTTTTATATACTTTTTCTACATCATCATTTAATTCTAAATATCTAGCCCAATCAAAATCCGATGGTAAACTCATTTGCATTATTTGAATAAAAAAAAATTACTTAAATAATGTATAGTTATATTAAATTTTATAACCTTTAAAATCAAAAGGGTCAATACCTACTCTAGGTTTTAATATGGTTTGAATATTGGAATCGGTTGAATTTGGAGAAACAAAATGCGTTTTGGATGCGTATATTTTCAGTTTGTCTTGTTGTATCATTCTTGATAAATACGAATCAATTTGACCGTCTATTTTGGTTTTATTTACTTCATTAATTATTTTTTTAGCACCTTTTTTATTTATAATATAACAATTTAATCCCCAAAATGATTTAATACGATTTAACTCTTCATTTTCATTTCGTCCTACAGCCCTTACTGTATAGAAAAGTATCATATCCCAATCATCTGGTGCATTTTCAATAGATTTTTGAATTTTACTGTATGTATCATTATGTATTCGAGTATCGTCTTCAAATATTAAATAAGAATTCACATTATCGTTGATTAATTTTTTTGCTAAATTATAATGACTCAAAAAACATCCGATTCCACCCCGTGATAAACTGTGATGATGTGTTCTATACCCATTTCTCTCCATTAAATTTAATTCACTAATAGCATCTGATGATAACCAATCATCAATACTCACGTTTTTACCTGTAACAGCAGGATATCGTATTAACTTATTATTGGGTAAATCTGAGTCTGTATAATAATTTATTATTTTCCCATAACGTTCTTTGTCTTTGTCCATATTGATTACGTAAAAAGCAATATCATCATGACTAATACTAAACCCTTCGTTTATATATTTGACTATTACTGAATGATATAATAGAATTGTAAATATTATGGTTAATAATATTGCTATAATAATCCTATTTTTTGATACAAGTTCCATTCCTTAATATAAATATATATATTTTTTTGATATTTTAAGGCATATATGCAGACATGATTATATTTTCGGTAAATTGTGAAATTATAATTTCAAAGAACATAAATATATCCCCAATATATTATTTAGCCATATGACTACCGCTAAAACGAATGAGCCTATACTCGAGATAACTGATGACCGTTTCGTTATGTTTCCTCTGCAATATGCAGACGTTTGGGAACTTTATAAGAAACAAGTGGATTGTTTCTGGAGAGCAGAAGAAGTAGACCTTTCAAAAGATTTAGCAGACTGGAAAAGGTTAACAAATGATGAAAAAAATTTCATTTCTATGGTGTTAGCATTTTTTGCCGCATCGGATGGAATCGTTTTGGAAAATTTAGCATTGCGTTTTATGGGTGATGTTCAAATAGCAGAAGCGCGTTCATTTTATGGGTTTCAGATTGCTATGGAAAACATTCATTCAGAAATGTACAGTTTGTTAATTGATACATATATCAATGATAGCATTGAAAAGGATAAGTTATTTCACGCTACTTCTAATTTCCCATGCATAACGAAAAAAGCCGATTGGGCAAAAAAATGGATTGCCGATAATCGTTCGTCATTTGGTGCTCGTTTGGTAGCATTCGCAGCAATTGAAGGCATTTTCTTTTCTTCATCGTTCGCATCGATTTATTGGATAAAGAAACGAGGTATTTTACCTGGATTGACTTTTTCCAATGAATTGATTTCAAGAGATGAAGCGTTACATACTGAATTTGCTATTTTATTATATAAAAAACTTAAAGTCAGATTAAATAAAAAACGTATTCATGAGATTATTAAAGAGGCGGTTGAAATTGAAACTGAATTTATAACAGAAGCGATTCCTTGCAAAATGATTGGTATGAATGCTAAATTGATGACGCAATATATCCAATTTGTAGCAGATAGATTGTGCGTTCAGTTAGGTTATGAAAAAATCTATAATTCGAGCAATCCATTTGATTTTATGGAATTGATTAGTGTTGAATCAAAAGTGAATTTCTTTGAACGTATGAATTCGGAATACGCTATGGCTAATAAAAAAATGGACGAAGATGTTTTCGAATTGAAATGTGATTTTTAAACCCTTGAAGATTTAAACCCTTGAAGATTCATAAAAAACACCAAAAAAAGGCATCATAAAGGCATAAAATTGAAAGGCCTTTTCCAGAACATAGTAGTAGCATAAATTCAACCACTTGAGTACAATCCAAACATGTCTACTTTCGCTCTTTACATTCCAAGCATCTATGCTAACATTACCGAATCCATGATTTCCAAGACGTTTCATCGTATGGAAGTTGGTAAGGTTGGACATGTTGAGATTATTGACCACTCTGATAAGACAAATAAGGCGCACGTCTACTTCGACACGCTTTATGATACTGAGAGTGCTGCTCAAATCGCAACAGCCGTTAAGAACGGTGGTTCCACTAAGTTGAAGTATGCGCGAAATGAACATGTGTTTTGGGTTCTACTTGAAAGTAGACGTGAATATGACGGGGTTAGTCGAATTGGAGAGTTTATTGATGAGCCAGAGTTTACCGAAGAGGAGATGGATTTTATGGAATCCCATATGATGGAACCAGACATGTCTCTGGTAGACGCTGAATATGTTGGATACATGGAAGCAGATAATTACAATCTGCGTAATGCATTGGCTCAACAGCAAATGAATTATGATATACTCTCCAATAATTACAACCAGATGCACATGTACAGCATGCGTATCAGCGATGCGATGTCTAAATGGTTGAAATTAGCTGATTCCAACCAATTGGAGAGACTTCAACGCAATATGCTTAGATACATGGGTAAGTGGGATATTGAAGAGGGTCAGGAGACCATGATGGTTGGTGAAGTTCCATGTTAAGTTTGTAGAAAAATAGAATATTTGTAGCTAGGTAGTTAGGATACTTTTTTTTGTATTTTCTATTTTATTCATGTATAATATAATGGAAATATCATTAAACAAAAGTCAAGAAGAGCTTAGTCGACTTGAAAATACTCCAATAGCTTCTCCTAAGACTTTACAAGAAAATGAAAATCCAGATTTAATCATTGATACTAGTGTTGATACAAATATTTTACGACCACCACCACCTCCCATAAAAGATTCAATGTCTGAAGAGTTTTTCGATAGCATTGAAGGAGAACTTTATATGAAATCATTAAGAGAAGCTGTAAATATATTATTAACTAAAGTAGATGCTGAAAAACGTTATAATATTGAAATAAGCTCAAATGTTAAATTTATTTTACAAACGTTAATGGAAGATGAAAATGTTAATTATTTTGATACTGTTGAAGATAATCTAAAACAGATTATTAAAGATGACCAAATCAATGCAAATGATATACCTTATATTATACAACTAGTAGCTGATTTATATAAAAAATTTCAAAATACAACAATTCATTACAATGAAGAACTTTGCGGGGAAGTGTTGAAAACTATTTTTCTTATATGTATTAAAGAACGACTTGTAAGTGTTAGTGAACGTGATTATGAAATATTACAATGTTTATACAATATTATTGATACAAGTATAAAGTTAATGAGTCTTAAAACAAAACCAGGAAAAAAGTTATGTGATTTTTTTAACCGTTGTATCAAAAAAAATGATGCTTTGAGTTAAAAAAAGAAAATGCATAAAAAATATAAAAATAAAATAACACTATAATCATATGAACGTTATTACCCAACTTAAAACGCCCAATGATTTAGAACAATTATTAAAAGCAAACACAGGTTTGGTTTTAATTAAGTTAGGAGCTACATGGTGTGGACCATGTAAAAAAATCGACCCTCTTATAATGCAATGGTATGAAAAATTTAACCATGAAAAAATAACACGTATTGTTTTGGATATTGATGAGAATATTGACTTATATGGATTTTACAAAAAGAAACGTGTTGTTAGAGGTGTACCTACTATTTTAGCATATTATCATGAAAATGAACATTATATTCCAGACGATATTACATTTGGAAGTGATGAAAAGGAAACAAATGCTTTTTTTAATCGCTGTGTCGATTATGTAAAAGAAAATCATTGATTCAAGGGTTAAAATTTTCAAAATATTTTGGTAATACACATTTATTACTTATTTTCCTGATAAATAAATAATCCTTCTTGATAGAATTCACTTCATCATCATCCAAAACATCATATTGTTTAGGATGGCCGTCGCACCCCTCTTTCCAATTCACATAAACAGCAGCCTTATTTTCATAAGAAATTCTAAATTTCTCGAAAATATTAATAAAATAATGCTCATCCGGTACACTGAATTTTTCACCAAATACTTCTGTAAAATTGTTTTCTACAAAAAACCGCATTGTATGACGCTTCAACACAAAAAACTGGCTTTGTTTATAAAACTTTTCTTTTGAAAAAAACGCTTTGTTTTCTAAGTGGTCATATCGATAAGGTTCACTCAAATAACCTTCAATAATATTGTTATTAATAGATTTTATTTTATCATGAATAACATCTAAACTATGCAAAGGAATGCATTTATCGGATAACAAAATAAAAAACTCGTTTTCTTCGTTTTCGTATGCTTCTTTAAACAAATTTAAAGTAGCATGTATGAGCGAAATATGACCCCATTTTGTAGGTACAATATCGTCAATACAATAATCATGAAAATGGGTAACATGGTCACAAAAAGGTTTTTTGTTGTGAATATATATGTTATATAGAACCGTTTTT
>Ga0209632_10001900_pt1 | contig 20643 bp, 18 predicted proteins | sample COG_10_FD_184754 | JGI IMG/M metagenome (GOLD analysis project Ga0209632, IMG submission 184754) | Pelagic Microbial community sample from North Sea - COGITO 998_met_10 (SPAdes) (version 2) | ecosystem: Environmental > Aquatic > Marine > Neritic zone/Coastal water | place: Helgoland, sampling... | reverse complement strand
TCTATTGATGGCAATCATATTGACACTTATTTTGGTTTCGACATCGATTTCTCCACCGGCAGCGTTTGGGGGGATTTGACTATTCTCAATGTCAATAATGATGCCAATAACCCTGCTCTGACGAGATGGGATGTGCAATTAACCGGGATTCAAGATGGGCCTTTCCTAGTCTTAGGCCCGGACCCTCAAAGCGGGGCTTTAACTAAACTAGACAATGTACTGTCGGTGCCCGTAAATATCAACACCGGCGGAATAACTGGAGATTTAAAGGGCTACTTTACCGGGCAGGCAACCATTAGCGGAAGTAATGGGGCAGCAGCCTTGGGATTCACACTTGAAGTCGCTCACACAAACGCCAGTGACGGGTACCAGCATGTGTTGTACGGTACCGTTGCCCTTAACGGGGAAGGTAGCGCGGCCGCCGAAGTATCGCTTCCTGACTCCACTGTTGATGCCCAGAACATCACCTGGGGTAGCTGGAATAACCCCATTGAAGAAAACTGGGTTGTGGTAACAGCGGAAACTAATGGCGAAGTTGAGCTACAAACTTCCAATTACCTCGCCACTATTAATCCAACACCGGTCGCTAATTTGCAGGGTACTGGGTCGTATGGAAGCACCGCCGCATCTTCCTTCATTGGCAGCGGTAGCGCCGGCGATGTGACGCAAGTAGTTGCGGGCCTGGAGGTCGACTTCAACACCGGCATTATTAGTAATGGCAATCTACAAATTGCTGTTGGTGGCGCTCAAGCTTGGGAAATAGACTTCGCCGGTTCCATTAATAGTGGCATGGTAGATCTCAATTCGATCGGCGGCACGCTCTCCGACCCTGGTGGGCTAATCAGTAACTCTATCGATGCGAACCTGGGCGGTGTATTTACCGGCACAGGTGCCGAGGCATTTGTGGGTGGCTTCGATCTGATTGACCAAATGAACCAGTTCAATCAGGTAGATGGGCTGTATACAATAGAGCGCTAAGCGCTAAATACGCACACTAAAAAGGGAGGCTTTAGCCTCCCTTTTTAGTGCAAAATATACCTACTTGGCAATATCGCAAAACACGTTACTCGCCTTCTTTTGATTCTTCTTTAAAGTCCAGCGATGCTGAATTAATACAATACCTCAGTCCAGTTTCTACCGGCCCATCTGGAAACACATGCCCCAGATGTGAGTCGCACTTGTTACAGACCACTTCGCTTCTGATCATGCCGTGAGAATAGTCATTCTTCTGGCCGACTACTTCCGCATCAGCCGGCGCATAGAAGCTTGGCCAACCTGAACCTGAATCGTATTTAGTATCAGAGGAAAACAAGGGCTCGCCACAGGCTGCGCAGTTATACATCCCCTTGTCTTTCAGGTCACAATACTTGCCAGAAAATGCCGCCTCAGTTCCAGCTTGTCGGGTAACACGGTAGGTCTCGCTATCGAGCTCCTGCTTCCACTGCTGTTCCGTCTTCTCAATTTTTTTGGGATCGCTCACGACTCTCCTCCTTAAGTAATTCTAGCTTGAATAATACACCAGAAATTGAATGAGAGCCCCTCATCCAGAAGAAACTGCTGAACCTCGCACTGCAGCGCGAACCACAGCAACCTTTACTAAAAATGTGGTTATTCAAAAGTGATAGCTGCCGATGAATGAGTAGGCAGTAATGAAATTTACCAGCAGTAGAGAGCGAAAAGAATGACTACGATTTATCAGTCCGACAAACTCGGCAATGTCTGTTATGACATCCGTGGCCCAGTATTAGAGCAAGCCAAGCAACTAGAAGAGGAAGGCCACCAGATATTAAAGCTCAATATTGGCAACCCTGCCGCCTTCGGCTTCAATGCCCCCGATGAAATTCTGCATGATGTAATCCACAATCTATCTGCCGCGCAGGGCTATTGCGATTCAAAAGGGCTGTTCTCTGCCCGCAAAGCGATTATGCAGGAATGCCAGCGCTTGAATGTGCGTGAAATAGGAATAGATGATATCTATCTGGGAAACGGTGTTAGCGAGCTTATTACCATGGCGATGCAGGCACTTTTAAATAACGGCGACGAAGTGCTCGTTCCTGCACCTGATTATCCTTTGTGGACGGCAGCTGTAAGCTTAAGTGGTGGCACCGCTGTTCACTACCTATGCGATGAGCAAGCAGACTGGTTTCCCGATATCCTCGACATAGAATCCAAAATCAATAGCAACACGCGCGCGCTGGTCATTATTAATCCAAACAATCCAACTGGAGCCGTCTATAGCAAAGAAATTTTGTTGCAACTGATCGAGCTATGCCGCAAGCATGAACTCATTCTTTTTGCTGATGAAATTTACAGCAAAATTGTCTATGACGATGCCGTACATACTCCCATCGCTTCGTTGTGTGATGATGTTTTTATCGTTAGTTTCAATGGGCTCTCCAAATCCTACCGCCTCGCAGGGTTTCGCTCCGGCTGGATGATTCTTAGCGGCCCGAAGGAAAATGCCAGCAGCTATATAGAAGGCCTGGAAATTCTTAGCAATATGCGGCTATGCGCGAATGTTCCAGCGCAGTTTGCCGTGCAGACAGCGTTAGGTGGTTATCAGAGTGTCAATGATCTGGTCTTGCCCGGTGGTCGCTTGAAGCAGCAGCGCGATGTCGCGTGGGAGTTACTCACTCAAATTCCTGGTGTAAGTTGTGTAAAACCGCGCGGCGCGATTTATATGTTCCCTAAACTCGATCCGGGGGTCTATAAAATTGACGAGGACGTCGCCTTGATAATGGACATACTTGAGCAAGAACAAATTCTTCTGGTGCAAGGTAGCGCCTTCAATATCGAAGACACCCAACACCTGCGTCTGGTATTCCTTCCCCGAGTGGATGAGTTAGAGCCCGCAGTAGCCGGTATCGCAAGAGTGCTTGAGAAGTACCGTCAGTAGTTATTCGAAGCGAAAGCCAAGAACGCTAAGTTGCTGTTGCTGATCCGAGGAATAAGTATTTCTTCTAAGCGTCTTACTTATAAATTCGCGCCTCTGCAAAAGCTTCTGTCGTATTGAATCGAACGCTTCAGCTCCCTCGCCTTTTCTCAGCGCCTGCTTAAACTGTTCACTGAACTCAATTAAGGGGAACGCTGCTAGCAAGGCACTCCACTGACTCAACTTTCCCGCCGTATGCTCGACAACGGTAATAGCGGAGTTTTCTTCGCGAGCCTGAATATCTAGAGTAGTACCAAGCCTAAAATGCTCTTCAAACGCTCCAGCTAGAACCTTCGTCGCGTTCGATTTTGCCTCCACACTATAACCTGCAATATGAGGTGTCGCGATATCAATAGACAGAGCCAAAGACGAATCAATGGTAGGCTCGTCCGCCCACACATCGAAGACAGTCATAATATCTTCGCGCTTCGAAAGAAGCAGCTTCAGAGCTAATTCATTCACAACATCTGCGCGACACGCGTTGATCAAAATTGCATTTTTTCCCAGTGCAGCGAGTTCTTTAGCGCCTATCAGGTTTCGTGTCGGATGCGGACCACTGATCGTAAGCGGCACATGCAAGGAGATAACATTGCATTCGAGCACTGCCTCCAACGAATGATATTCAAGCTCGCGCTCGCCTTTTGCCGCCAGAAAGGGGTCATAGCAACGAACCTCAACCCCTAATTCTTCGAGCTTCGCTGCGAACAAACCGCCGACCGCACCAGCGCCTACAATACCCACCCTACTGCCTGTAAGAGAGAAGCCTTTATGTAAAGCAGCGTAGGCCATGGCTGTAAAGCAGTAGTCGACCACCGCGTTCGCATTACTGCCCTTTGCATCGACGAAATGTATACCTGCATGGCGCAGATAGGCTCTATCGACATGATCGACACCACTGGTCGCCGTGCCGACAAAACGAACCTTGCTCCCGTCGAGCAGAGACTCATCAATAGAGGTAATAGAGCGAACAAGTAGCGCATCCGCATCGACAAGATCTGCCTGACCTACGCTTCGACCATCAAAGAGATGAAGCTCGCCGTAGCGACTAAAATTCGCCTCAACCGCTAGAATATTCTTATCTGCAAAAATTTTCATAGTAGCATTACAAAGACAACGCTATTCGTTTGAAAAGCGTTCGGCAACGAAAAGCAGGTGCGCACTATCATTTTTTGTGAACTTATAATTCGAAAGAAATTTTTCAAATGAAGAGATATCGATATCCGCCACTTCAAGCGAGCTGGGTACCGCATGTGCAAATCCCTCATGCTGGTCATTGGCATCACAGATAATAGTAGCTAACTCGCGACTCAACCTTGCCTCCGCTTGATGCGCCTCCAGCTTTAATGCCAAACCGGCTGCTCCGCGTAAGGAAAGGCCTGCTACCGCATCAAGGTTTTCATAAATACCGTCCATGCTCGCAAAGTTTCGCAGCAATTCTTTGGCCTTAACTGGCCCCACCCCAGGAACCCCGGTGATGCAATCAACCGCGTCACCTACGAGGCCTAGGTAGTCAGCAAATTGCTCAGGACTTACACCGAATTCTTCTTCGATATCCGCCCTGTAACGCCTTCGATTGCCGCTGTAGTCCCACATATAATCTTTGTCAGTACGCAGCAACTGTGCAAGGTCTTTATCTCTAGTCACGATACACAATGCAGGGTCGCCCGGCAGCAGTTCCGACATTCTCACTGAGAGTGTTCCGATGATATCGTCGGCCTCGTACTTCTTGCTCGCATAGGATGCCATGCCAAGAATGGAACAAATTTCTCTACAGCCCTTCAACTGCATCGCAAGATTTTCGTCCGGCAACTCCCTATTAGATTTGTAGCTCGCACAGAGGTCGTGTCGAAAGCCGCTAAAAAGACTTTCATCTAACGCTACCGCTATCCGGTCAGGTTTAACCCGCCTTAAAAATTGCAGCAGGAATTGGGTAAAGCCGTAGACAGCACTAAGATCTTTACCCTCAGCATCGAAGCATTCCACATGGGGAGAAAAATGCGACTGGAATATATAGATAGAGCCATCTACTAAATAATAGGTGCCATTCTGATCGGTCATATAAGGCCCTCTCTATCCAATCTCAAACAGGGTTGCAGCCAGAACTATGATTCGACCTTGCGAATTAGATACGCAAAGACTCCGTCTTTCTCTATTGATTCGAGCAATTCATGCCCGAGAAAATGACAAAATTTAGGCACATCGCGACTAGTTGAAGGGTCGGTAGCAACTAGCTTCAGTAGCTGCCCTGCTTCAATATCACGAATTTTATTGTGTAAAAGCATCACCGGTTCTGGGCAGAATAAACCAGAGGCATCCAATTTTAAGGCGACATCTGGGCCCGGTTCATCGATATCTTTTTGATCTCTTTGATCTCTTTGATCAGACATAATAATTCTTCGCTGTCATATCTATTAACGCTCAGCAACTACTTGTAAATCACAACTCTGACTTTCCGGATCAAAGGTGACCACTATCTTGCCGCGCTGCAATTGATTCATTACCTGTTGCACTTTCTGTTCCAGGCTAATCTCATGATCTCCATAGTCGGTGCCTTCGCGACTTATGAACTCTTCGATAATTGCTGTCAGTGTTTCAACTTTTAGATCTTGAAAAGGAATATTCATAGTTCAGCGTTTACGGAGTATTCCTATTTGGTGTCAGTAAATATCTCATAGCTTGAAACTAGACGAGCTCAACTACATTTAGCTCAGCCGAGTCCGGAGAATATGTTTGTAGCTCAGCAAAAGGAAAATTTTTAGTATCGGCTAACTGCGACAACGAAACATTTGCGATACTGGTAAATATGGTCTCAATGCGGCCCGGGTGGCTTTTATCCCACTGCTGCAACATTGCCTTAATAGCCTGTCTTTGCATATTATCCTGCGTGCCGCAGAGGTTACAGGGGATAATGGGGAAATGACTAAGCTCGGCGTAACGTGAGATTTCCTTCTCTTTGCAGTAAGCAAGAGGACGAATTACGATGTTTCTCTTATCATCGCTCAGCAGCTTCGGTGGCATCGCCTTTAATTTACCCCCATAGAACATATTCAGAAATAGCGTTTCCACAATATCGTCTCGGTGGTGACCTAGCGCTATCTTGGTAGCACCTAGTGATTGCGCGTGGTTGTACAGAATTCCTCTACGCAGCCTTGAGCAAAGACCACAATAGGTTTTACCCTCTGCAACCTTATCGGTAACTATCGAGTAAGTATCTTTCTCGATAATTGTGTAGTCCACCTTGAGAGCATCGAGATAAGCCGGCAGAACATCTTCTGGAAAGTCCGGCTGCTTCTGGTCGAGATTTACCGCGTGTAGCGTAAAATCAATAGGTGCGTGTTTCTGCAGGCTTAGCAGGATATCTAACATCGCATAGGAATCTTTCCCACCGGAAAGACAGACCATCACCAAGTCGCCCTCTTCGATCATATTGTAATCAGCGATCGCACGCCCAACATCTCGGCGCAGGTTCTTGCGCGAACGGTTTAGCAAAGAGTTCTTCCCAGCAGCAGGGTCTACTGCGGCCGGCTTGCTACTTGCAAGTAGGGCATTATTACTGAAGGGTAATTCGCTAGACATAGAATCTAAACTCTCTCCAGCACCGTGGAGATACCCTGACCCAATCCTATACACATCGTTGCCAGGCCCAGTGTAGAGTCATTGTCTTCCATATTATTTAGCAAGGTAGTGGTTATCCGTGTACCCGAGCACCCCAACGGATGGCCTAGAGCAATAGCCCCGCCTTTCAAGTTTACCTTTGCCTCAAATACGTCGGTTAGTTTTAAGTCTTTGATAACCGGTAACGATTGTGCAGCAAACGCTTCGTTAAGCTCAACACAGTCAATATCCTCAATAGCGAGCCCGGCCTTCTTTAGCGCCTTCTGCGAGGCTGGAACTGGGCCGTAACCCATAATCGACGGATCTACACCTGCATGGGCGATAGATCTCACCTTCGCTCGAATTTTTAGGTTTAGCGACTGAGCTTTCTCGGCACTCATCATCAACATCGCCGATGCGCCATCTGATATCTGTGACGAAGTACCCGCGGTAACCGTGCCATTAGCAGGGTCGAAAATTGGACGTAACTGTGCCAACCCTTCTGCTGTGGTGTCTGGCCGAATGGTTTCATCATGCTCCAGTAAAATTTTTATGCCACGCGCATCATGGCCTTCGATTGCCACTATTTCATTGGCAAAGCCACCTCCTGCACGCGCCTTTTCCGCAAGTGCATGGGAACGAACAGCAAACTCATCCTGTTGTTCGCGACTGATACCATGCATCTTAGCTAGCACCTCCGCCGTTACTCCCATCATCCAAGATGCCTTGGCGATATGCTTGGAGGCCTTAGGGTTCAAGTCGATGCCATGCACCATTCCAACATGGCCCATGTGTTCCACACCGCCGACAATAAATTGATCACCGTTATTACTCTGAATTGCCATAGTGGCGGTATGCAGCGCCGACATAGAGGAACCGCAGAGTCGATTTACCGTTTGCCCACAGCTAGAGTGTGGCAACACAGACATTAGCGCCGCATTTCTTGCAATATTCCAACCTTGTTCTAAGGTTTGATTAACACAACCCCAGATCACATCCTCGACTTCTTCTGGTGACACACCCGCATTTCTCTCAAACAGTGCATCGATTAGTCGCGCTGACAGTTCTTCCGCACGCACGTTGCGATACGCACCGCCTTTGGATCTAGCCATTGGTGTTCGTATTCCATCTACGATTACGGCGTCTCTGGCATTTAAATTCATGTTATCTCCTAACAATTTATATAAGGCATGCTTAGGTAACTTGGCAGGTGCCCAAAATTCTGCTGCTATTTATAAAACCCCTAGCTATAGAAAGTTTCGTTTGCTGAAGCCATATCACGTAGCTTCGCCGTTGGCTGATAGAGCTCACCTAGACCCGCATATTTATCGGCGATCTCACAAAATTGGCTCAGGCCCAGGCTATCGACATAGCGCAGCGCTCCACCGCGAAATGGCGGAAAGCCAATGCCAAGCACCAACCCCATATCCGCCTCGATAGCCGTGCTTACGATTCCATCCTCCAGGCAGCGAATAGTCTCCATGCACATGGCAACCATCATTCGCTGCACTATTTCTTCATCCTTAAACTCTTTGTTTGTAGATGCCATCGAAGCAGCAAGCTGTTCAGTTGCTAGATTCGGAAGTTTCTTCGGCTTGCCCCTCTTGTCGTTCTCGTAGAGATAGAAACCACTGCCGGATTTCTGCCCAAGGTCTTTGTGTTCAAATAGCTTGTCTATTACGGTGTCAATATCCAACTTCATACGCTCGAACCCTGCCGCCATAACAGCCTGCGCATGAACCGCTGTATCCAGACCAACAACATCCAACAAATAAGCGGGCCCCATAGGCCAGCCGAATCGCTCCATCGCCTTATCGATCTGCTTATAATTAGCACCATCGTTTATCAAACGCGAGAAAGCACCGAAGTAAGGGAATAGAATGCGATTAACTAAGAAACCTGGGCAGTTATTGACCACAATGGGGATTTTCCCCATCTTCTTCGCATAGGCGACTGTAGTCGCTATCGTTTCATCACTGCTCTTCTCTCCGCGAATTACTTCCACCAGAGGCATTACCGGTACCGGGTTAAAGAAATGCATGCCACAGAAGTTTTCCGGTCGCGTTAATACACTCGCCAAGTCATCCACAGAAATAGTCGAGGTGTTAGTTGCGATAATCGTGTCCTCTGGAACTAATGATTCGAGTTCCGCGAGTACCAACTGTTTGATCTTGGGGTTTTCGATTACTGCCTCAACCACGATATCAGCCTTGCCGATGCTGTCATAGCTCAAGGTTGGTTCAATGCTTGAAAGAATGTTAAACATTTTGTTGCCGTCTATCCGCCCCTTCGCTACCTGCTTATTAAGCTGCTTGCGCGCTTCCCCCATGCCCAGATCCACACCCTCTTGGGCTATGTCCTTCATGATGATAGGCGTACCCTTCAAAGCAGACTGATAAGCGATTCCGCCTCCCATTATCCCAGCCCCGAGCACGGCGGCCATCGAGATTGGCCTTGCCGCGGCTTGCTGTTTCTTGGCTAAACCGCCTAGGAACTGATCATTCAGGAACATCTGTACAAGATTCGCAGCAACTTCCGTTGCCGCCAACTTAATAAATCCCTGGTGCTCAACCTCCAGCGCTCCAGCACGATCCATGACGGCGGCTTTCTGCATCGCCATTACCGCAGTAAGGGGAGCCGGGTAATTCGGTCCAGCCGCAGCAGCAACTGCTCCCTTGGCCGTTTCATACGCGACATTCATCTCAATAGGTGTGAGTGTCAGCGGAGAAGTTTTTTGTACGCGGATTTTTTTATAGCCTAGTTTTCCATCAATGCATTGCTGGATGATGTTTTCGGCCGCCTCAATGAGGATGCCCTCATCGACAATTGCATCAAGCGCGCCTTCGGCCAAGGCCTGCTTCGCCTTAATGTGCGTCCCGCTGCTAATCCATTGATTGGCATTATCTGCTCCAATCAGTCGCGGCAATCTTACGGTTCCACCAAAGCCCGGCAATATGCCTAGCTTAACTTCAGGAAAACCAACTAGCGCAGACTCTGTTGCGACACGGTAATCCGCCGCTAGCGCCAATTCGAAACCTCCACCTAGTGCAATACCATTGATGGCCGCAACAGTGGGGAACAGGAGATCTTCAAGATCAGAGAATATTTTATTCACCTCAACCAGCCACGCATGCACCTGTTGATCGCCTTCAGCAAACTTCGAGGTAAATTCAGTAATGTCAGCGCCAACTATGAAAGTCTTCTTAGCGCTTGATAGCACGAGACCCGGCACATCGGCTTTTTGCAGAGCGGCAATCGCTTGCTGCAACTCACCTAATGTCTCTTGATCGAATTTGTTTACAGATGAGCCTTCCAGGTTGAACACCAGGTTGGCAATGCCGGAAGGCAAAACATCGACGCTTAGCGCCTTGCCTGAGTAGATCATAGTTAACTCCAAGTTAGAGTGAGCCGCGCGGTGGCTCAGAACCGCGCATTATAGCCCCGCTAGCACCATATAAGAAGTCATCGACTTTATCCCAGCTCGACGGGAATTAAGTTATTATGAACCTATGATCAGACATTTAGAGCCATTGCTAAAAGTAAGGAAAACCTTCAGCCTCGCCGCTTCCTGGCTGATTGCCAGTACCGTGCTCGCAGTCAGCAGCCCCGTCGTGGCAGCGCAAAGCGCCGTTATCTTGCTCTACCATCACGTCGCCGAGGACACGCCTGCTTCAACGTCCATTTCTCCTGCTAACTTCGAAGCGCATCTGCGCTATTTGCGCGACAACAATTTCAAGGTCATTCCACTGGATCAAATGATAGACAGCCTGCGCTCCGGGCAATCGCTACCTGATAAATCGGTGGTGATAACTTTCGACGACGGCTATAGCTCCATCTTTGATGAAGCCTTTCCCCTGCTTCAGTCCTACGGCTATCCTTTTACACTCTTCCTCAGCACCGAACCTATCGATGCTGGCCTCAGCAACTACATGACTTGGGATCAGGTCAGGCAGATGAGTTCAGCCGGTGTGATCATCGCCAATCACATGCTCGATCATCCGTATATGTTGGAGGCGAGAGACAATGAATCAACCCGTCAGAGGCTCGCGAGACTTGAAGAGGATTTATTGAAAGCCGAGCAAAGAATAGAAGCGCAGACCGGCCAATCTCATCGCTACCTGGCCTACCCCTATGGCGAGTACGAGCCTGCAATCAAGTCACTTCTGGAGGAGCTAGATTTTGTAGGCTTAGCACAAAATTCTGGGGCTGTTGGCCCTAAATCTGACTTCCTAGCACTGCCGCGATTCCCGCTTGCTAGCATCTACGCAAATTTGGAAACGGCGAGCACGAAGTTCTCTACCCTGCCGTTTTCAGTAACTCAATTGCAACCCGATTCGCCTGTAACGTCCAACAGGAATCCCTCGGTCGTGCTTAAATTCGAGATTGGGGACTACGACTTCGAGCAGATTGGCTGTTTCGCGAATAGCAAACCGATACCGATGACTTGGATAGATAGGGAGCAAGGCGTGGTGGAATTGAAGCCTGAGGAGCACTACTCAGGAAGACGCTGGCGGTATATTTGCACCGCACCCGATCCTAGCTCAAATCGCTACTACTGGTATTCTATGCAATGGATAAATTTGAACTGACGCAACACGCTTGCGCGGATTAGTTTTCCATCCAGCGACGATCTCGCTGAGCGAGGTTATTTTGCTGAATCAGAGTCTGGACCTCGTCAACATAGCTCTTTCCACGCTCTGAGTATCTGTCCAGCCCCTGAGCAAGCACTATCGGATCTAGGCGCCGACCCAGCCGCCTGAGTCGCGCTCGCTCCTGCCGAAAACCTGCATACAGATGGTGCGAATTTATATTCAGGAAATAGCCTTCGATTGCAGCCTCGATAGTGTCGAAACTCTTCACCTCGTGGGTAGCACCCACTGCGCGTCTATTCGGGATGATGCCGCAGCCTTCGTCGAAGCACCATTGACCAAAAATATTATTGGCCTCCAAAGCGAACCTAGACGTGCCCCATGCCGATTCAATTGCAGCCTGCGCTAAAACCAATGATGCGGGAATCACATCTACCCTCAACAGCAATTCGTTCACCAGAGCCTGATCGTTTGCGACCTCAGTATCCACGCTGTAGGTAATCGCCAAATCCATCATCCAGCTTCTTTCGAGCTCAGATAAAGTGATGCCCGCGCCGACGATCTCAGCATAACTTAGCAGCTTCAGGCGAAGATCACGGGTGAAGCCGTTTTCAGGGTATACATAATCTTGTAAAAAACCAAAGAACTGCTGTTTCTTTGTCTCGATATTTGAGATGGACGCGAAGTCGGGCAAGACGAAAACCGGCTCCGGTGTCAGTGCAACCCCGGCAGGCGATTCATGGTTTGGGGCGAGTTTCGTGACTGCAACCGTTAAGCTAATTAGAGCTACCGAGACGAGTCCTGCTAAGGCAAGTTCAACCTTACGCTTCTGGCCTGAAATCTCACGGTCTAACTGCATCGATATTCCCTAGTTCTTAATGTTTCGTGAACATCTATTTAAAGCGCTAATTATTGTCTTAGTAAAAAATATTTAAAGTGACGCAACTCACAAATATTTTCACCGGGTTTGCTTTTCAGAACAAAAAATTCACACATTTGTTCCCAGCCCATTCTCTACCGAGCCTTAGCTAGCTAATGCAGGCCACTGAAATAGCGGAGGTATTTACTATTCAGAATCAATACCTGTTACAGCCCAGCGGCTCCCATGTTTTCTAACGTTAGGGCAAAAAAATTAGTTTCAACCTAGCTTGCCTTAGTTACTGCCTCCCCGGCAGTCAGGAGACGTTGGCGAAGAACCCTGCCTTAGCTCCCACTCCTGCTCTGTATACAGATGCATTGCTAAAGCGTGCACGCCTCCGGCCAACTCGATCTGTAATAATTTGTAGACTGCCTGATGTCTGCGCACCAAATTTAAGTCTGTGAATGTGGCAGAAACAGCGGTGATATTGAAGTGAGACTCAGTCGCTGCCCCCCCATGCATGTGACTCTCGTTCGCAACCTCTAACATCGATGGCTGCAACGCCTCCGACAACTTTGCTTTAATAGTATCCTGTACAGACATTGCTAGCATTAGCTCCCTAAATAGCCATTAAGACCAATTCTAATAGCCTTCAGTATAACGTAATTACTGTCGATAAAATGGGCTGGTCTTGGCCCGTTAGCCTCGCTACACTGTCGCCCTCACGGAGCCCCAAAAAATGGCCATTTCCTGGTACCCCGGACATATGCACAAAGCCAGCAAAGAGCTGGTTAAGATCATGCGCCACACAGATGCCGTGATCGAAGTCCTAGATGCGCGCATACCCGAATCAAGCTGTAACCCCCTGCTCGCGAATATTCGCGAAGAACGCCCTTGTATTCGCATCCTTAACAAATCGGATCTCGCCGATGATAAAGTCACTCAGGCTTGGGCCGCACACTTCTCCAAGCTTGATAATAGCGCCTGCCTCATCAACGGCAAGGGCGCTCAGATCAATCGAGTAGACATCGTAAAAACCGCAAAAAGGCTCATCAAGCATACCGACGAGACTGTGCTAATTCAGGGGCAGATCGTTATCGACGGCATTCCCAATGTGGGTAAATCGAGCCTGCTAAATCAATTGGCTGAGCGCAAGGTGGCAAACACCGGCAATGAACCTGCTGTTACCAAGGGCCAGCAACGCGTCAAGCTGCAACAAGGTTGGTACCTGATCGATACGCCCGGCATGCTCTGGCCGAAACTGGTAGACCAAAAGAGTGCCTACAGATTGGCTATTACCGGTACGATTCGCAATACAGCGGTAGAGGTCGCTGACATTGCTTGGTTCCTTGCCGAGTTACTATTACAGGACTACCCAGAACGCCTAGCCACTAGATACGATTTACCAGGCTCCATCACTGAGGCCGAACCCTTCTTCGAGGCTCTCGCGAAACAGCGAGGATCCATAGGTCGAGGAGGCAGAGCAGACCTGAACAAAACGGCAGAAATATTACTAAACGAATTTCGCTCAGGTAAACTAGGTACATTCAGCCTGGAGACACCCCCCTCTTAACGTCGCCGGCGAGAGCACGTTCAGCCAAGAACCCATCAAGCAATACAAATTACAGAAGGCAACCCAAAGCATGGCCGTAGTAAGCAGTCCTGACAGCAAGCAAAGCAATTCTATCCAGCCCCCGAAATCGCACCCCGCTTTCGAATGGCAACGCAGCGAGGAAATTAGCTCTCTAAATATCACCATGCAGGAGTATACCCATACAGTGACAGGTGCAAAACACTTCCACCTGAGCAGCGAAAATACCGAAAATGTATTTCTTGTCGCGTTTAGAACAGTTCCGATGGATTCCTCAGGTGTCGCCCACATTTTAGAGCATACGGCTCTGTGCGGCAGCAAGAAGTTCCCAGTCAGGGATCCATTCTTCATGATGATTCGCCGCTCGTTGAACACTTTCATGAACGCCTTCACCAGCAGTGATTGGACCGCTTACCCATTCGCCAGTAAGAACAAAAAAGACTTTAACAACCTCCTAACCGTCTACCTCGATGCCGCGTTTTTCTCGCGCCTACATGAACTCGATTTTGCGCAGGAAGGCCATCGCCTCGAATTTGCAGAACCAGAAAATTCCGATAGCGAACTGCTGTATAAGGGCGTGGTCTTCAATGAAATGAAAGGGGCGATGAGCTCCACAAATAGCGTCTTATGGCAGACCATCAGCAAATACCTATTCCCTACTACAACCTATCATTTCAATAGCGGTGGCGAGCCTGATCACATACCCGATCTGAGCTATCAGCAATTGCTCGATTTTTACAAGAGCCATTATCATCCTAGCAATGCCGTTTTTATGACCTTCGGCGACATATCTGCATTCGATCATCAAGAAAAATTCCACGCGCAAGCGCTTTCACATTTCGAAAAGCTGGACATCAATATCGAAGTAAGAGATGAAAAAAGATACCTGGCGCCTATTGTCGTCGAAGAGTCCTACGCAAGCGAAGAATCCGCTAAACCACAAAGCCATGTAGTCCTAGCCTGGCTTCTAGGTCGCAGCACTGATTTAGGCGAACTCTTCCGTGCGGAACTTGTTTCCAGCGTATTGCTAGACAATAGCGCCAGCCCCCTACTTCAAGTACTCGAGACTAGCGACTTAGGCAGCTCTCCATCACCGATGTGCGGCCTGGAAGATTCGAATAGAGAAATGAGCATGATGGTGGGCCTTGAAGGCTGCGCCACAGAATCCAGCGAAGCAGTTGAGAATCTCATAATCAAGACTCTGGAGGACGTGGTAAAGAACGGCATCCCCTACGCGCAAGTTGAGGCCTCTCTGCATCAATTAGAGCTGCATCAGAGAGAAATATCCGGGGATAGCTACCCTTATGGATTGCAGCTTATTCTTGCCGGTCTCTCCACGGCGATGCATCGCGGCGACCCTATCAAGCTATTGAACATCGACCCTGTGCTTGCCGAGCTGCGAGAACTTATCAAGGACGACCGATTCATCCCTAATCTCGTGCAGAAGCTACTACTCGACAACCCGCATCGAGTCAGGTTGACCCTAAAACCTGATCCAGAATTGGCGAAGCGCAAGGTGCAGGCTGAACTAGGTCAACTTGCCGCTATTAAGAGCTCGCTAGCCGATGAAGAAAAACTGGCGATTATCACACAAGCCAAACGCCTCGCCGCGCGGCAAACAGAAGAAGATGACCCAGGCCTACTTCCAAAGGTTGGCCTCGAAGATGTCCCAGAGTTCATCAGCGAACCCGAACGATTTGATACCGTTCTCAGCAGCAGCAAGGCGCCAGTTAGTTTTTATGGCCAAGGCACTAACGGGCTCTGCTACCAGCAAGTTATAATGGCGATACCTCAAGTCGATCAAGAGCTTTTGGATGTATTGCCTTTATATACCACCTGCCTGACAGAATTTGGCGTCGGCGACAGAGACTACGCTGAGACGCAGGCCTGGCAGGCCCAAATCAGCGGCGGTATCAGCTGCTTCAGCAGTATTCGCAGCGAATTGAACGATGTGCAATCGAGCAAAGCGATCATCTCTTTCTCATCGAAATGCCTAGCCGACAATCACCTCCAAATAGCCAAGTTGCTACACAGCACTATCCATGAGGTACGTTTCGATGAGGATCAGCGACTGCAAGAACTCATTGAGCAAATTTGTGCACGCAAGGAGAACAGCATCACCGGCCAGGGGCACAGCCTAGCCATGAGCCTTGCCAGCAGTCGCATGAGCCCCACAGCTCTGCTCAGCCATCGTTCGGGTGGACTGGAAGGTATCAAGCAACTCAAGGTATTGAGAGCGCAGATGGAACAGAAGTCTTCGCGCATCGAGTTGCTGGGCAAATTCAAATCCCTACATGACAAAATCCTAGTGGCAAACAAGGAGTTTCTTGTCATTGCAGAACCAGAACATCGCAGTCAACTGATCTCGGACATCGACAGTGTTTGGGGAACATCACTTGGCGCTGCTACTGACAGCCCTCTAGAATTGCCCCCCGTGCGAGAGCGCGTCAGACAGGCGTGGAGCACGACGACTGCCGTAAACTTTTGCGCCAAAGCCTACCCTACCGTTGCCTCAGGGCATCCGGACAACGCACCACTGCAAGTATTGGCCGGCTTCATGCGCAACGGCTATTTGCATAGGGCAATACGGGAGCAAGGCGGCGCGTATGGTGGCGGAGCCAGCCAAGATGCCAGCTCTGCATCCTTCCGATTTTTCTCCTATAGAGACCCGCGCCTGCAGGAAACACTGGCAGACTTCGACGCAGCCATAGACTGGGTTATTTCGAGCGAACACAAACCCCATCAATTGGAAGAGGCGATATTAGGCGTCATAGCTAGCCTAGATAAGCCTGCCTCACCTGCAGGGGAGGCAAAACAAGCCTATTTCAACCGAGCCTTCGGCCGCACCTTGGCACATCGAGCTGGTTTCAGGAAACAGATACTAAGCATTACCACCGCGGACCTAAAACGGGTTGCTCAGCTGTATTTGTCCCCCGAAAAGGCGAGCATCGGCATTATTTGCAACAAAGAATCTGCCGACAGCCTGAAAATCGAAAATCTGGAAATAGTAAATCTTTAAATATTACAAGGTGTTGGAGTTTATTTTGATGCAAATAATTGTATTCAAAAAAAATGAAAAATTCAAAAATAAAGTTGGGAACTTTTCCCTGAATGATTAGTCAGAGTTAGTGTAGATGGATGTAATACAAAATTGTGGGTTTTGTTTCATTTATCTCTCCCTTGATAGTATATTTAGCCCAACTGCCTCCGGTAGTTGGGCTTTCTTTTGAGGCCCCTAAATGCCAGCTATTACCTGACGCGATACCGGCCTCCTCGCATTTCAAACCTCTACGATGCGCCTTAATCCAGCCTAATAGCCTAATCATAACGAGTAGTAGAAACTAGTAATTCTATGGATGCACAGCACGCGAAAAGAGAAGCCACAAATGTCACTCTAGTAGGTATGTTGCTCGACCTGCTGCTTGGAGTCGGCAAAATAGTTGGCGGAACCGTAACCAATTCCTTCGCACTTATCACTGACGGCATCCATTCTCTCACCGATGCCGGAACCGACATCTTCGTATTGATCTTGACACGCGTTTCCCATGCGGAGCCCGATGCAGATCACCAGTACGGACATGGTCGTTTCGAGACATTAGGCACCATTGCCATGGGTGTCGTATTTTTCATCACCGCTGCCATCTTACTCTACGACAGTACCAACCGACTGCAGCTCGATGAGCCTTTGCCCACCCCTGCTGTGGGTGGAATCGCTATCGCGCTATTATCTATAGCAATCAAGGAATGGATATATCACTACACAATGCGTGTAGCGAAGAAGCTGAATTCAAGCCTACTCAGAGCGAACGCCTGGCACAGCAGGACTGACGCGATCTCTTCTGTTGCCGTGCTTATCGGCATTATCGGCGCACGTCAGGGCTATCCCTGGATGGATACAGTTGCTGGCATGTTCGTAGCGATGATCATAGCCAAAATTGGCTGGGAGCTCTGCGCTGACAGCCTGATCGAACTCGTAGATACAGCAGTACCGAAGCAGCGCCGCGAACAATTCGAGTCGTGTATATTAAGCATAGACGGTATTCGAGGGATCACTGAGCTGCGTAGCCGAACTACCGGAGGAAAAATAATCTTGGAAGTTAGGCTACTGGTTAATTCGTACATATCTGTATCGGAAGGTCACCAACTTGGCGAGCTAGCCAACAAATCAATTATTAATCAATTCGGTGACGTTTCCGAAGTACTCATTCACATTGATCCCATTCAACACGAGGCTACTAAAGATGAATCGCTATTGCCGGAACGCTCAGAAGTAATTGCATCTTTGAAAGCCTGCTGGAGCCATTTGATAAATCAGCACTCTATTGCTTCTGTCGACCTTCACTATTTGAGCGGCACAATTGAGGTGGATCTCGTGCTCGATGTCGACGAATTATCAATGGCAACAGCCAGAGACTTGGAAACCGCTATCGAGGCAGAACCACATATCACAAAGCTGCGTATTTTCAACAAATTGCATGAATCTAATCACGACAGTGCGGCATCTTGAATCCCTTATGCCAGCAAAGGACAAAGTAACATATTTGCTTACAATTGAAGCTCAATTCCCTATACTAATATTCGGCATCTGCTATCGACACAAGGATGTTGAGATCTAACAATAAGAAAGGAAATGTAGTTAGCAATGAAACCGACTAATATCGCCGATCCTGATTACTTCCATAAAGTAGTCGACTGCCAGTGGGCCTGTCCCGCTCACACTCCTGTCCCCGAATACATACGTTTGATAGCGGAGAAACGCTATTCCGACGCGTATATGATCAACTGGCATTCGAATGTGTTCCCAGGGATTCTCGGGCGTACCTGCGACCGTCCCTGCGAGCCTGCCTGCCGGCGCGGACGAGTCGAAGAAGAACCTGTCGCCATATGTCGATTGAAGCGAGTTGCAGCCGACTATAAATCTGACATCACGGGTCGCCTCCCTCAAATACCGAAGAAAAAGAATGGCAAGCATATTGCCCTCATCGGGGCAGGCCCTGCCTCTTTGACTGTTGCGCGAGACCTCATGCCACTTGGTTATGAGATCACCCTGTTTGAAAAAGACGCGCTTAGCGGCGGAGCCATGCGCACTCAGATCCCTCGATTCCGCCTTCCCGCGGAAGTGTTAAACGAGGAACTAAATTATATTCTAGAAATGGGTGTTAATTGTCGTTTTGGTGAAGAAATTACCAGCATGCGTGATATTTTGGCCGAAGGCTACGATGCTGTATTTGTTGGCACCGGCGCGCCTCTCGGCAAATGGTTAGATTTACCGGGGCATGACGAGGCAAAGGACAATATACATACCGGGATCGAATGGCTAGCAAGCGTTGCCTTCGAACATATTTCGAGTGTGGGTAAGAACGTAATCGTACTCGGTGGCGGCAACACCGCGATGGACTGTTGCAGAACTTCCAAACGCATCGGTGGTGAATCGGTAAGCGTCGTAGTGCGTAGCGGCTTCGATGAGATGAAGGCCTCGCCTTGGGAAATCGAAGATGCAATGAACGAAGACATACCAATACTAAATTTCCATGTGCCGAAGCGCTATATAATCGAGAACGGCAAACTCGTCGCCATGGAGTTTGAAAAAGTTCGTAAAGAAATCGATGAGAATGGCAGACGAAAGCTTGTGTCAACCGGAGAAGATCCAGCAATAGTGCCCTGTGACGATGTGCTCTGTGCTATTGGGCAAGAGAACAGCTTCCCTTGGATCGAAAGAGACCTAGGCATCGAATTTGACCAATGGGAAGTACCCGTCCTCAACAAGTCCACATTTCAATCGAGTCATGAGAAAGTTTTCTTTGGCGGCGATGCAGCTCTCGGACCCGACAATATCATTACTGCCGTCGCACATGGGCACGATGCAGCCGTATCCATCCATATGCAGTGCGAGAAACTAGATATCAATAAGCGCCCTGATCCGCTCACTAATCTTAGCAGTCAGAAAATGGGCATCCATCAGTGGTCTTACAAAAACGACATTAGCGATGACCTGCGTTTCGCGGTACCTCATGCCGATAAGCAAGCTACTCTGAATGACATCAACATTGAAGTAGAGCTCGGTTTTGACGAACAACTCGCGCTCAACGAAACAAAACGCTGCTTGAACTGCGATGTACAAACTGTGTTCACCGACAAACTCTGTATCGAGTGTGATGCCTGTGTGGACATCTGCCCTACCGACTGCATCACGTTTACCCCGAATCAAGATGAAGCCGAACTCAGAACAAACCTTCTAGCTCCTGCTGAGAACGAGGAACAAGACCTCTACGTTTCCGGATTATTAATAGGCACCGGTCGTATAATGGCGAAGAATGAAGATTTATGTCTGCACTGTGGTTTATGCGCCGAGCGCTGCCCCACAAATGCTTGGGACATGCACAAATATTTATTCAACACGGCCAAAGCGGAAAACACATGTCAGAGTTAATTCAGAGCTCCAAGGTCGCTGCCCTGACCAAGATCAATGACTGCGTAGTTAAATTTGCCAACGTAAACGGTTCAGGCTCCGCGAGTGCTAATGGCATGTTCGCGAAGGCGGTATTTCGTATGGGAATACCCATTAGCCCGCATAACATCTTCCCGTCCAACATCCAGGGACTTCCCACTTGGTTTGAAGTGAGGATCAACGAGAACGGTTATTTGGGGCGGCGCGAAGGTGTCGATCTCATTGTCGCTATGAACGAGCAAACCATCGCTAAGGACATCGCCTCGGTAGTACCGGGTGGCTATGTGCTGTATGACTCCTCTAAAGTATTGGCGAATGAATTGTTACGCGACGATGTGACTTACCTTCCGATCCCTCTCAAAGACATTTGTCTGGAAGAATTCGAGAAGCCAACACAGCGGCAGTTATTCAAGAACATCGTCTACGTCGGCGCGCTCTCCGCGTTTCTCAATATCGACTTCAAAGTGCTAGCCGGACTAGTCAGCGATCAGTTTCGCGGCAAGGAAAAGCTTATCCCCCCAAATATTCATGCTTTGGAACTCGGTCATCAATACGCTAGCGCTAATTTTGAATGTCCGCTCAATCTGCGCTTGGAGACAAGCGAGAAAAACAAAGGCAAGATTCTGATGG
>Ga0209632_10001899_pt1 | contig 20644 bp, 24 predicted proteins | sample COG_10_FD_184754 | JGI IMG/M metagenome (GOLD analysis project Ga0209632, IMG submission 184754) | Pelagic Microbial community sample from North Sea - COGITO 998_met_10 (SPAdes) (version 2) | ecosystem: Environmental > Aquatic > Marine > Neritic zone/Coastal water | place: Helgoland, sampling... | reverse complement strand
CCGCAAAAATTATCATAAATCATGATAAATATGATAATAATTATCATCCGTCAAAATAAATGTCCAAAACCAAAAATCTCCGTTTTTTTAACAAGATTTTTATTAATATTATAAAATATATAAAAAATACTATTATAATATTATTAATAACGTAATGGATATTCAGAAAAAGAATGGGAAATTGACAAAGTATCATTCATGTGAAATATGTAATTTTGAATGTAAAAAACATGGAGATTATACCCGTCACTTAGATACTATGAAACATAAAATTAATGTTGGTATTGAACCACCGAAACCACCGAAACCACCAAAAGAGAAAGAAAAAAAAATATATTTATGTAAATGTGGAAATAAATACAAAGGTAGAAGTGGCTTATGGACTCATGAAAAAAAATGCAAACTTATTAATAATAAACCAATAAATGAAGAAATAGAAAGTAAGCCAGATGAAAAAGATAGAATTAAAAAACTAGAAGAACAACTCGTAGTAAAAGATGATACTATAACAAAATTATTAGAAGTAATACTCCAAATGTCGAAAAATAAATAACTGATTTAAAAGTATTTAGAGGATTTTTAATATTACCATTATATATATGTCCGCAAAATCCGCAAAAAAATATAGATGTGAATTATGTGACTATACAGCGAGGTATCCCAAAGATCTTATGAAACATAAGACCACACGGAAACATAAAATGATAAGCGGAGAAACAATAGCTGATACAATAAATGCTCCGTCAAAAAAATATATATGTAACAAATGTGGTGTTGAATATAAATATGCTTCTGGACTGTCTAGACATAAAGCTACATGTGAAATATCATTAGAAATAGCAAGTAAACCAGAAGAGAAATTAGAAAGTAAATCAGAAGATAATAGTGAAGTAAAAAATGAAAGTGCTGAGATTAAAAAACTTACACAACAGGTGGGTATTTTAACAACAGCCCTAACAACCGCCCTTACAGAAGGAAAATTAGGAAACACAACCAATAACAATAATACGACAAATAATCAGTTCAACTTGAATATATTCTTAAATGAGAAATGTAAAGATGCGATGAATATAACAGATTTTGTAGATCAAATAAAGCTGCAATTATCCGATCTGGAAACCCAAGGAAAGATGGGTTATGTAGATGGGATTTCAAATATATTTATCAAAAACTTAGATGAGATGGATGAGGATAAGAGACCGATACACTGTACAGATACGAAACGAGAAGTACTATATGTAAAAAATAATGATACGTGGGAGAAAGGAGATATTGGAAGAGATGAAATGAAAAAGGCAATAGATAAGATTTCAAAAAATAACATACAGCAGTTTGGTAAATGGATAAATGAGAATCCTCAATGTAAAGTGGCTCATACCCCGAAAGCAGATCAATTTCATGAAATCTCAAGTGAATTAAATGGGTGTTCTCAAGAAAAGAATATAGATAAAGTGATACGAAAGATAGCAAAGTCAACCACAATAGAAAAGAAATAGAAAATTACGGTGTATAGTTACATTTCGTACATGTACGAAATAGTTCCCCATACATACCCGGGTCTCTTTCAGTAACAATATTATGGCCGTCTAAGGAGCAAACATATTGTAGCTTATTTTCCGCCAGTCTAATTTGGTCTTTTAATAGGGTTATTTCGTCCATTTTTTTAGATAAGGAATGTCGTAACTCATTTAATTTATTTTCCGAAATCTCAAATCTAGTAGGAGAATTATTCTTTTGCATAATTAATTATAAACAAAAATATTTAATTATAATTAATCAATTTTTTTACAAATAACAAGAAATGTGTTTACTCAATTTTTTAAAATATTTGGTTAAAAGTCTTATATTTACCGTTCTGCTCAAAATCCGAGTTATTAACAGATACGTTATCTTGTATTAGTTGATCCTTCCATAGTATGAATAGATCATTAATATGCTGCTTAAATTCTGCCTCTGTGGCAGGAACTTCAATATACCTATTTTTGTTAGTAATTAACGATAACATATCAATATACCTCTGCATAATAGATGCGTACATAGATACTCCCGGAATATTATTATTGTTTATTCGAGCAGTTAGTAAATATTGTTGTTCTTCATTTTTAGCACCGGAGTTAATAATATCACTTAATTCTCTAATAATATCAAATGCAATAGGGAGATAAATATCAATATCAAAGCCAATTATAGCAGTCACATCACGTGCATCATATATGGTTTCAACTATCTCAGTAAGCCCATATAAATTGCTTAATATAGTAGTATCAATTCTAACATATTCAGTAATGTAATTTTTCATAAATTTTTCATCAATATGTGCTCTAGGATCAGGAGTACCTCCCATTTGTGATCTTGATCCACCCTGTTGTGTAGTAGCAGTATCGTTTAAATAATTCGTAACCTTTGCGATTTCCTCCTCAATATCTGACCGTAATTTTGGATCAATGTGAGGACTTTCATTTTTTGCTAAAATTGCAAGCTCTTCTTTTTTTGCTAACATATATTGTTGAGCGATTTCCATATAAATTAATAATACATAAAAATTAAATATTCACGTTGTATATTAATTGGAGACAGTATCTATCTTGATCGCTAAAATTAGGAATAGATCTAGAAAAGGTATTCTTGTTTACGATTAAAACATCCCCTGGTTCAGTATCAATAAAAACTTCTTCATTTATAAATTTTTCTTTATCCTCGTCGCTGTAGTTAGATAGGTCACCATAATTGAGTTTTTTATTAATTTCATCAACATTATAATATTTATCAATAATATCATTAGTATCAGTATTATCTTGTAGTTTATTAGGAAAAATCGAAACAGTACCTCCATTAGGGAATGAATGTAACGGAATAAAAATATTAATAGACCTTGATTTAACAATATTAGTAGGGGGTGTATTTTTTCTAGTAATACAAAGCTGTATATCGGCTAATTGAATAGAAAAAGTTCTGGTAATATATTTATTATTGTTTTCAATTAAAGCATTTCTGATTAAAGTATTGAAATTATCTAAAATAGTCTGAAAATTATCAAAAGTGTCAGTATTTTCACTATTAATTGTATAGTTATAATTACCTTTAATTGCATGGTTTAATTGGTGATAGTTCATAAAAGCATCTGCGTTTTTAGCACTATATGTAGTAAATAGTTGGGTATACAATTCATTAATAAATTCTGTGGTATAGTATTTTTTAAGTATAAAATGAGTACCATTCGTAAAATTATAAGAGTTATCCGTCATTATAGATTATAAATAATAAAAAATATTATTTATAATATAAATAATATTTATATTAAATTATTATAGTAATAGTGAATAATCCGTAGTAAAAAGCCGGCACATATTTCTAGCTTCAGGCTTATTTTCATCCGGAACAAATATTTTTTCAATAATTTCATTTTCTCTAAATCGAATAGTATAATCTAATTGATATTTATTTCTACCGATGCGTCCCATAGCTTGAATTGCTTTTTCTTGTGTTAAATTTTTGATCAAATCTTTACTTAAATAACCATGGCAGAATTGGTAATTTGTACCGTAAATATAATCACCATCTGCAATAATTAAATATAACTTTTGATTAACAGCAAACTCTTTAACTAGTTCTGTATATGCGATACTAGTGCTTTGCGAAAACAAACCAATACCTAACAATAATAATACCTTCCAAATATCATCAACATCTTTAATAGCCATTACTTTTTCAACGTCTGTATCCGAAATTCTAGATGTATATGGTTGGTGTACGATATCAGTTGGATTAATCCATTTTGTTTTATGATCTATCTTATTCGGAACATAAACTTCGGGTAAAGTAACCGATTTAATTAATCCGTTTAGTTTCGATATCTCCGTTCTCATTTTTTTAATTTCGGGTGGTAGTGTGTCTTTAGATATTCTTTTTTCTTTTTCTTCGTATGGAGCCATAGCATCTTCTAAATCTTTTTCTAATTTAGCTAATTTAGCATTAACGGTGTTATTGAATGAAATAGCATCTGTAATTTGTTTCATATTTGAAGCTGGTATTTTTGCGGTTTGTAAACAGAATTTCGCAATTTTATCAACGTTTTCAGCGATATATATAGTAGGACCATCGGTTAAAGAGTATGCATCGGCGGTAGTTATATTAACTAGACCGGAATTAGGTGTATTTGTAGGACAAATTTTACTATTTGGTTTAATTTTATATTTTCTATCACTAATAAAGGTAGAATGTATAACCTGCCAACTCCAAACAGCGACATTAATATTTTCAAGAATATCCAGATAGTTTAATTTAATATTCATCATATTAATGTCTTCGATTGTTCTGAATACATTAGCAATCATATATTTGGTATCCATTAATTGACTAGCTAAAGAATTATCATCAATATCACATCTTTTATTTATCCATATAATAAACTTACAGATTTCATGTAAATCTAAATACCTGAGAATAGTTTTGTTGTTTCTAATATGATTTACCGAAATACACACTTTTTTATAGGTATCAAACATTAAATGTGGGAGTTCAACATATCCATCCTTATTTAAAATGGAAATAGTTTTTTTACACTCATAACTTTTAATAACAGAAATAGTTGCAGGATGGATATCAATATCAGACTTTGTAGTCTTAATCTCAAGATCAACTTCATCCAACAAATCGCTATATCTAGCAAGCTGTTCATCATCATCTGTGCTAGAAATTAGCTCAGTAATTTGTATTTTTCTTTTTAAAAGAGGATCCATCGTCTGGTTATTGATGGTAATAAATCGCTCTTTAAAATCATCAATAACATCTACAATTTCATCTTCATTTGGTAACGTAGCAGATGATAAAATAATATTAGGAATAACATTAAGTGACCAATTTTTTTGAATAAGTTCATGACACGGATGATTACTATAGTCAAGCGTGATAGTTGGTTCATCCCAATATGTAATCATATTATGAGGCTTATTCCATGCAAGCATATAGTTCATAGCTGCATTATATGATAATAAATCGCAAATAATAATTTCGACTTTACTACCATCACTATTATCGATCTTTTTCTTTCCATCTCTATATTTAATATCTAAGCCTGTTTTATGATGCTTAATATAACTAGAGGCGGCTGAATAATGTAATCTAATGTCAGTTGCATCTCCACATCCAAACCCAAATGCAATTTTTTTACCAGCTGAAATTGCATATTTTGAAAGGGCAATACCAACATGTCGTGCTGCACAAACAAATATAACCTTATACGAGTTCGATAGTCCAATAGGTGATAATGTTTTTCCGGTGGCAGTTGGTGCAATATATAAAACTAAATTCGTCCTTGATGTATATTTATTGGTATCAACCTCTTCGTCTGTTGGTTGAAGTGGTTTGTTAAATACATTAAACAAATCCTTTTGATGACTATATAGCTTAACATCTGAATAGTGTATTAGACATTGATTTTTTTCAATATATTCTTGTGCATTCTCAATAATATGGTTAATACTTATCTCATCTTGAAATTTAGTTAATATATAGCTTTGAAAATTGATAACAAAAGGATTAACATTGGATATTGTTTGAATATTCATCTGTGATAATGTATAATAGAAAAACTTCCATGTATCCTTCTGTTTGTTGTAATGTTTAAGTAGATTAGAAATTGCCTCAATTATAGTAAAATCATAAATGGCGGGGGCGTTGTTGGAAATGTATTCTTTGTCTTTATTTTCAATTTTAAATGCATCGCCTTTTTTAAGGGCACCGCATTTTGGTGGTTTTTCAGGGATAGAATAATCTATTCCATATTTTTTAATTAGATTATTAATCAATGGAATAAAATGTAGAGTAAATAAGTGATAATGCATAGCATCGTTCACGTCAAATATTTTAATGAAAGTAAATAATGATTCGTTTTCATTATATTTAATATCTGTATTATGAAACCCGTTAGATATAAGTTTAATAATTTTCATTTCATCTTTATCGACAGGGCGTTCTATGGACTCCCATTCTGATTTAGTTAGTTTGCTCTGGTTTAAGTCCATGATATAAATATATTATTGGTTTTAAATAATTATAAAAAATAATATCAATTTTTTTTATAATTTTTTTATAATTATTTTATTTTACAGTAAGCATTTAAAAACAATAACCGATTAATATTATACATGGAAAATACAATTTTCGTACGTAGATCCGATAGATTACAGTCTAAATCCAGAATTGATTATACCGAAGAAGCGGTATTAAGTGATTATACAGAAGAAGAGGTATTAAGTGATTACGAAGAGTTATCTAAATTACACACTAGACAGGAATATAAAATCCGTGCTCTTTACAAAAAAATAGATTTTTATAAGAACTTTGTGACAAACGATGTTAACCTTGTGCGTACACCTCATTCATACGTACCATCAGAGCCCAAGTCGTTGCATCGTACACCAACTATTGGACTAGGCTTAGAGGGATCAAACGCAGGGACATTTTTAATCATGAACTTGTTCACGTTCACTCAAGCATTTTATTTGGTGATGGGAGTGGTTGCTACCGCATCTTCCATGTCTATATTAAACAGTAATAGTTGATACTTGTCTATTGCTAATAAAAGTTACAGCCCCACATTTGTCCGCTTTTTGTATATTACTAATTTTGGTATAATTAACTTTTACATTTCTTAAATCACGATATTTTGTATTTTGTTTACATAAACACGCCGCCTCTAATAAAGTTAAATTAGATGGAGAATCATCTTGGATAATCACAAAACAAGATGGAAATGATCTTAAATGCAACCAAAGATAATTTTGGTTTGTGTCAAGTAACTCCCAATTTTCTTTTGCATTTTCCCCGATAATGATATTGGTTTCACCACTAACTATTGTTTTCATGTTATTTATATATTATATAAATAAATAACATAATTCCAATCAATTTTTTTCCTTTATCTTTTACGTTTGATAGTTCTTTTTCTTTGCTTATTGTTTCTTCTTTTTGTTCTTTTTCTGCCTCCTAATCCATGTGGTCGTGGTAGTTTCTTTTCTTCTATTGGTTGGAGTGGAGTAGTACCTTTATTATTTTTGATTGCTGATTTTATTGGAGTTCTAGAATATTGGTTCTCAATATCCCAAGGTTCGCTTGGAGTAGGTCCTTTCTTAATGGAGGGAGCAGCTCTAGCTAATCCTTTTTCAAGGAGAGTGGGTGTCATTCTAGGAAATCGTTTTGCGTAAGTCAGCTGATCTGGCCATGATACCTCTTTTTTTGTCGTTGATTTTATTCCTTTTCCAGATCCAGCATTTTTTCTTCTTCTGGTTTTTCTTTTTATAGTAGTTTTATTTTTTCTGTTGCGTTTAGTTTTTCTTCCTCCTTTTTGTTTATTTGGTAAACACTCGTCGTGGTAATATTTCCCATCAGGTGTCTTAGTTCTAGCTTGTGACGTAAAAACTAATTTCCCACATTTCACACATGGTCCTCTATTTTCGGGTTCTGCTCCTGCTGCAGGTGGTGCTTTTATTTTTTCGTCTGCTCCTGCTGCAGGTGGTGCTTTTCTTGCTGCTTCTGCATTTCTTGCTGCTGCTGCACGGGCTCTCAACCTATCTCGGTTTAGTTTGGGTCGATTTTTTATTTCTTCTTCCTTTTTTTTTGCAGCTATTTCATCATCTTCTTTTTGTTTTTGTTTTGCGTCCCATTCTAAATCCCACTTTTCTTGTTGTTCTCTATCTTCTTTAACTTCAGGTGGTTCTATCCATGTGGTGTCTGTTGGGTTATTTGAATCGTACCAGTATTTATGGTTATGTGTTTTTGACCAACCTTCTTGCCAATCTTTGGGAATTTCTTGATGTGATTCTTGGTCAGAATTTTCTTCATCACTACTATCAGGGTCGAACCCGTGATATTGAATAGACCAATCATATTTATGATCATCATCATCAATCGGCTTATTGTCTGCGTTCCTTGAATTATAATGTCCAATATTTGTCCATGCTAAGTCACCGTTGTCATCCTCCATTTCCTTCCATAATTCAAAGTGTTTATATTTTTCGTTATAAGGTTCATAATATATTGTTTTTTCGTTCCTTTTCGTTTCTGTTAGTGAATCTAAAAATGTTTTATACTTGACCGCTCGTATCTCTTGTTCAAAATCTTTTTTACTTTTTGTTATAACTAATTTATATTTTTCCTTTATTGGGTAAATAAACATACCACCTATCATATGGTACCCTGACTCATCCGGGAATTCAAAGCCACGTTGTTTTTCTCCATCAATAACACTTATACGCCTGCCTTCAGCTGTTTCCATTTTTTGACCCGAAGGAGGAATGCCATCACCTTCTATGTGGGCAATTTGCGTAGGATAATGTGTTTTTGGGGTGCGATAGTGTTTTTTCCAATCATCGAAGAAAAAAATACGATTAACACCTTTTTCCATAGCATAATATTCTTTTTCATGCATAATAAATTCAACACTTATTTTCGGAACACTAGGTGCTTTTTGTGAAGATACTTTTTCTGCTCCTGCTGCAGGAGCTTCTTTTTCTGCGGGTGCTTCAGCTGCTACTTTTTCAGCAGGGGCTTCTTCACAAGCAGCTTTTTTCCCCGCCTTAGCTCTAACGATATGTCCAGCTTCTGGTCTAATATTTAAATACATTTGTTTACGGTAAAGATCGTAGTCATGACTATAATATAAGTTATCATACCAAAATTTACACCCTGGTCCACTGCCCCAACCTCTTCCAGTATCTACGAATGCTTGTCTAATAGCTCTAATATGTGGAGCTAATTTATCATCATCTCCATCTAGCATAGGTAATTCAGGAAATTTAAGACCACCCTTTAGTTTATCAGAATGAGTTTCACGCAATTTATCATAAACAGGACCAAATTTATCTGGTTTTTGACAATTACCAAATGCGGTGGATTGATTACCGCTAGGTAATAATACAGTATAAACTTTACCATCGACCGTTACCTTTTTCTCTTTGTCTTTTTCGCTTGTTTGATAATTTTCTTTATTTGTTGCACGCATACCTTTATTTGCAATAAAAGACATATATGTATATATTATTCCAATATTAAAAATCACCACTTTGATTTTTTGACATTAATTTTAGGCCCTGAAGATTTTTTACGAGCAGATTCTGGATCATACGCATCATCTTCGTCATCAGATCCCAGATTTTTAGACATTTCCCAGAATTCTTTTGACCCAAGTTTGAAATCTCCATGTGGATCGGCTTTATACCAAAAGATTTGGTCATGTAATTTGTTGGATTTTGCATTATTATTAATTACTAAACATTCATAATTTTCAGTACATTGATCCATTACTTGACAGAATGATTCAAAGGTTGGAAACATACCGGCATAATTTTCATAAATACGCTTACGATTAGTAATGTAAGGTTCACGTAAAATGAATACATAATCAATATTAGTTCTTAAATTAGGTGGTATACCTAAAGGATATTGCATAGTTATTATCAACATAACCTTCCAATGCCGACCATTCATAAATAATAGTCGCATCATTTTATCTTTTGCCCAAGCATTATCATAAAGACAATCATCCAGAATAACAAATGTTCTAGGGTCGATAGTTGATCTTTTATAGACTGCTTGTTCCTTTTGCATTTGTTTTAATACTCCTCTTTGTCTTTTTAAGATGTTTTCAATAATAGCGGTGTTATATTCGTTGTGAATAAACAATTTAGGAACATGTGTTGCATAAAAGCCGTTTCCTTCTTCTGTACCAGATATAACAGTACCGATAGGTATATCTTGGTGATAGTATAATAAGTCTCTGACCAAGAAACTCTTACCTGTATCTCTTCGTCCGATTAAAACACATACGGGGCCTTTATTTTCATTCGGTCTAAAGCTAATTTGTTTCATATCAAATCGTTTAAGTTCGAGTGTCATATTTTATTTCAAGTTTATTATTTTTGAAAAATGAACTAATAAGTTTAAAATGTTATAAAAAAAAATTTATAAATCGTAATGTTAAACTATCTAAAAACAAAAAACGAGAATCTGTTCAATAGTTTAGAGGGTTTTAAGGAAGAATATGGAAATGTGGTTGAGTGTCAAAATTACATACCAATATATGAAACATTATTTATAAAGAATGAAGACGATAATAAAGATACGATGTTAGTATCAAATAATGTAGTAGATGAGATAAGGTTAAATGACGATAATACTTTTAGTTGTAAGTTGTTGGATATAAGTAACAATATAAAAATAGACGGAGACCTATTTATAAAGTTTTCTCCAATAATGAATGTAACAAGATATTTAACAGGTAAATATGAAAAGGAGAATAACATTTATACTTTACCCCAAAATAATGAAAGTAATAGTCACAGTAAAATTCTAGATATCAATAATAGCTCATATATAGATGGTTTTTTTTCATATATATCTTCTTTATTGTTGAATGAGTATGGTATGTTTCACGGTATAGACTATTATGGAAGTTATCTAGGAATAAAGAATAATTACACAGTAAATATAGGGGATGATTTAGATTATTTGATCGATTCCGAATATTTTATGACTAATATAGATAATAATTATAGTTTATCAGGTGATATGATACGAGTAAATGAAATAAAGGGGATGAATAATATATCAAAAAAGTATAGATCTAAATTAGAAATAAAAGAAGAATGGAAAGATAATATGAATGAACCGATGATAGAGGATCAGATGTTTGATTTTGAAGATGTATTCGTGAAAGAAACATCTACATTAAATAATGAAAAAGAATTGACGGTATTTAATATAAATACCGATGCGATAAAGGATAATATATCATTAGATGAAGATTCAGATGATAGCGATTCATCTAGAACGGTAAATACTGAAGATTTATCTGAAGATTTATCTGAAGATGATTTATCATCTGAAGGAGAAGAATGTTCGTCTAGTGACGATGAATCTTCAGAAGAAGAAGACTATATAGATGTAAATGTAGTGATAGATAAATTCCCTGTTCAACTAATATGCATGGAACGATGTAAAGATACTTTTGATAGTTTAATAGAGAATGGTCTAAGTAATGTGGAATGGACTACTGCATTATTTCAAATAGTAATGATATTAATTGTGTATCAAAAAACGGTTTGGCTGACACATAACGATTTACATAGTAATAATATAATGTACCAAGAAACCAGCAAAAAATATATACATTATAAATATAATGACATTTATTATAAGGTGCCAACCCATGGGCGTATTTATAAAATAATAGATTTTGGAAGATCTATATATAAATTTAAAAAATATGTGTATTGCCCAGATGCATATAAAAAGGGAGAGGATGCAGCCAGTCAATATAATTTTGGTAACTATTATGATAATAAGAAAAAGGAAGTATTGCCCAATTTTAGTTTTGATTTATGTAGATTAGCATGTTCTGTGTTTGATAATATTTTTATATTTAATATGGCGGATGATTATAGTAAAAAATACATAGATATAAAATGTAAAAAAGATGAAGTAGCAAGATTGATAAATGATTGGTGTAAAGACGATAAAGGTCGAAATATATTATATACAAGTGATGGAGAAGAACGATATCCCGAATTTAAACTATATAAAATGATAGCACGAACAGTAAATAACAATTTACCCCATAAACAATTGGAGAAGAGTATATTTTCCAAATTTAGTGTATCAAAAAAATCGATACGAAATAATTTACGCGATAAGAATGTGTTGTATTTAGATATAGATATGATACCACAAATGTATGTAGATTAATATTATAAAATTCATTATTGAGATTATAATATTATAAAATTGACTTTAATAATTTAAAAAGGTGTTTTGTCGGTAAAAACATTCACACTTCCTCCAGATTGAGTACCTCCCCCATCGTAAAATTGTTCATAAACAAAAAAGGCAGCAATTGACGACATAAATACAATAAAACTTTCCTTAAATAGATCCTTTAACGGTAACAAATCTTTTTGTGTAATTTTCAACTCCGTAAATTTAAAAACCAGATAACACACGGTGACAATAATTGATAATGTCAAACTATCCATAAAAAAATAGTATAATAGATTAATTTCAACTAAACGAATTAGTTAAGAAATTCTAGATTATCCAAAACAATATCGGGTTTATTATTAATTGGATCCCCAATACTGCTAAAATCCAAAGAATTCAAAGGAATATCATCCCCCAAAACAAGTTTTTCATCATCTTCATCGTCGTCTTCTTGATTTAATCTGTTTTCAATCTCCCTCTTTTTACTTAATTCTTCTAAAAAGTCCACACTTTTGGGTGCTTCAACTTCTTCTTTTTCATCTTTTCCAGTTAATATACTGTCGGTATTGTTAAATTGAATACTTTGATTTTCTGAATTTTCCGGTTCAGGTTCAGTAATCACCTTTAAAAATACATTATCTTTTTCTTCGTCAGTTGCTGGAGTAGATCCACCGATTGTTTCTTTAACATCTGCTTCCTTCTTAACATCTGCTTCCTTCTTAACATCTGCTTCCTTCTTAATATCTTCCTGAACCGGTTCTTCTTTCTTTTCAATCTTTTCTTCTAAAACTTCTTCAATAACATCTTCTTCAACAGTTTCTTCAATATAATTTTTCAATATATGTTCAATTGGAAGACTATCACGAATAGTAGTAAGTATGCATTCTTGAATAATAATCTCTAATTCTCTATTATTTTTTTGTTTTTGAAGAGAATTTGAAAATTTATCAAACAAGTATACATTTGTATAAATTTTTCTAGCGGATTGAGTATAGCAATTATGAATAAAAACATTTAGTTTTGGTATTTGCAAATCGATTTTTTTCTGTTGATTACCGACTCTTACACTGGTGAGTAATTTTAAATGAATTACATGCACACATGTAATTAAATCATTAATATAACCACAACCACTAGTTTCAATAATTCGTTTTACTTCCTCCTCTACAGTAGAATTGCCCCACTTTGGAACCTGGGTAATTAAGTTTTGAAAGGTCATAAGATATTTATCTTCTTCATCATTTTCAGAGCAAAGCTTCCAAGATTCATTAAAAATAGAATTAAATCCACTAATAATGCAAGGTGTTAAAATAGTTAATAACCTAGCACACCATTCATTTTTTGATTCATGCAATGAAGAAACAGAAAAATCGTCCATGTTTAAATAAAAGATATATTTTCTAAATCCAAATCAGAACGTAAATATATGAAATAAAACATGATAAATAATAAATGTTTTTCATTTCTAAATTCTTTTTTAATTTTATGGAAAAATATAATAATTTCATATTTTTTATCATCGGCAATATTAATTTTATTATTCTCTAAATATTCTATAAAATCAATAGCACTAAAGCCTTTTAGATAAAAACTTTCGGATAGGGAAATAATATCTTTCAATTGCATAAATGATGCATCGGTTATCTGTTTTTTTAATAATGTGGTGTGTTTTTTTCGATATGTCCTATATGGTGCGTTAATATTTACTTTATATTGATGCAAATTAAATGTGGTGTCTATTTTTTGTTCAGGTATATATATCTCGCAAAACCGACTTAATATTGGTTTTAATAAACTAAATCTATTTTGTACTACTAAAAAAAATCGTGTTGTGTGTGTAAATAATTCAATACATCTTCTTAATGCAGACTGTGCGTCAATAGTTAAACAATCGGCATTTAATAGAATTATACTCTTGAAATCATTATTTTTAAATGAAATATTCGTTTTTGAGAATAATTTCAAATCTTCTCTAATAAATTTAATACCTTTGCCATGTGAACAATTAACACACATAACAAATTCTTTAATCTTTTCCTTATTATTATCATAAATATTGTTAATGAAATCAAAAACAATAGTTTTTTTTCCAGTACCAGGGGGTCCATGAAATATAATATTGGGTATTTTAGATTCATTTTGAAAATAATTAAGTTTAGTTATAATATCACGATGAATATCTAGTTTTTGCATGATAGCTAATAATATTTTAAACTAATTATTTAAACTATTATTATTTTAATTAATAAATAGAGGTAAGGGATTGGGTATACGGGTTTTTCTTGAATGCCTCCAGAATTGAAGGTTCCATTCTTTGTATAGCGACATCTTGGTTTAATTTGTATGGTGAATCTTGGTATCCCATATTACTTACCGATGGGGGTGCAGCAGTTAAAGAATTTCCTGCTGGACCAATATAACTATTGACTCTGTCACATTCTAATTTACCGGTTTGATAATTAACTTGTCTATTTTGATGATTGGCGTTACCATGATTAATTCTAGCACCCATTAATCCTTCTTTTGTTTGATTAACATTAGCATTAGACGCCGATTCATACGAAGTATGTGCATTTGATACACCACTTCCTCCTCCAGTACCTATATATTCTCTGTGAGAATTAACCTTGTCTGATTGTGAATTATGTTTTGATAAGTGATAAGCACCACTTCTTGGTCCATCAACATTAAGATGGTTTTCAGCACAAACATCCATTTCTCTATTTGTAACTTTGAGTTCATCACGAGGATTATTATTATACGTTGCTCCTACAGGCATAGACATATTTCCATATTGTCTAATATTTCCAATATAACCCTCTTTTCGAGAAGGTTTTAGCATATCAATAAATGGTGCAGCAGCTGCTCCCATAGCACCCTTGATTGCTCCAAAAAAACCGGGTTCTTCGTTACAAGTACGGTTATTATCTTCCACAGACATAGTATTTAATCCATAATCACCGTTAGAAGCAGGTGCTCTTCCGATGGAATTTACAGAAGACATGGGGGTTGGTTTTGGGTCTTCCCTATTGCTTTCAGTATATTCGCCCGGAATATATGCTTTCTTTGCTTCTGATGATGCAATTCCTTCGTAAGCTGATGTAGCGGTAGTTCGATTTGCATATTTTAAATCAATATTACTCCTTGCAGTTTGTCCTTTTTCTAAACCTGTAGTAGTAAATCCCCATCCGTGGGCATGTTGATCATTTTTCATACTTTCCATACCATCATAAAAACGATCAGGTCTATTTTTTTCAACCTTACCAATACTTTTTTTATCAGCATAATTCTTAATATAATGATTTGCAGGTCCATTATGACCATCCAAGCTATACGACTGCTTTGGGTTTGTTTTTACTCTAAGATCGTCTACATCTTTTGGTTTATAACTATCTCTTGCTTCTAAACCGCTGTTATATCCTTGACTTGATCCTGTAGAAGTATAACCCTTATTTAGTCCAGGTGCAACTTTTATTTCTTCCCATGGTTTTACATTCGCCATTTTCATACTAGGATTTACTCTAGCTTGCATAAAATCATTTTGGTTTGGTGTGCCCCCGATATGATTATATCCTTGCTGAGGTTGAAATAATGGTGCAATTTCAGTCTTTGAAAATTGTTGGCTACCAGCTCCAACCATACTGTCCAATACAGTTTCGTTGGAGTTAAAATCAGATGTTCGTCCTCTTATTTTTGCACCAAAAAAAGGTTGCATATTATTATGCTGTAATTCTTTATTATTAACTACTTTTCCGGTTAATGATGTAAAACCTTCGTTTTTCTTAACACCCGTATTATTTACTTTCTTATCATAAGAAATATCTTTAGAATAATATCTATCTCTTGGCTGTTGAGATTGATATCCTTGTACAGTAGAATCACGTAATTCATCATTACTAACAACGGGATAGTTTTGAGGTACTTTAGCATTTTTGATTAATTTTTGAGGATTGTTTTTTTGTGTATTAGCATATCCTTCTTTTTTCTTTTCTTGACCATGCATATTTATTAAACCGGCCCCGGCTATAATAGGTATTAATAACTCCATAATATATAATCTCATTATATTATTTTTATTCTAAATACTAATATTTTTGAATTATGTGTTATAAATTTGAAATGTCTAAAGAATGTATTGCGTATAAAAAATAATAAACTGAGTAGATTTTAGGAATATATAAAATTATATTACCATGATTAAAATAAAATATTAGTATATTTTATATGGCAAAAAGTGCTACTAGAAAAAGAACGAGTCAAAGACGCAGAAAAACATTAAAAGGTGGATTTTGGTGGGGAGCTGCTGCGGAGACTCCCTCTACTCCAACAGATGCTGACATTAAAACTGAAGAACAAAAATTAGCGAAGATGCGTTCAGACCAAGCTGAAGCAGCTCGTACAACCGGTGCTCAGGTTAATAGTGATATACGTAACGAGCCCCATACTCCACCACCACCGGTGGCTGTTGGTGGACGTCGTCGCAGAAAGAGATCTTCAAAGAAAGCAAAGAAATCTAAGAAATCTAAGAAATCAAGAAAATCTAAGAAGCGTACTGGACGTAGAAGAAGACATTAATTTACTTATATATTTAATATAATTATTATATATATAATGACAAAAGTAAGATTTACTTTATCTAGAGGGAGACGTGGAGGTAAAAAAAGCAAAACATCTAAAAGAAAGACACGAAAACAATCACCTTCACCATTACCAAACTCAGTATTATTTGGAGGAAAGAAAAGAAAAACAAGAAAAACAAGAAAAACATATAAAAAGAGATCGAGAAACTAAATTACGATAATTCAATAATAAACTGAAATTTTATTATTGAATGGGCTCAGCGGGGAATCGAACCCCGGACCTCCTGCACCCAAAGCAGGAATCATACCTCTAGACCACTAAGCCACCATACTAGTGCGGGGAATCGAACCCCGGTTTCATCCGTGTAAAGGAGGTGTACTAACCGTTATACTACACCAGCAATTTTAGGTTTATTTCTTAGAACCCATATAAATATGAGTGTTTTGTTTAAATATAAATATAATTAATATATAATGATAAGACAATATCCAATTAATATAGATGATGTTAAGGAAGGACAATATTATATTTTAGATATATGGAATGACGAAGATATTAATGAACATAAATTATATACAGTAGAACTTAATAGACAGGATGGAGTTGTATGGAGTTTTCGAAATTTAATACCAGAAAATGGTGAACCTCCGTATATAACAATTGACACCTCATCTGATATTATAAACCGTACATACCAATTATATGTACCTTATGCAGCCACAAACACAGTTCGGAATAGATCCATAATTAAAACTCCACGCCCAGAACGACATATGGGCGGTAAAAAACGAAAAACCCGAAAAACCAGAAGAAAACGAAAGACAATTAAAAGATCTAAAAAAACGAAAGGAAAAAGAACAACCAACAGAAAAAGAACAACCAACAGAAAAAGAACAACCAACAGAAAAAGAACAACCACCCGAAAAAAGCATGGTGGTAAAACAGATATTCTAGAATATACAAAATATAAAATTAGTAATCCAACAATTGATGATTATATTCATACATTCGGTAAAGAAAATGGTAACTTATTTTTTAATAATCCCGAATATAAATATTCACTATATAAACTGCCTTTCACAGGAGAAATGACTGATAGAGTAAGATGTGCAGATAAAGATGGTAAATATTCTAGTGGTGATTTATATAGATATGCATATATAAACAATCGTGACTGTATATATGGATTTGGTGTGGAGTGTGAATTAAATTTTACAAGTAACAAATATAGAAAGTTATTAGATAAAAGTAACCCTTATTCAAAGACATTTGAACAAGATGTACAAAATTGTGTAAAAAAAAATAAAGATAAAGAAAAACAAAAAATTGGTTCACCCGTAAGTGTTGCGGAAGTAGAAGGGGTAGAAGAAACTAAAGAAAATAACGATCATAATAATATTTTCGATTTTAGGTCATTATCTTTAGATGAAAGATTGGGTGGAAAAAGAAATACAATAAAAAGAAATAATAAACATGTAATATAGATAATATTTTAGTATATCTTTAGTATAGCTAATGCATTAGCGTAATCAAAACTATCAATATAATTAAATCTAGCATTATTTGGTTTATGCGGGGAATGTTTACAATAATTAATACAATCGCAAATAGTATTAGTTTTGCCTGTAACATGAGCAAAACATACAATAGGTGGAGGATTTGGTGGATTATTCTTCATGCGTTTAATTCTACTCCAAGTTATTTTAGATAAAATATGTTTATTTGTCATGATTTGATTATAATATTAATAATAAAATTATAATCATTTTTTTTCATATTATTTTTTATAATATTCAGAATTAATTTTGTAATGATCTTTTTCAAGTGTACGAGTATTTAAATTATTTTCAAATTGTTTACATACATTAAGTTGTGGATCCATAAGTGGGAAGTCCCAGCGGTCATTTCGAACCCCCCTGTATTCAAATGCCGGATGGCTAGATCTAGTTTCATCAACATATGATGCTGCTTCTGAATATTGTAAAGGCATTGATATAACAGATTTCTCCATATAATTATTAGTAGATTTACAATCTCGGTTAAGTTTTCTAGAAAGACCTTTAAGATCGCTTTCTAAATTAACTGTGTTTGTTCTTAAATTACCACCCCATTTTGTTAAGCGAATATGGGGGTCTTCAAAATACATAGGTTTATCTCCATTATTTCCTGGAACATTCATAACATATCTACCAATATCGGTAGTTTGCTGTAATTGTTTTTGAATTCTAAGAGGATCATCATGGAATCGAGTAAACATTATAATATATTAACATAAGAATATATTTTAAACCAAAGTTTTATTAATTGATATAGTTTGTAGATAATCATACATAAAGTAACTAAATGTAAGTAAAATAATATCATATACGACAGCTTTATACCCTACACCATGAAACCATCTAGAGAAGAATGATTTATCAACTGGTTTGGAAAGAAAGTATATTAAGAATGAACCACTAATAATTATAGTAGTTATAGCAACAGCTATTAATTTGTATAAAGTGGTGTTAATGTTGAAGTAATTAATGCTTAGTTGAGAAATTCCCATATAAATAGCAAATAAGAAGATGTCCAAAAGTGCACTCTTAGAAAAGTTTTTCCCATAATATTCATTAACTAATTGTTTATTGTTAGTAAGAAGATACGGTATTTTTAAAATGTATGCTATAGTGACAGTTACAAATGTAAAGGAAAATATATATGATACTAAATGATCGTACATGTATATTATATGGATAAATTAATTTAGAGGACGTGGTCGTTGGTTTTTCTCGATAACTAATGGTTCTGGCATAACAAATTCAACTTTATCAATAATACTTTTATGTTTAACACAAGTTAACTCTGGATTAATGGGTGCCTGAGGTTCAACTAAATTGGTTGAACCTATACCAAATAAACTTGATTCAATATCAATCGGATTTCCAGATAGTTTTTCTCGTGGAATAGCCGCCCCATTAAATCCTAAGCATGGCAAATGGGTTGTAATTGCTTGACCGTATGCACTATTGGTATATGTTTGATATGAATTAACATCTTGAAAAATTCTTTGTTCACATGAATAATCTCTCACAGAGTTTTTATTTCGAGTAGAAGCCATGATATAGTATAAGAGGATATAATTTTATAACTTTTTAATTAAATTATTATAAATATCTTTATTTATTTTATTTTCTAACAAGTATTCCTTTAATAGTAAAAAGGTTTCATGAAAATAGTCATATGCAAAAAACATTATAATACCCATATCAAAATTATCTTGTAACATTAGGTTCGAAAATTTGATAGATAGTGTTTTCAACTCTTCACTATTTTCAATGGTGGGTTTTAAGTGTTCAATTTTAACATCAATAACAGTTTCGTTATATTCTTCTATTTGAAAGAATGCTAATAACTGTTGTCTAAATAAAGTATCTCTCATATCGTCGTCTTCTACTTGTATAGATGAATAGTTAACATCCACATTAAAATCAAAAAAATTAGATATTAGTTTACCATCTTTAGTAATTGGGGTCGCATCTTCACTTTGATACATATGTATTTTATATAAAATATATTTTTAATATAAAATAATTTATGTGTTATTATCTCTGGTTAATTCTCTGGAGGGTAATCCACCTCTAATCCAGTTGCTATCAGCTGCATCTTCAATAAGATTTCCAGGGTTAGCGACTGAATCTTTAATAGATGGCAATAATGGATAATTAGAATATTGAGTATAACAAATTTCACTTGAAGGATTTACGCTTTTTCTGTTAGTAAATGCGTCACCTTGTAAAAGTTGTGTTTCCATAGTAGGATCAGCGGTTCCTTTACCAAGATAAGGTACCGTCTTATATGGTCGTTCTTGTAAATTTAATTTACATTTATTTGAAGCGTTGACCTTTTTCACTAAAAGGGCAGAGTTTGTATCAATATTACACCCCCCCATACCAACTTGGTGAGAACCTGTAAAGTTAACATTAGGTTGACTTAATGCAAAATCAATTGGTTTTTTCATAGCACAATCATTAGCAAAATGGTTGGTCAACATATAATTACCGTGTTGAACATTTTGAAGATCGGATTCATTTATACCACACGTATCGTTTCCGATTCTTGACATATTAGAAAATGTAAAATCTTGAACTGAAGCCATATATATAATTAAAAAATATTATATTTTTAATTAAATAATTAATAGTTGGTGTAGCGGGGAGCATTTCTTCCTGCTGCAAATTTGTCACCTTCCTTAGCAGATACCATATCTCCATAACAATAGTTTGCAAACCCTTCTTGATCATTCGGAATAAGTGTATTTGGGTTTGAA
>Ga0209632_10001893_pt1 | contig 20685 bp, 18 predicted proteins | sample COG_10_FD_184754 | JGI IMG/M metagenome (GOLD analysis project Ga0209632, IMG submission 184754) | Pelagic Microbial community sample from North Sea - COGITO 998_met_10 (SPAdes) (version 2) | ecosystem: Environmental > Aquatic > Marine > Neritic zone/Coastal water | place: Helgoland, sampling... | reverse complement strand
AGGCGGAGCAAAGGCTGAATTGCTTCAACAGCGAAAAGATGAGCGCATGGCTGCTTCTGAAGATCAGCAGGAAGCTAAAGAAGAGGTTATAAGTGTCGAAGCGTCTAAAGTGGACGGTCCGAAAGTATTGGGATCAATTAACTTAGACGACCTTACTCCAGCTGCTCGTAAGAAAAAGCTAGAGGAGGCAAAAGCACAAGAAGCAAAGGAAGCCGCTGAAAAAGCTAAGGCTGAAAAAGAAGCGGCTGCTCCACCTGTAAAAACGAAAGAGCAAGAGGATAAAGAGGTTATAAAAGCCGAAGCATCTAAAGAAGATGGCCCTAAAGTATTGGGATCCATTAATCTAGATGACCTTACTCCTGCTGCTCGAAAGAAAAAACAAGAGGAAGCAAAAGCTAAAAAAGCGCAAGAAGCAAAGGAAGCTGCTGAAAAAGCCAGAGTTGAGAAAGAGGCCGCTGACAAAGCAGCTGAAGAAGCAAGCAAAAAAGCTGAAGCGGATAGCGTAGAAAATCAGGTTATTAAGGCAAATGTTGAAAAGCTTGCTGGCGCGAAGGTTCTGGGTAAAATGGAACTTCCGGTTGAGAAACCACGAGCGAAAAAACCAGTTGCTACTTCCAACGATTCTGCGGATAAAAAGAGAAAGCGCAAGCGCGTTAGACGACCAGCCGATGGTGCTACTACTACACCTGGGCTTGCCGATAGACCGCGTGGAACTGGAGCTGGTGCTGCAGCGGCAGCTGGACGTGGTGGAGCGCGCGCCAAAAGGGTTCCGCTCACGGATGAGGAAATTCAGAAGCAGATTAAAGAAACGCTTGCACGCTTGAGTGGCAACAAAACCAAGTCGAAAGGAGCCAAGTATAGAAGAGAGAAAAGACAAGCCATTGCCGAAAGAACAGAGGCTCAAGAAGAACAATCAGAACTTGAGAAAAAAATTCTGAAGGTTACGGAGTTCGTAACTGCAAATGAACTAGCTATTATGATGGATGTTCAGGTGAACGAAATCATTGGGGCATGTATGAGTTTAGGCTTGTTCGTTTCCATAAACCAACGTTTGGATGCAGAAACACTCACGATTGTTGCAGAGGAATTCGGACACGAAGTAGAATTTGTGAGTGCAGAGGTTCAGGATAGTATTCTTGAAGACGAGGATGTCGAAGAAAGAATGGTTACTCGTCCGCCAATTGTAACCATTATGGGTCACGTTGACCACGGTAAAACATCCTTGCTGGATTACATCAGAGATGCCAACGTAATTAAAGGTGAAGCAGGTGGCATTACCCAGCACATTGGTGCTTATGGTGTTGAGTTCGGAGACGGAAAGCGTATTGCATTCTTGGATACACCGGGTCACGAAGCGTTTACCGCCATGCGTGCCCGTGGAGCCCAAGTAACAGATGTTGTAATTATTGTAATTGCAGCTGATGATAGTGTGATGCCTCAAACAAAAGAGGCCATCAATCACGCCCAAGCAGCTGGTGTTCCAATGATTTTTGCGCTTAACAAGATGGATAAAGACGGAGCGAACCCAGACAAGGTTATGGAAGAGCTCTCGCAGATGAACATTCTTGTAGAAGATTGGGGTGGAAAATACCAATGCGAGAAAATTTCTGCCAAGTCTGGAGAAGGCGTTGAGTCATTGCTTGAGAAAGTAGTGCTCGAAGCAGAAATGCTTGAATTGAAGGCCGACCCTGAGAAGCGTGCAGTAGGAACAATTATCGAAAGCCAATTAGACAAAGGCCGCGGTTATGTTTCCACGATGCTAGTTCAAGGCGGAACATTACGTGTTGGAGATGTGATTCTAGCAGGAAGTTACAGTGGTAAGGTAAAAGCATTGTACAATGAGCGAGGTCTTCCAATAAATCAGGCTGGTCCATCTATGCCAGCACAAGTATTAGGTTTGGATGGCGCGCCATCTTCTGGAGACCTTTTCAATGTAATGGAAGACGACAAGGAAGCTCGTTCTGTTGCAACAAGACGACTACAGTTACAGCGCGAGCAAGGTCTTCGAACTAAGAAGCACATTACGCTTGATGAAATCGGAAGACGAATTGCCATTGGAGATTTCCAAGAACTTAACCTTATCGTTAAAGGTGATGTCGATGGTTCTATCGAAGCACTTTCTGATGCGTTGCTTAAACTTTCTACAGAGAAAATCGCCATCAACATCATAATGAAAGGTGTTGGACAGATTACTGAGTCCGATGTGTTGCTTGCATCAGCATCTGATGCTATTGTTATTGGTTTCCAAGTTAGACCTTCTGTTAGTGCTAGAAAACTTGCAGAACAGGAACAGATTCAGATTAAACTTTACAGCATTATTTATGATGCAATGGAGGAGGTTAAGTCTGCAATGGAAGGCATGTTGGCGCCAGAATTCGAAGAGAAAATCGTTGGAAACATCGAAGTTCGCGAAACATTCAAAATTACTCGTGTTGGAACCATTGCAGGTTGCATGGTACTTGACGGAAAGGTTGGAAGAAACACGAAGGTTCGCGTAATTAGAGACGGAATCGTTGTTTATACAGGTGAACTTGCTTCGCTTAAACGATTCAAAGAAGACGTGAAAGAAGTAGCGAAAGGCTACGAGTGTGGTCTTAACATCGATAAGTACAACGATATTAAAGTAGGCGACATTATTGAAGGCTACGAGATTATTGAAGTAAAAGCAAAGCTGTAAGGCTAACTAAACGCGTTAGTGTAAATTGACCACGGAAGAATTGACATCAGCCCAAACGGGCGTCACATTCATGGGAAAAGCCAAAGACTATTCAGACTTCCTGAAACTTCGACTGGCATCGTTGGTCGTTCTCTCGTCCGTTATTTGCTACGGATTGGCGGCTTCTGAATTCCGCCTTTCCATTATGGCTGCTCTAATTATTGGCGGAACCCTACTCACAGGGGCATCCAACGGATTCAATGAAATCATAGAACGTGATTTAGACGCATTAATGGACCGGACAAAAAACCGTCCGTTGCCAACTTCCAAAATGACCGTTCCCGAAGCATTAATTCTTGCTTCATCCTTCGGAATTCTCGGAATCGGAATTCTAGGTTACTTCATCAATCCAATGTGCGGAATTCTCGGTTTCGTTGCCCTGTTTCTGTATGCTGCCGTTTATACGCCTTTAAAGAGAAAGACACCGTTTTCGGTTTTTATCGGAGCGTTCCCAGGGTCTATTCCAACCATGCTGGGATGTGTAGCTGCTACCGAAGGTTTTGGAGAAATTACTTTACTAGCCTGGTTGATGTTCTCTGTTCAATTCATCTGGCAATTCCCACACTTTTGGGCTATTGCTTGGCGCGTGAACGATGATTACCTGAAAGCAGGCTTCAAAATGTTGCCTTCTCCTGGAGGGCGAGACCGAGCAAGTGCTTTCCAAATTCTTATTTATACCATCGGACTGATTCCCGTCAGCTTATTGCCACTATTTTTCGGCTATACTGGGATTTTCTCAGCAGTTGTTGCAATAATCGCAGGTATAATTTTTGCCTTACAGGCAACAAAACTCTATAGATCATTGTCTTCTGAAGACGCGAAGCAGTTGATGTTCGGCTCGTTCGTATATCTACCAGTTGTGCAACTGGCTTACCTTATTGACACGCTCCTATGATGGAAGATGAATCGAAAATGAAATTTAGCAGCGACCGAGCCAAGAAAATGGTGGTTTGGTTAGGAGTAGCAAGTATTGCCATGTTCTTTGCTGCGTTCACAAGTGCGTACATCGTGCTTCAGGCTGACCACTTTTGGGTACAGAATGATTTGCCGCAGATGTTCAAAATTAGCACCGTGTTGCTAGTCATAAGTAGCCTTACTATTTATCTAGCCAAAAGGAGCACTGTTGCTGGAAACATAGGCGGTCTCAAACTATGGCTAGTTGCCACATTTATTCTCGGCCTTGGTTTTACCGCTACCCAATATTTAGGTTGGTCGGAGTTGCAATCTGAAGGAAAGTTCTTCCTGGGTACTTTAGGTAACATGGAAGGAGAATATGGTGTAGATTATACCATTATGATGAAAGGAGAGCCTGTTCTTTACGATCAAGGTAACTTCTACAAACCCGGAGACATTTCGTATTCTGACCCTATTAATGAACGAATTCAGGACACATTTAACGTAAGTGCATCTTTTCTATACATCCTCTCGGGATTACATGTAGTTCACCTTGCTGGAGGAATAATCTGGCTTTTGGTACTTATGGTCAAGACATTTTCGGGTGGAATTACCCAGCAAAATGTGCTTCCATTAGATCTTGGGTCCATTTACTGGCACTTTTTAGATATTCTCTGGGTTTATCTGTTCTTGTTTTTACTATTAATTCGTTAAAATTGCATCGACTTAAAAATCAGGTCTTTATAATCATTCTAAATAATGTCAGGACACGTTAGTCAAACAGCAGCACCATCGCACAGCGATCACAGCGCATCTCCTTGGGGAGGAGGAACTTCACCTTACAAAGTGAGTTATGGAAAAATGATGATGTGGTTCTTCCTCATCTCTGATGCATTTACCTTCTCAGGATTGCTTACCGCATACGGCTTCATGCGTCATAAATATGAAGACATTTGGCCAACTGCTGGAGACGTGTTTACACACTTCCCCTTTTACGATGGTCATATTGAGTTGGCATATGTGGCCTTGATGACTTTCATACTTATCGCATCATCAGTTACCATGGTGCTCGCGGTAGAGGCTGGTCACAGGATGAAGAAAAAATCCGTTCAATTTTGGATGGTACTTACCATCCTTGGTGGAGCAATTTTCGTTGGTTCTCAGGCTTGGGAGTGGTATCACTTCATTCACGGAACCGAGCACGGGGCTTATCTTCTTGAAGATGGCGTTACCGTAATGCGACACAAAATTGACCCTCAAACTCATGTTTTAGAAGAAGGCACGTTCCTTGTTCCTGAAAACCGTGAAGGAAGTTTGACTGAGTTTAGCGGTTTTAAAGAAGTTTCTGGAAATGAAGCAGCTGTTATGAAATCAACTGCGACTCATATTCATGGTGCAAACTTGAGCCATAACGAGTACGGAATTCCGCTATTCGCAGACTTCTTCTTCTTTATTACAGGTTTCCACGGATTCCACGTTTTCTCTGGAGTTTGTATCAACTTCATCATTTTCTTGATGGTGGTTGAAGGGAAATTTGAGAAGACTGGACATTATGAAATGGTAGAGAAGTCAGGTTTGTACTGGCACTTCGTAGACCTTGTATGGGTCTTCGTTTTCACCTTCTTCTACCTACTCTAACAGATTCTAATCGCTTTATAACCGCAGTTCAATGGACGCAAGAGACGACATTTACGAATACAGCCTAGACACCCACCACAGCGAGGAAGCAGGCAAGAAAATGCGTAAGAAATTCATGATGGTGTTGGCTTTATTGTCAGCAGTTACCATTATTGAAGTTGGAATGGGAATGATTTGGTCTCGAGACGAGTCAATGAAAGACATTCTGAAGTACACTTTTATCATTCTTACGCTTGTTAAGGCAGGGTACATTACCATGATTTTCATGCACTTAGGTGACGAGAAAAAGAGCTTCCAATGGACAGTTCTTGCTCCTTATTTTGTTCTGATTGGGTATTTGATTTTCATCTGTTTGGTGGAAGCAACCTATGCTGGCGGAACTAGACCTGGAATAGAAAACTATTTCGGATTCTGATGAGCGATAACAAAGGATCGAAAAAGTATCTGCTACTATTTGCGCTGCTTTTTCTTCCCACGATTCTCTATTTATTTTACGTCTACGGAAAAGGTGAGCAGAATTTTGCTCACCTTCCTTTTATCACCTACACAGATGTAGATGGAGTGGTGCAAAACCGAAAGGCTCCTCAGTTCAGCTTTACAAATCAAGATGGCAATACGATTACCAATGAAGATGTAAAAGACAAAATCTACCTCGTAGATTTCTTTTTCACGTCTTGCCCATCCATTTGCCCGATTATGACCGCCAACCTGATGAAAATTCAGGACAGATTTGCGCATTACGACAACTTCATGATTCTGTCTCATACAGTTGACCCAACTAGAGATACGCCTGAAAAACTTAAAGAGTATGCTGATAATCGCAAAATCGATTCTAAGAATTGGCATTTCCTAACGGGGGAAAAAGACTCTCTTTATTCTGTGGCTTTCGATTATCTGTCAAGTGCCATGGAAGATAGCTTAGCGGAAGGAGGCTTCCTTCACACAGAATATTTTGTTTTGGTAGATAAAGAAGGAATTCTACGCTCACGCGAGGATGATAATGGAAATATTATTGGTGTTTACGATGGAACGGATGGGCATCAGATACGCGACCTCATAGATGACATCAAAGTTGTTATTGCAGAATACGAACTAGCGCTTAAAAAGAACAACAAAGCAGAAAAATGAACGACAAACGCGTTTTTCAAATAATACTGGCCCTTTCCGTTATCGTCTTTGGTGTAGTAACCGTCCTTTACACGCTTCCAAAGCAGGATTCTATTCCAGAATGGGCCAAACTGCTACCCATGTTTAACGCCATCATCAACGGAACGTGTTCCGTATTGCTGGTTACTTCGTTGATAGCTATTAAGAACAAAAAAATCTCGCTTCACAAAAAAATCAACATCACAACATTTGTGTTGTCTAGTTTGTTTCTAGTCCTGTACATCATTTTTCATTCGTTTGGTGTAGAAACTAGGTTTCCAGCAGATAATCCTATGCGACCAGTGTATCTAGTCATTCTTCTAACGCACATTTTACTCGCTGCAATTGTGCTTCCGTTAGTATTGGTTTCTTTTTACTTCGGACTTACAGGAAAAATAGAGCGACATAGAAAAGTCTCTAAATTCACCTTCCCAGTTTGGTTATATGTTACCGTGACTGGTGTGGTGGTTTATCTGATGATATCACCGTATTACCAATTCTGATGAAAAAGCACAGAGGAATAGCAATCGTTGGCCTTTTTGCAGTAGCACTTCTACTTCTTCCAGAATTTGTTGATGCACAATGCTCTATGTGCCGCGCTACCACCAACTCCAATCAATTAAGTGATGATACTTTTACCGTTGGCAACGGGCTAAACAACGCCATCGTCTACCTCATGTTTATGCCATACATTATGGCAGCCATTTTCTTCTATGCTTTCTTTCGAAAACAAATTGTAGCTTGGTTTAAGAAGAAGTTTGCTTAGAACAACTAAAAAACGCCTCCTAGGGGTTTTACAAGGCTATTCTTACAACATCACCTAATTACCGGCAACTCTACCCTACTCGGATATTTAAACGAACGGTGGAACGTGTACTGCGGTTCGTCATTCGTCATGTTACGGAACTGGTCCGCATCTGCGCCAGCAATAGCAATTCGAACACGATGCCCTTTCTTGAAAAGATACGAGATTGGGAGCATGCTGAATTGCATCTGAGCCACTTCACCCGGAACAAGTGGTTGCCCATCCTCTTTCAGGAATGAGTGATACGGCCCAACTTGTTTGTAAGGCGCTTTATCGTTACTCACTTTTCTGTGTAAAGCACGAAGTTCTCCTTCCGTTACGTACTCCACTTTTCCGTTCTCATCAACATCTTCCAGATAAACAAAAACCTGCGCATCGGTAGTTGAAGAGCTGATAAAGATGTCAACCAACGCGTGACCTGTTACTTCCATATCTTCAACCAAAGGCTCAGAGTCATATACGAAAAGCAACGAATCGCGCTTGTTACGGTCCGGGTACGTATGTGGCGTTTTTAGCTGTCCAGAAACCGATCGGTACTTCACGTACATGCCCATGCTTGTGGTAGAATCAACCTGATAAACATCCGCTCCACCTTCATTATCGCGCCATTGCTTTACTTGTGGTGCTTCCGCATTCAACTCAGCCAATACACGTTGGTACTCCTTATCTACATTACGGTATTCAGCCAACCTTTTTTCATCCGCAGGAGAAACTGTTCCTTCTCCTTCCAGCTTTTTCAGCACTTTATTCATACCAGTGCTTTTAAGGTGATTGAGGGAGTCTCCCCAAAACTTCATCTCACCTTTCTTTTCTTCATGAGTTGAGAAATTATTTCTCCATGTCAGCGTATTCCCTTCATCAAAAAACACGGATTTGTATTCCGAATTCTTTGGCGGCCAAACATCCGAGGCTTTCCATTTTTCTTCCACCATGGTGAAATAATGAACTGGTTTTTCTTTGGAAATTCCAGTATCCCATCCTTTCATGTGATGATCAAAGAAACGTAGCGCTTCGCCAATGTGATCGAAACCAGAGCGCCCGGGATTTGTGTGACCGGCATTAAAACTCCCACCATGTTCCCAGGGTCCAAGAATCAGTCTGTTCTTAGGGTTTGTAAGCGTGAGATAACGCTTCACAGCCGCATCATTGTAAGAGCCATCAAACCAGCCACTCCAATTGTAAATGGCTGCACCGCTAGCATCTTGCTCCTTCCAATACGTGTGAGGGCTGAATACGTCAGACGAAACCGCAGCCCTACTTTCAGCTTTGTCATCTCGGTAAACAATAGTCAAAGCGCCATCATTCACATTGACGTTGTTTTTATGCTCTTCTTGCGCTTTTTCAAACACGCCTTTGGCACTTCGTCCATCATAGAATTTCTTCGGAAGAGAAACGCCTTTTACAAACTTTTTGGCTTTCCCGGCTTTGGGAGGCAACTCATTCCTGTCTAATGCTTCATTAGCCTCGCCCCAAACTTCTGTAAAACCAATGTTGTGTATTCCACCCGGGAAAGCATTGTCTGGGTACACATCAAACAGTGAGTACATATTTACCACAGCTTTTACGGCTGGATGCTTGCTGATAGCAGCAAACTCGGAGGTAGTTCCACTATACGAAGCACCTGCCACGCCAATACTCCCATCACTCCAAGATTGAGCAATAAGGTGGTCGATAATCTCTACCATGTCATCACGTTCTTCCTGCGTCCACGGGTAAGCCCGAGAGCCTTCCGAAGCACCTGAGCCACGCGAATCAACGCTTACCAAAGCATAGCCATTTGCCAGCACGGTTTTGAAGAATTTTCCGAGCGGTCCGTTAGGCGCAGGACTTAGCCAACTATAAGGCCATTTCAAATCAAAATCTCTCCAGTAGCGCCATTGATGCAGAATGGTTGGGAACTTGCCGTGATGTCCTTTTTTCACCTTCGGCACATACACATCGATGGCAATTTTAATGCTATCGCGCATTACCAAATAATAACTGTCTCGCGTGTAATTCTTGAACTTAGCGTTTTTCTCCCAATCATACTTGGCCGGGGATTCCTGATTAGAATCAGACGCCACATACCCTTTTGGGTCCTTGTATTGTGCTTGCGCGAAGGAAAAAGTGAAAAGGAAAAACGAGAAAAAGACTGTTCTGGACATAAGCGGAGTTTGAACGCGCAAAAATAGCGTTCGAAGCCGTTCTTGTCCTTCCATTTGTTGCATAAGGTTTTGCATTTCGCATCAGGATTGATGTTCGCTGGCGTATTCGTCATTCATTGTTCTCATCGGGTTACTACATTTGACCTGATGGGAACAATCATTTCTAAAATTATTTTCTTCTTCAGCCGCTGGACGATGGACCAAGACATTTCAACTGAGGTTCAAAGGTGTGTAATCATAGCAGCTCCTCACACCAGTAATTGGGATTTGGTGCATGCACGTGCCGCTTTTTACCTAATGGGCGTTCCACTTCGATTTACGATTAAAAAGGAATGGTTTCGGCCTCCCTTCGGATGGATTACCAAAGCCATGGGAGGATTGGGTATTGACCGAACTCCCCTGGAGCCTGGCATGGAGCGTAAAAGTATGACCGAGGCCATGAGTGACCTGTTCACCGAACATCAAACCTTGGCTATGATGGTTACTCCTGAAGGAACGCGCGCATTAAGAACCGAATGGAAAATGGGATTCTACCACGTGGCTGTTGGTGCTGGTGTTCCAATTGCGTTGGGCTATTTGGATTACAAACGGAAACACGCTGGCGTGGGCCCAATCATCCACCCCAGTGGAGACATGGAAGAGGATCTAAGGAAGATTATGGCGTTTTATAAAGACAAAGGCGCAAAACATCCAGAGAAATTCTCGGTGGACTTGCGTTACGACTAAGATTCAAGAAACGGCTTTCATACGTCTGGCAATAAGAATGGCAACGATAGATGCCGATATGGCCATGTATCCAACAAGGTCATAATCTTGATACTCTCCAGATGCTGTCTTGACTACGATTACTCCTGCAACAAAACTGGCTACACCTGCACCAAGCTGCTGAATTGCAGAATTAATACTCATGAAACCGCCACGTCTTTCGGGTCTCACGGATGATGTAATCATAGTCATTGCTGGTATAATCCTGCCCGAAATAAGAATAAACATGATGCTGGTTATTACAAGAACCGCGTAGATATTCATTCTCGGTAAATTGGTAATTATCCAAAGTGGTAAGAGCGATAATACGGTTACAACCGTGAAGAATTTCAGCTGCCCATGTTTATCTGCGAGCTTACCAAAAATCGGAGACGAAAAGAGCGTAAAAAAACCACCAACCAAATAAATATAAGCCAACTGGCCTTCAGTAAAGCCGACATTGGAAACCATGTAAGGAGCAATAAACGTGATTACACTAAACTGCCCTAACATCAACAGCACAATGAAAACGTGTGCTGTAAACTGATTACGGTCTTTCAACATTTCTTTCAATATCACCAGCGGGTTTTGGACGCCCGCTGCGAGATGTTCTCTAACGTTTGGTACCATTATCACATTGAAAATGAGAATGGGTAAGCCAGCCAAGCCCAAGAATAGAAACGGAGCTTGCCATCCAAACTGATTTGCCAAAAACAAGCCGAACGGCACGCCAAAAACAGACGCTGCCGAGAAAGCGGCCATAATTGTTCCCATGGCTTCACCCCGTTTTTCAATCGGTGTCAAATCGCCAACTATCGAAAGCACAGTTGCACCCAATAATCCACCAAAAGCACCCGTTGCACAGCGAGCTATCAGCAACATTTCATACGAGTTGGAAAGCGCACAAGCGAATGTTCCCAAGAGGAAACCTGTGTATAGAAAGATAAGCGCATGCTTGCGATCGAAGCGATCCATAAAGAACGAACCGAACAGCCCTACTGTTCCAGCGCTGAACGTGTAAGCAGCCACCAAAAGACCGAATTCCTGAGGAGAGATTTCCCAAATGCGTTCCAACTGTGGTCCAAGCGGCATCATAATCATGAAATCCATGATATGAGTGAACTTAATGAACGCAAGAAGGTAGGTGAGCTGTTTGGTCATTAAGCCGCTAAGGTCTGCATTGAATCGTAACCTCTCTCGTTAAGATTTGTTCTTGTTTTTAAATAGAAAGAGCGGAGTTAACCTCCGCCCTTTCATTAAACCAATATTTCTTTAGCCTATTCCGCTTCTTTTAAGCCTTCTTCGATCATTCCGTAAAACTGATCTAGTTTAGGAAGAATGATGATGCGCGTTCTACGGTTAACCGCGCGACCTTCAGCCGTTTCGTTTTCGGAAATAGGAACGTATTCAGCGCGTCCGGCAGCAGTCATTCTAGCTGGGTCAATTTCAAAATCGTTCTGCAGAACACGAACTATAGAAGTGGCGCGTTTTGTGCTTAAATCCCAGTTGTCTTCCAGGTCTCCTTTTCTGTACGATACATTATCGGTGTGCCCTTCAATCATTACCTCAAAATCAGGCTTTGCTTTTAGGATTTTAGCCACTTTAGAAATGACATTCATCGCATTGCTATTTAAGCGGAAACTTCCGCTTTTAAAGAGAAACTTATCTGAAATAGAAACGAAAACCGCTCCCTTGTCAACTTTGATTTGGATGTCTTCATCATCCAAATTTCCGATAACTCCTTTGATGCTTGTGACGAGAGCAAATGTGACAGAATCCTTTCGGTCTATTGCGTCTTGCATGCTTCTAATCTGCTTGTCTTTCTCGTTAATCTTCTCTAACGATTTCTCTAAGTTCTCGGCTTCTTTCTTAGAAAGCGTAGCCATATCGCCCATGTTGTTAATCAGGCGATCCGTCTGACCGCGAAGTCGAGCCAATTCAATACTGTCTCTTTCAGCTTGTTTTTTAAGCGATATAAGTTCGCGCTGCGTACGACCAAGAACATTTTGGTTCTTCTCATACATGTCCTTTAGACCAACATATTGGTCGCTTAAAGCCGTATGCTTTTTTGTTGCAACGCAACTGCTAAGAAGCAGCACAGACATTGCAAGAATTGCTAATTGTTTCATAATTGGGTTAACGTATTTGGTTGACGTATTTGGTTGACGCGAATGTATAACGCAACAACCTAGCGCATGTTGGACTAGTTGGGAATTTTTAACGGAAAAATGTTTACAAACTGCGCATCACGCTTCAACACCTTTTTTCCACTCCTGCTTTTCTTTGATGGAAGCTTCAATATCTTCCAATCTTCCCTTCGGAATGGCAGCAATTAGCTTCTTGGTGTATTCTGTTTGCGGATTTGAATAAATCTGATCAGCATCGCCCATTTCCTCCACAACACCTTGGTTCATTACAACCATTCGGTCGCTCATGAATTTTACAACAGAGAGGTCGTGGGAGATAAAGATATAAGTGAAATCGAAGTCGCGTTTCAGTTCGTTCAATAGGTTAAGTACCTGTGCTTGAACAGAAACATCCAGTGCAGAAACAGACTCATCGCAAATAATGAAACGCGGACGTAAAGCCAACGCACGCGCAATGCAGATTCGTTGTCGCTGGCCACCAGAGAACTCATGCGGATAGCGGTAAAAATGCTCTGGAAGCATTCCAACTCGCTCCAGCAATTCGTGCACTTTTTCCTTACGCTCCTTGTCGTTTGCATACAGTTTATGAACCTGCATAGGTTCCATAATCGCATCACCAACTGTAATTCTCGGGTTTAGGGATGAATACGGATCCTGAAAGATGATTTGAATGTCCTTTCGCACATCAGTCAATTCTTTCGTAGTCATTGAATGAAGTGGCTGGCCTTTAAAAATTACTTCCCCGCTGGTTGGGTCAACTAATCTCAAAACCGTTCTTCCGAGTGTGGTTTTACCACAACCCGACTCGCCTACTAAGCCAAGCGTTTCCCCCGGATACACATCAAACGTTACATCATCAACCGCCTTTACTTCCTCCGTCACTTTTCCGAAGAAATTTGTTTTGAGAGGAAAATACGTTTTCAGGTTTTTAATCTGAAGAACCGGCTCTTTCGAGTACATTTCCTTGTGCGCTTGTTCTCTTTCTGCATCAGTTTCTATCTCTTTCTGAGTTGCTTCCGTCACCGTTTGAGCGATTTCTTCAATCTCACCAGCGTCATTTATTTTCATGAAATCAGAAACAACCGGCAGTCGCTTCAAACGCACATCCAACGGTGGACGACAAGCCAATAACCCTTTTGTGTACGGGTGTTTCGGATTACTGAAAATTTCCAAAACGGGACCTTGCTCTACAATTTTTCCTTTGTACATAACCACAACCTTATCGGCTAATTCGGCAATTACACCGAGGTCGTGCGTAATGAACATGATGCCCATGTCTTTCTCTCGCTGAAGTTTCAGCATCAAATCGAGAATGGTCTGTTGAACGGTTACATCTAGTGCGGTGGTCGGCTCATCAGCAATCAGAATACTCGGATTGCAACTCATTGCCATCGCAATCATCACACGCTGTTTCTGCCCACCAGAAATTTGATGCGGATACTGGTCAAAAATTGATTCAGGACGAGGTAACTGAACTTCTTTAAAAAGAGCAATCGTTTTCGCCTTTGCTTCTTTCTTATTCACCTTCTGGTGCAGCAAAATCGCTTCCATCACTTGATCACCGCAGGTAAAAACAGGATTCAACGAAGTCATCGGTTCCTGAAAAATCATGGCGATGTCATTCCCACGAATGGCGCGCATGTCTTTCTCGTTGAGTTTCACCAAATCAACCGAAGAGTTTTCGTCTTTGTGAAACAGAATTTCACCACCAGAAATCGTTCCTGGAGGATTAGGAATCAATCGCATTACCGAAAGGGATGTAACGGATTTTCCAGAACCAGATTCACCAACAATACCAATGGTTTCTCCACGATTGAGTGTAAAACTCACATCATTCACAGCCTTCATCACTTCTCCATCCGTGCGAAATTCCGTAACGAGATTTTTTATTTCCAACAATTTTCTATCTGACATGCGCTTCTAAAATCAGTTACCAAAATTATAAATAGTGAGAGAGAGCTTTGGTTGTCCAAACTCGATGCTTTCATCAGCCAAGCTAAACTCCAATTCTGCACCTGAATGGCGATGTTGCCAAACGAGGAAGCCTCCATCTTCATCCACTTCTCCGTAAGCCAAATTGTATTGATTAATCAATGATTCTTCAAACGCGTTGAGTTTTAAAGAATCAGGAAAGAAAATATCGGCCTGAATGGCGTAAAGTTTTTCTTGATCAAACTCATAGCGAACCAAAAGTTCAGACTCTTCCGCTTTGAATTCGCAGTTGAGCACGCCAGTTTCAGTCGAAGTCGGATTATCTTTTGCTGCACCTTTCAGCACTTTCTCGTAGCTATCTCCGATAGAATTACCCCTAAAGTGTGCATTTCCTTCGCCCATAATCGGCATCAACACATCTGGTTTAGAACCACATGAAAAGAGCGTAAAAGCTAGCGCGATGCACAAAACCGTTCTCATAATCCTATTATTTGGTCATCATCTAGAATTTCTTCTCCTCTAAATCGAAGTAACAACTGAGCTACCGCCAAGGTATCACGCTTGCAGTATTGTTCAATGCGGTCTAGGTCATTTTCTTCATAATAAACGCGCGCCACATCTTTTCCTTCAATATCTGTTTTGGGAGTTGGAACATCCAAAACATGAGTCAACAATTTAAGTGAAGTGTAGCTTTTCCAATCCCCAAATTTCCACATCTCCATCGTATCCAAATGCTGCACTTCCCATGGCTTTTTACCAACCATATTCAAAATCTTCGGAATCGGAATTCTGTTGATAATCATTCTCCGAGCGATGTATGGAAAATCGAACTCTTTACCATTGTGACCACACAAAAGATGGTTTGGAGCATTATAATGATTGTTCAGCATTTCACCGAATTCGCGGAGCAAAAGCACCTCATCATCACCATAGTATGAATGAAGTCTGAACTCCATTTTCCCGCCTTCTCGCAGCTTGAAACCACCAACCGAAATGCAGATAATCTTTCCAAATTCAGCATAGATTCCAGCGCGTTCGTACATCTCTTCGCCCGTTTGTTCTTGGCGCGAAAGTTTGCCTGCCTTGTCGTCCCATAGCGCTGTTGTTGTCTCATCCAACTTCTTGTAATCCGAATATTGCGGAACGGTCTCGATGTCGAGAAACAAAATTTTGGTAAGATCGAGATGAAGCAACATGATTAGCGAATCAGAATTCCTGGTCGTTCTACCAAAGGTATTTGAATGAGGTTGTCTTCCAACACGCTGTCAGGAACAAAAATATACTTGCGATCATGAATCACTCCATCGATGTAAAAAGTAAGCATGTATTCGTTGTTTAAACCAAACACATCAGGCATAATCTTCTCAATCTTCTGAAAGGAGTTTGCACCAACTTCATCATGGAAATGACGTAACGTTGAGGTCTTTATTTCCTCATCATTAATATTTCCATAGCCTTTGGAAGCTACAATGATGTTTTTCAGCTCAACGGTTTTGTGGTTAATGAGGTAAACGCCCCATTCGGCATCTACATTATCGGTTTCCTTGACAACTGCCATTGAAACACCCTCAACCTTCGGAATATGTATGTCTTTTCTCACGTGTGCAAACGTATTTAAAAATGGCATTCGCTCCACTCAATAACGGCATGGGTAAACTCAAAAATTTGAAACCCGAAACAAATAGGAAAGACTTTTGACTAGCTGCCTTGAAGCACCAACACAAACTCGCCTTTGATTGGATTGTTCTCGTAATATTTAATCACCTCAGGAATAGTTCCGCGCACAGTTTCTTCGTGCAGCTTACTTATTTCCCGCGAAATAGACACAATTCGTTCTGAACCAGCAGCCTCCAGCAATTGACTTAGTGTTTTCAAAATGCGGTGCGGACTTTCGTACAATACACAAGTTTCTTTGCGTTGAACTATATCTGCTATACGGGTAGCACGGCCTTTTTTATGGGGCAAAAAACCTTCGTAGTAGAACTTCTCGCAAGGCAAACCACTATTAACCAAGGCTGGCACAAATGCCGTTGAACCAGGCAGCGTAATTACCTCGTTTCCTTGTTTTATCGCTTCGCGAACAAGAAGAAATCCAGGGTCTGAAATAGCTGGTGTTCCAGCATCACTTACCAAAGCAATTGTTTGTCCAGCATTCAAAGCATCCACCCAACGAGCAACAACCTTATGTTCGTTATTGAGATGAAATGCGCTCATTGGCGTGCCAATTTCATAATGCTTCATCAGCTTGCCTGAGGTACGTGTATCCTCAGCCAAAATATGGTCCGCATCCTTTAACATATTGATGGCGCGGAAGGTCATATCTTCCAAATTGCCGATTGGTGTTGGTACTACAAAAAGCTTCCCCATTAGTACGTTGCAACAAAATCAGTTAGCAATCTAAAAATGTCTTCAAACTCCGTAAGCGGTAACGTTTCTGGCACATCATAAACATCATGATATGCTTGAATTCCGCCCATTGTGTAAATGTAAAAACATGGAACACCAGCTTCAGAAAACGGGTAATGATCGGAAATAGCAGCCTTTCCGCGCTTCTTCACTTTTACTAAATATTCTCTTTCAGAATTAATTTTTGAAAGCAATTCAAACTCCTTTGTGTGCACTGCTCCGTTCACCACGGTTATTCCTTCATCGCCTGTACCGAGAATATCTAAGTTGATGAGGAATTCAATGTCTTTCAACGGAAACATTGGGTTTTGAACGTAGTGCATGGAACCTAAGAGACCTGCTTCTTCTCCAGCAAATGCAATGAAAACGATGGAATACTTCGGCTGATTTTCGGGCTTCGCATAATGCTTCGCGAGATTTAAAAGCATGGTCACGCCACTTGCATTATCGTTCGCTCCACGAAAAATCACATCCTTCCCCATCTTACCCAAATGGTCGTAATGTGCGGTAATAGCAAGAAACTTGTCAGGCTCTTCGCTACCCTCAACAAACGCCAATACGTTCTGGGTCCTATGCTTCTTGTCAAAGTCGGCTTTAATATTTACCTCAAGCGTTGTTGCTTCCGAAATCCACGCATCACGTTTTACAATAAACTGCGCAATTGGCGCTTGCTGTTTTGCCACAGTCCACGTTAGTTTTGTGTCTGATAATCGGATAATTCCTTTCGCGCCAGCTTTTTTAAACCCTTTAAGCAACGCCATTCTAATTGATGGAGGCAATTGCGAAATCAGCGTATCATCCAAGACAACAAAACCACTATAGTTGGCAGTGCTGTCAATTACTCGTCCAGAAGGTGCAATCTGTGGCAGCTTGTTCACATACATCAACTCAAACCTACCGCGAACGCTAGGCGCGTTTGCCTCTACGTGAAAATTCTTCCCAACCTCTAACGGTTTTCCATCAACCGAAAGTTCCACCTTGTCTGGAAACGTATTTACCGGCATAATAAATGGCTGGTAATAATTGAAATTCCAAGCGTACAGTTCGTGGTCTTTAAACTCCTGCTCGATGTAGTAAGCAGCTGCATTATCGCCATCTTCCACATATCCGCGTCCAGCAAGTTCATCGGAACACAATTGGTTCAAAACTTGGCGTGCATATTCCATGTCTTGCGACATTGCCAATTGGGCGGAGAATAAAAAAGAAACAAGCAGCGTGTATCTCATTGCGGCTGCTAATTTACCTGAATTGAGATTTGTTTGAGTCGCAGTCATTTGGTAAACGTATTTCTTCGTTTACCAAAAAGCCAGCCAACCGTTTTGATGGTGCCGTTGGACAGGAATACCTCAACGCATGAGAATAAGTATCTTCGCGACCCCTTTTCAAAATTGACATGACGCAATCATTGACACAACAAGCAATTGATGTTTCCGACTTGGCCGAAAATTTGGTCGGTTCAGAGATTATTAAAATTGCTGGCGAAATAAATGCGCGCATTGCCCAAGGCGAGGAAATCACGAACCTTACAATTGGTGATTTTGACCCATCGATTTATGCGCTTCCTAAAGCTTTACTGAACGAAATTGTGGCTGCTTATGAAGCTGGACACACCAATTATCCGCAGGCAAATGGAATGGAGGTGCTCCGGGAGTCCGTCAGCAATTATATTGGGAGGCGCCAAGAACTTGAATATCACAACAGCGATGTGTTAATTTCTGGAGGTGCTCGCCCGTTGATTTATGCTGCTTACCGGGCCTTGGTAAACAAAGGAGATAAGGTTATTTTCCCTATTCCAAGTTGGAATAATAACCACTACACGTATTTGAACTTTGCCACTCCTGTTGTAGTAGACACCAAGCCCGAAAACAAGTTTTTGCCAACTGCCGATGACCTGCGACCACATATTCAGGATGCTTCGTTAATTGCATTATGCTCGCCATTAAATCCAACAGGAACTTCGTATTCTAAAAAAGCGCTGCTAGAGATTTGCGATTTGGTTATTGAGGAAAACAAACGCAGAGGTGGACAGAAGCCACTTTATGTTCTCTACGATCAAATTTATTGGGCATTAACACTTGGAAACACGAAGCATTACGATCCTGTTTCGTTGCGACCAAAAATGCGGAAGTACACCGTTTATGTTGATGGAATTTCCAAGGCGTTTGCCGCTACAGGAGTTCGCGTTGGTTGGGCTTTTGGTCCAACAAAAGTGATTGCCAAAATGAAGGCACTACTAAGTCATGTTGGTGCTTGGTCTCCAAAACCGGAGCAGATTGGTACGGCAGCATTTCTTAACCGAACAGATGTTGTAGAAGCCACTATTCAGAAACATAGAGACATGATTTCTGAAAGAGTGAACAAACTCTTTAATGGATTTTCAGCTCTTCGCGAGATTGGTTTTCCTGTAGATGCTATTCAAGCAGAAGGCGCCATGTACCTCACGGTTAAGATTGACCTTATCGGAAAAACAACCGAAGATGGTGAATTACTAAAGGACGCGCAGGACGTAACGATGTTCCTAATTAAGCAGGCAAAAGTTGGCTTTGTCCCATTTTACTGCTTTGGCGCATCCAAGCAAAATCCTTGGTTCAGAATTTCCGTGGGAACGTTGAAAGTAGAAGACATTTCTGTTGTAATTGATAATTTGAGAAAAGCCCTCACGCAGTTCAAAAAATGAGTAAAGACAACCCAAATCACTATGTAGTAATTATGGCTGGAGGAGTCGGTTCCCGATTCTGGCCAATGAGCCGAACGCCACATCCAAAACAGTTTATTGATATCCTTGGTACAGGTACATCACTTTTACAACAGACGTACGAGCGATCTAAAAAAGTTTGTCCAGAGAGTAATATTTTCATTGTAACTAACGCTACATATAGTGGGTTGGTAAAAGAACAGTTGAAGGGAATTACAGATTCGCAGATTCTGTTGGAGCCAGCGCGAAGAAACACCGCACCTTGCATTGCTTATGCAGCTTTCCGTATTAAGGCAATAAACCCAGATGCCTGTATGGTTGTAGCGCCTTCTGATCATTTAATTTTGAAGGACCAAGAATATACCGAGCTGATTAACAAGGCTTTAATTGAAGTAGAAGAAAAAGACTCGTTAATTACACTTGGGATTACACCAACGCGACCTGATACTGGTTATGGCTATATTCAGTTTGAAGAAAGTGCCGATGATGAAGGCATTCATAAGGTAAAGAGCTTTACGGAAAAACCAGATTTGGCAATGGCCAAAGAGTTAGTGAAAAGCGGTGAATTCCTGTGGAATGCAGGAATTTTTGTTTGGTCCGTAAAAGGAATTGTGAAATCTTTTGAGGCATTGATGCCAGAGACGTATCAGTTATTTCAAGAAGGCGAAAACCTATTCAATACCAAAGAAGAGAAAGCCTTTATTCAAACTGCCTACACACAATGCAAGAGCATTTCCATTGATTATGGAATTATGGAAAAGGCTAAGAACGTTTTTACACTTGCAGCTGATATTGGTTGGAGCGACCTCGGTACGTGGGGTTCACTTTATTCTTATTCCGATAAAGACGAAGAAGGACATGTTATTCAAGGTAGGAACGTGTTGACTTACGATTCTAAGAACTGCATTGTCAACGTTCCTAAAGACAAGCTGGTTGTTTTGCAAGGAATGGAAGACATGATTGTAGTTGAAAACGATGACATTCTGTTGGTTTGCCGTCAGAAAGACGAGCAGCAAATTAAGCGTATTGTAAACGATGTAAAAGCTACGAAAGGGGAGAAATTCGTTTAGCGATTTGCGGTTTCTAAGCTGTTAGCCAGTTCTCGTTTCTTTTTATTGCTAAAACCGTACTTAGTCAAACCAGCCACGTTTACCCAAAACATAGCTAAGTAATGCCCTGGTGCGAAGACTGCTTCTAGGGCTTTTCCTTTTTTCTTACCGTGTTCTTTAACGCACGCCTTCCCGATGTAGGACATTTGTTTCCAATGTGGCGACCATTTGCCATTTACTCCATCGGCAAAAACTTCTTTGGCCGTAATCTTAATACACAGCGCGTGACCTTTGTGATTACAGAATTGCACTGGGTTTTCTTTCGCCTCTTGACCAAAGCCAATAGCAGAATACGATATAAGAAATATG
>Ga0209632_10001892_pt1 | contig 20686 bp, 20 predicted proteins | sample COG_10_FD_184754 | JGI IMG/M metagenome (GOLD analysis project Ga0209632, IMG submission 184754) | Pelagic Microbial community sample from North Sea - COGITO 998_met_10 (SPAdes) (version 2) | ecosystem: Environmental > Aquatic > Marine > Neritic zone/Coastal water | place: Helgoland, sampling... | reverse complement strand
AAGAGATAGACGATGAAGAGATAGACGATGAAGAGATAGACGATGAAGAGATAGATAATGAAGAGATAAATAATGAAGAGATAAATAATGAGACGATAAAAAAAACAGCTTTAAATAAAAAACCTATCTCAAAAAATAGAAGGTCTCTTCAAAAAAATATAGAATTATTAAAAAAGCCATCTAGAGAGTCATCAATTGCAGCAAGAACTGATAGGTTTACTATTCAAATAACTTCGAAAAAGATGCTTAAAGATGCTCAACTATATTCACGAGATCTAATAGAAAAAGGGTATGATGCCTATATTCAAAAAGTTGTATTTAAATCAAATGAAGTTTTTTATCGTGTTCGAGTTGGAAGTTATGATAACTATGATTCTGCAAAAATAGCGGCAGATGCACTTTCTGAAGAGCTCAGTATGTCAACTTGGGTAGACTTCGTTAGAAAAGAACAATAATAATAAAATTACAGGTACCTTAAATGAGCCCCTACAGCCTTTCATTTGACTTTAAAGATATTTTACGTTCGCCTCGTATTGCATTAAGCGGTAAAAAGATTTGGGTCTTTCTTGTTGCTAATTTAGTTGGCTTTATATCTTATTGGATGTTTTCATACCTAGCAATCTATTTTTCGGGATTTTCATTTAATAACGCAATCAATAAATATGGATTATATCCATTTTTCATTCAATCTGAGATTAACTCTTTTGGTTGGATATTATATATAATTGGAATTCTGATTTGGACCATCAGTCTATTTCTTGCAAGTACAGCAATAAATAGAATAACTTTAAAACAATTAAAAGGAAATGAATTCTTTTCTGCAAATGAAGCTTGGTCTTATGCTTTCAAGTATTGGCATGCGGTGGTCTTTACTCCCATCGCTATTCTAATTATAATATCTTTATTCATTTTTTTTGCTGCTATCTTCGGACTTATAGGAAAAATACCATTTTTTGGCGTTTATCTAGTCACAATTCCCTATATTATATATTTTATTGGTTCACTCTTTACTGTATACACCGGATTTGTTTTTATCACATCCCTAACTTCCTCTCCTTCTATTGTAGCAGTCTATGAAGAGGATACAATGGGTACAGTATTTCAATCTTATTCAATAACATGGTCACAACCATGGAGATTAATAATCTACAATATTCTTTTAATTCCAATAATATTCATAAGCGTACAATTACTTAGTTGGTTCTGGTTAAATAGTATCGGATTTATTGAATATATTTTCGGGAATGATTTAATAATGGGGAATAACTTTTTAAGTCTCTCTAGCTATGCAACATCACTTGTTTTCCCGAATTGGATTATTGATATTTCTGTTAGTATGAACGATTATATCTATTCTTGGATAAACTTTAGATTTGAGATACCTCATTTATTCTCCGTAAGTAATAATATCATTTTAAATAGTGCTAATCCTTCTCAATCTTTCCCAGCTATAATCTTATCTTTTTCCTATTTTTTAATTGGACTATCAATTCTATCGTACGGATTAGCTGTCTTTTCAGTTGGACAAGTTATGATGTTCATTATTTTCAAAAAAAAATCTGATGATGATAATGTTCTGGATAGAAAAGATGAAGATGAGATTGAGGAAGAGCTTAACAATGAACAAGATGATAATATTTTAATTAATCACTCAGTCACAACATCTGAAAAAAAGAAGAAAAGAATAAATAAGATTTAGAATATTTAGTTGATACCTTCAATATTGGATAGAACAAACTCTTGAGGTAATTTTCAATCTTAATATGAAGTTAAGATTAACAGATTTGCATTTAGGATTTAATAAAAAGCGGTATCATTTTAAATCTAATGATTTACCCGATAAAGGTATTACATTCATTGAGGATCAAATTTATTGTGATCTATCCTCTAAAAAGAATAAAAATGGTTACTCTATATCAGGTAAATTATTAGCTAAGACAGAATGTGAATGTGTTCGTTGCTTAGATAAAAATATAATTGAGCATGCTTTAACAATTAATTTTTATTTAGTAAAAGAAAAAAAAATAGAGAATATGAATGAGGATATTGACTCGATCTCTTTTAATGAGAATCAAGAAGAAATTAAAATTGATGATTTATTAACAGATTTAATAGGATTAGCCGAGCCGTTCAAATCGTTATGTTCAGATGCTTGTAAAGGCTTATGCTCAATTTGTGGAAATAATAAAAACTCGAAAACTTGTTCATGTATCATTCCTCAAAGAAATACTGTTTGGGATGAATTAAAAAAAATAAAAATAAAATAGTATTAAGGAGAAATAATGGCACTGCCAAAAAGAAGACAATCTAAAGCTAGAAGTAAAAAACGCAGAACGCACTATAAATCGAATTCTATACCAACTACTGATTGTCCACAGTGCAGTCAAACGAAAATGCCACATAGGGCTTGTCCAAATTGTGGTTATTATCGTGGACGACCTGTTATCACAGTATCGTAGATTTTATAATTTAATTTATAGTATATTTTTAAGTTTACGATTAATTAATTAGTGGCATCAATTACAGCTAAGATAGTAGCGACTGCTCATAGCACACCTGAAAAAGTTATGACTAATTTTGATTTAGAAAAAATCGTAGATACATCAGATGAATGGATTAAATCTAGGACAGGTATTTCTCAAAGATATGTTGTTGGAAATGATGAAGCGAGCTCAGATATTTCTACATCCGTAGCAAAAAAGCTCCTCATAAAAAGCGGATTATCAGCAGACGAAATAGATGTAATAATAATTGGAACTGTAACACCAGATCATTTCACCCCTTCTACTGCAGCATTAGTTCAAAAGAATATTAAGGCAAGTAATGCTTGGGGGTTTGATCTTAGTGCTGCATGTTCTGGATATATCTATGGACTAGAGACTGGTTCCGCATTTATCCGATCCGGTTTATATAAAAATGTAATGGTCATCGGTGTTGACACAATGACTTCAATATTAGATTTTCAAGATAGAGATACATGCGTAATATTTGGAGATGGTGGTGGAGGTGCAATTTTACAAGGAACTCAAAATAATCATGGAATTATCGACTCATTATTACATATGGATGGCTCTGGAGGTAAATATTTAATTGTTCCAGGTGGAGGGAGTCGATTACCAGCATCAAAAAAATCAGTAGAGAATAGAGAACATTTTATTAAACAAGATGGCAAAACAGTTTTTAAACATGCCGTAAGAGGTATGGCTAATGTCTCTGCTGAAATTCTTTCAAAAAATAATTTGACAGGTGATGATATCTCTTTATTTATCCCACATCAAGCAAATAAAAGAATAATTGATGCTGCTGCTGAAAAATGCGGAATTTCAAAAGATAAAGTTTTAATAAATATTGATCGATATGGTAATACAACAGCTGGTACAATAGCTATTGCATTGAGCGAAGCTGTCGAAAATAAAAAGATTAACGATGGTGACTATGTGCTTTTATCTTCATTTGGTGCTGGTTTTACATGGGGAAGTATTCTTATCAAATGGAATCTATCATGAAAAATTCAGCATGGCTATTTCCAGGGCAGGCATCTCAAAAAGTGGGAATGGGTTTAGATTTATTTGAAGGCAGTGAGATTGGATTAAAATATTTCAATCGAGCAAATGAAATCATGGGATATGATATACAAGATATCATTTTTAATGGACCAGAAGAGACCCTCAGAAAAACAGAGTATACTCAACCTGCTATTTATATAGTTTCAGTGATCATTGGTCAAATACTTTTGGATAAAGGTTTCAAGCCTACTGTTGTTGCAGGTCATAGCCTAGGAGAATACTCAGCATTAACAATTGCAGGTTCTTTTGATTTCGAACTAGGTCTTAATCTTGTTAAAATTAGATCTAAAAGTATGGCAGAAGCAGGTGCAAGTCAAAAAGGATCAATGGCCGCAATCGTTGGCTTAGATGATAAAATTGTAACTGAAATTTGTAATGGTTATAATGACGATGGCATCGTTGTTGCAGCAAACTTCAATTCTCCAGGACAAATTGTTATTTCAGGTAATAATAATGCTGTAGAATGGGCAATGAAAAAGGCTAAAGAATTAGGAGCAAAAATGTGCATTAAATTAAATGTTAGTGGAGCTTTTCATTCTCCCTTAATGCTTGCTGCTAGAAAAGAGCTTAATGACATACTTAATACTACTCAAATGCAGAATGCTAATTTCCCTATATACACAAATGTTCAAGCAAAACCAGTTTCCAATAAAAAAGATATTAAAAATTTTCTAATTCAACAATTAGAAAAACCAGTACTGTGGTCTAAGTTAATTACTGCAATTAAGAGCTCAGGTATTCAAAGTTTTTTGGAAGTAGGCCCTGGTAATGTTTTAAAAGGTTTAAATAAACGAATTGATCGTAAATTAATAACATATAATTTTGGTACATTAAAAGAGTTGGAGATTTTAAATGTTTAATTTAGGAGGGAAAGTTGCTGTAGTAACTGGTGCATCTCAAGGTATAGGAAAGGTTATATCTACTAAATTAGCTGAAGCTGGAGCCCATGTTATCTGCATTGCAAGATCAGAAGAGAAGATTAAATCTTTATCTGAAAAGATTAATGCTGACGGTTTCTCATCCTCATTTGTTAGTTGTGACATTAGTGATGGTCAATCTTTTTCAAAAGTTATTAAAAATATTTTTGAAATGAATAAAAAATTAGATATCTTAGTTAATAATGCAGGTGTAACTAGGGATGCTCTTTTGATGCGGATGAGTGAAGAGCAATGGGATTTAGTTTTAAATACAAATTTAAAAGGTGCTTTTCATGGAATGAAAGCAGCTATACGTCCAATGATGAAAAATAAATCAGGTAGAATTATTAATATATCATCTATTGTTGGTTTAACAGGAAATGCTGGACAAGCCAATTATGCTGCGTCTAAAGCTGGTTTAATTGGAATGACTAAATCAATTGCAAAAGAAGTAGCCACTCGTAATATAACTGTTAACTGTATTGCACCTGGTTGGATTGATACTGAAATGACAAAAGATTTACCCCAAGGCTCTAAAGATGAGCTACTAAGAAGAATTCCTCAAGGAAGAACCGGTGTACCAGAAGACATAGCGTATACGACTCTATTTCTTGCCTCTGATGAAGCAAACTACATAACAGGACAGACTATTACCGTTGATGGTGGTAGAGTAATTAATTAAATAAGGAGAATACATGTCTACATTTGACAAAGTTAAAGAAGTAATTATTGATAAACTAGGTGTTGAGGAAGACACAATTAAGCTTGAAGCAAATTTCGTAAATGATTTAGGTGCCGATTCTTTAGATACAGTAGAGTTAATAATGGAGTTTGAAGAAGAGTTTGGAATTGAGATTCCGGATGAAGATGCTGAAAAGATTACAACTGTTGGTACTGCTGTCGATTATATTGAGAAAGCCAAATAAATTTAAGACTTCTAATGAAACGAGAAAAAATTGTAATTACAGGACTCGGTGTACTAGCACCAAATGGAAATAATGTTCAAGATTTTTGGGATAGTTTAGTAAATGGTAAAAGTGGCATTGATGCAATTACGTATTTTGATTCATCAAATCATAGAGTCAAGATTGCCGGCGAACTAAAAGATTTCCGTCCGGAGGATAAAATTGATCCGAAAGAACTTAGAAAATTAGATCCATTTTCAACATATGCTTTAATTGCAACTGATGAGGCTGTAACTATGGCAGGTTTAAACCCAGAAGATCTTGATCTTGATCGGGTAGGAGTCACTATAGGTACTGGTGTTGGTGGTATTCAAACTCTTGAAGAACAACATTCTAATATTGAGAATAAAGGGGCACGTAGAGTTTCACCACAATTTGTTCCAAAAATGATTTCAAATATTGCTGGTGGACACCTATCTATCAAATGGGGTTTTAGAGGACCAAATCAAACGGTTACTTCTGCATGTGCTTCTGCAACCGATGCTATCGGTATGGCAATGAGACTTATTTTAGCTGGAGATGCAGATGTTATGATTACTGGAGGAACTGAAGCAAGTATAACACCATTGACTATAGCAGGGTTTGCAAATATGAAAGCTCTTTCTCAAAATAATGAAAACCCTCAAGAAGCAAGTAGGCCATTTGAAATCTCTCGAGATGGATTCGTTTTAGGTGAGGGATCTGGAATGATTGTTATTGAAAAGGAATCACATGCATTAAATAGAGGTGCAACAATCCTTGCTGAGTTAGCTGGCTATGGCTCAACTGATGATGCATTTCATATAACTCAACCAGCTATAGGTGGTGTAGGTGCATTAAAAGCAATGGAAAGAGCTACTTTAGATGCAAATCTGAACCTTAATGATATTGATTATATAAATGCTCATGGAACTTCTACTCCCTTCAATGATAAAAATGAATCATCTGCAATTACCTCACTTTTTAAAGAACATAGCAAAAAGTTAAAGGTTAGTTCTACAAAATCTATGACTGGCCATCTTCTCGGAGCAGCTGGAGGAATAGAAGCCGTTGCATCAATCAAAACAATTATTGAACAGATACTCCCTCCAACAATAAATTATGAAAATTCTGATCCCGATTGTACACTTGATTATGTTGCAAATACTGCTCAGCAACATAATGTGAATGCTGTTCTCTCAAATACTTTTGGTTTTGGAGGTCATAATGCTGTTATCTGCATACGAAAATATATTTGAATATTTTTGTAAAATTTAAGCAGTACTTACTAGATCGAACCGAGTCAGTTTCTTTATTAGAGAAAAAAATAAATTATATATTCCACAACAAAGACTATTTAAGGCAAGCTTTTACTCATAAATCATTAGATACTACGCCTAGAGGAAATTATGAGCGACTTGAATTTTTAGGTGATGCTGTACTTGATATTATCGTCAGTAGAGAATTAATGAGAGAGTTCCCAGAAGGTGATGAAGGTTTACTAACTCAAAAAAGAGCAGCACTTGTACAGAAACCTTTTTTAGCCTCTATTGGTTATCTTTTAGACCTCATGGATCATCTTAAAATTGAAAAAAGTGTCGATTTAACTATTCAAAAAATTTCAGAAAAACAATCTGCAAACCTGTTAGAATCTTTAATTGGGTCAATGTATCTAGATGGTGGAATTGAGCCCTGTAGAAGATTAATTTTAGATACAGTTTGGGCTCACAAAGAGGAAGCATGGAAGGCTACAAACTATAAAGGTAAATTAATTGAATATTGTCATTCAACAGATCTTGAAAGTCCTGTCTTTATGGTTAAAGATATTTCAGGCCCAGAACATGAACGAACTTTTGAAATCTCAGTAAAGATTGGTTCTAAAAACTTCTCTTCAGGAATGGGAACCAATAAAAAAACAGCTGAGCAAACAGCTGCTGAGTTAGCCTTAGAAGAACTAGGAGCAACGTACTAAATCTCAAACTTACTTATCTTGTCTCTAAGTTTAGCAGCAACTTCATACTCCTCCTCCTCAATTGCTTTTTTCATTTTATCTTTAAGCGCTTTTAAAGATATTTTTGATGTTTTATGCTCCGACCTAGTTTCTTGAACCAATGAACCTTCATCAATAGATGCTTCATTAAATACTTTTTTTGAAACAAAAATTGGTGTGTCCATTCTTAAAGCTACAGCAATAGCATCACTTGGTCTTGCATCAATTATTTTTTCACCGAGATTATCAGATAGAAGCTCTATCTGGGCAAAAAAAACACCATCAATAACATTATTTATTTTCACAGATTTTAGGGAAACATCTACTGCTGTAATAAAATCACAAATCAGATCATGAGTAAGTGGACGTGGTGTTTCAACAACTTCAATTGCAAGAGCTATAGATTGTGCCTCAAAAGATCCAACAATCACAGGTAAACATCTTTGCCCAGTTATCTCTTTGAGAATTACAGCATAACTTCTACTAGTTGGATGATAAGAAATTTTTAAGACTTTAACGGGTATCATGATTTTGCTGATAATTCATTTTTTAAGCGAGCTATCTTTACTACTGGACTAGGATCCGTATTATGTAAAATTGCACACCAATAGCTTAACCAATCTCCATAATTAATCATATTAAGAAAACGGTATTCAAAAGTATCACCTTCGATGGAAATAATAGCCTGATCTATCTTTTTTTCGCTTAGAATTGTACTTGTAATTTCTTGACGAAGCTTTACTCTATTGTTGTCTTGATCATCTTTCAACCAAAGCACAAAAAAATCTTTAGTAATTTCAGAATTATTCTCCCAACCAACAATCTCATTATGATTGAGCTCCGGTAAATCATTATGATAAGCAAGCATTTTTGCATTTTCACAGATTTGACCCTTCATTCGTAGTGCCACAACACTTAGAGTCGAATTATCAGCATATAAAATAGGAATTTTTTTATATATTTTTTTTGCTAATAAATAAACAGAGTTTTGTGTCTCTTCAATTGAATATAATTCTCTCTTTTTCTTTAATTTTTCAGCAGTATCATGTAACCAAATATTAATCCCAGGATTAATTAAACCTATTTTTTCAATTAATTTTGTCATAGGAACAAATGAAAATGCTAGCGCTGCACGAGGTTGCAGCCCTGATGGTATCATTACAAGGTCATAACCGAGTTCCTTAATTTTTTCACCTATTAATCCACCAGTTGTAATACCACATATCTGTGCTTTTTTTCTAATTGCATCATCTAACGCAGCTAACGTTTCTTCCGTATTACCCGAATATGAGGAACAAATTACAAGCGTTGAATTATCAACCCATTTGGGAAGAGAATAGCCTCGACAAACAACTAAAGGGATATTTAAATTATTAGCCTCTAATACAGATAAAACATCACCTCCAATAGCAGATCCACCCATTCCAGCAATTACAATATTATTTATATTATTATAATTGTTTTTTAATTTTATAGAATTCCCTAATTCTAAAGCATTAATTAAATTTTCAGGAAATTCCCATATTGCTTTAAACATATTTTCAGGATCTATTTTTTTTTCCATTAAAACGCTCTCTTTTCAATTATATTAACAAATTCTAAAAGTTCACTCGTATTTATATTATCAATTTTAGCTAAGCTTTTTCGTGCAGAATTAAAGTATGATTTTGCCATTAATTCTGTTTTATCAAAAATATTTTTATCTTCAAAAAAAGTTTTGCAATTTTTTATTAAGTCTGAATTATTTGAACTTTTTATCAAATTGTCCCATTCTTTAGGATAATTGGTTCTAGCTTTAATAACCATCATAGTTTGCTTACCTTCCTCTAAATCGCTTCCTAAACTTTTTCCCATTCTTTCGGGACTAGATGTTATCTCTAGTAAATCATCATGAATTTGAAAACCTTTACCTAAAGCTCGTCCAAAATTATTATAATGTTCTATATAAGAGGAATCAATACCGCTATAGATAGGACCTAGCGTCGAAGAAATTGATAATAAAGCACCTGTTTTTTTATCAATCATATCTAAATATTCTTTTTCGGTAATTAAGCTATTATGTTCAAACTCTTTATCTAATGCTTGTCCTTCACAAATTTCTAGTGTTGCTTTATTAAAGTGTCTAAATAGATCCGTTGAGTTATCATTAATCGAACTTAATATAATTTGAGATAGTGCAAATATTCCATCACCAGATAAAATAGCGGAGGATTCATCCCACTTCTCATGGATTGTTTTTTGTCCATGTCTTATCGTATCCTTATCCATAATATCATCATGAATTAGAGTAAAGTTATGTAATAGCTCAATTGATAAAGATATATTCATAATAACATTAGGATCGATATTATTCGCCCGCCCTACTAAGTGTACTAAAATAGGACGAAACCTCTTCCCTGTTCCTTTTAGAGAATATCTTATAGGGTCATATAAATATTTAGGTTTTTGAGGAATCGGTATTTTTTTTAAACTTTTGTTAACCTCAATTTTAATAAACTTAATTAAGTCTTTAAATTCAGGCATTAATGTGTACCTTGTTCTAGTTCACCAAACTCTTGTAGCTTATTTAGAATAAGGTTTTGTATCTCTACTTTTCGTTCTTCAGTACTTGCCTCAAATCGACAAACAATAACAGGTTGAGTATTAGAAGCTCTAACTAAACCCCAACCATCTTTAAATTTTATTCTAACTCCATCAATAGTAATACAATCATATTGATTTTTAAAATAATTAACAGCTTCATTTGTTATTCGAAACTTTTCAGTATCATTCTTGGCCTCCAATCTTATTTCAGGAGTAGAATAATAGGTTGGTATTTCAGAAGCTAATTCAGATAGAGTTTTATCAGTTCGAGATAAAAGCTGTGCTAGTCTTGCCGCAACATAGGTTGCATCATCATATCCATAATAATCATCGGCGAAAAAAATATGCCCACTCATCTCGCCACCTAGTTTACAATTAATTTCACTCATTTTTTTCTTTATTAAGGAATGTCCTGTTTTCCACATAATTGGATTGCCACCATATCTAATTATCATATCTTCTAAAGATTTAGAACACTTGACATCATATAGTATATCTTCCCCATCTTTGATTATTTCAGGTAAGAATAAAGAGATTAACTGATCAGACCAAATAATTTTACCATTTTCATCTACAACACCAACTCTATCTCCATCACCATCAAAAGCAATTCCAAAATCATATTCTCCTGATTTTATTTCTCTAATTAAATCTTCTAGATTTTCTTTGACTGAAGGGTCTGGATGATGGTTTGGGAATGTACCATCGGGTTCACAGTAGAGTTTTTTTAAATCAATACCTAAAGAACTAAATATTTGTGGTGCATTTATTGATGCAGCAGCATTACCACAATCCATTACAACTTTCAGTGGCTTTTCTATTTTAATTTTATTAACAATCATTTGATGATAATCATTCAAAATTTTATATCTAGCTTCGGTTCCTTCTCCTTCTTCAAAATCCATTTTTTTTATAATATTATATAACGATTGAATATCTTCACCAAAAAAAGGTTGTTTGTTAATGGACAATTTGAAACCATTATATTCAGGTGGATTATGACTACCTGTAATTTGAACAGCGGCGTAGACACCTAAGTGAAACATAGAAAAATAATTTACTGGAGTAGGAAGAATTCCTAAATTAATAATATCTACACCAGTAGAGGTAACTCCAGCCTTGAAGCAGTTGATCAGATTTGGGGTGGTTATTCTAATATCACCACTTATTGCAATCTCATTACCACCTGCTCTTTTTACTATTGTTCCAAAAGCCTTTCCTAGTTTTTTAACAATATGATCGGGGAAGTCTTCTTCGACATTTCCTCTTATATCATATTCTCTAAATATATCTGGATTTAACATTGATTCTACTTTTTATAATTTTACAAAATATCTACTATAAAAATACAAAAATCAGTGATCTTATTTGAGGGGTTTTTATAAAGAGTTATATTTATTTTTCAGATAAAAAGTCCTTAATTCGTCGTAACCCACTTTTCACATAATCTTCAGGAGATCCATAACCGATACGAATATACCCTTCTAATCCATGCCATTTACCAGCCGTCAATAAAACACTTTTTTTATCTCTTAAGGAGAAAACAAAATCTTCAGAAAGAATAGGATCATTTAATTTAGCAAATGATATCGCTGCTGCTTGTGGAGTTGTAAAAGATAATTCTGGTATATCCATAGACCACTTTTCAATAATCTTTAAATTTCTATTTAAGTGTTCTTTTGTCCTACGTAGAATCTTTTTTCGCCTATTTTTTTCTAAAATACGACAAGAGATCCAATCGCTTAAATAAGCAATACTTATTACAGTATAATCATGTAAAGACCAAGCTTTTTGAATATAATTTTCAGGGCCGATAGTCCATCCAATTCTTAAACCAGGCAAACTGTATGCTTTGGAAAGTCCTCCATTGACAATAGACCTATTTGTGGCTCCGGCAAATGACCTGCATTCTACTCCATTGAGCTCAGAGCCTCTATATACTTCATCAGAAAGAATCCATAGATTTTTATCTTTTGCAATGGAAACAACAGTGTCAAAAACTTCATTTCCCATAATGGAACCCGTTGGATTATTAGGGTTACAAATAACAATCATTTTAGTTTTTGAAGTAACCATTTTTTTTAAATCATCTATATTCCACTGCCAGTTAAGTTCTTGTCTTAGAGGTAAATAGTTTACTTTAATTCCAAGGCTTCTTGATAAATGTGCAATTTGTAAATAGTTAGGTACCATATAAATGATTTCATCACCAGAGTTTAATTGTGTTAAAATAGATAAGAAATTTGCCTCCGCAGAACCTGAAGTAATTAAAATATTATCATTTGAAATCTTATCACAGTACATCTCAGACACGCGCTCCCTTAATCCCGGTGTACCATTTGTATATCCATAATATAACTCTAGATCTAAAATCTCTTTTTGCTCTTCAATCGTTAATATTTCTGATAATTTAAGTGGATGAACACCACTCTCAGATAAATTAAAATCTACTTTATTTTCAAATAAAGATTGATTACGTTCTAATTCAAATATTTCAAAATTCATTTTTTCTGCTTAAATATTTATCAAAAATTCCACTAGCTATTTTTAAATCCTGTACTGCAACTCCCGTAAGGTCTGCAATTGTAATTTCTTCTTTTTTAGTTCTACCTGGATGTGAAAGATCTAAGATTTTTCCAAGTTCTACTATATTTTTACTAATTATTGAACCTTCCTTTAGAGCATGTGATATCTCACCTCTATCAATGCACTGTTTTAGACTATCTGTAATTACTATACTCGCTTTATTGAGGACTCCAGGACCAATTTCTCTTTTTAAACCTGTATCGGCTCCGATTGCTGTGATATGAGTTCCAGGCTTAAGGTCTTCTTTAAATAAAAGAGGTTCTGAAGAAGAAGTTGCTAAAATTATTAAATTACTTTTAGATGACAAATCATGAACAGATGAAGAAATTAAAACATTAAAACCGTATTCTTTCATCTTAGACTGAAAATCTTTTGAATGTTCTACATTTCGCCCCCAGACTAAGACATCTCTACATGTTGTAATATCTCTTAGATAATGCAGCTGTAAACGTGCTTGAATTCCAGTACCTATGATTCCAATTGTATCAATTCGATTTGAAAGTACTTTTGCACAAATCTGTCCTGCTACCGCTGTTCTTATATCCGTTAAGTATCCATTATCTAGTAAAACAGAAACGGGGACACCCGTTTTTTGTTCAAATAACAGCATCATTCCTTGGCTATTTGTCAAACCCAGATCTTGATTATTTGGAAATCCAGATGCTAGTTTTATAACATAATACTTTTCGTTCCGAATGTAACCATACTTAATATGAACATCACCCGGAGGGTTTTCAAAAAGTAATTCACCTACAGGGGGAATAACAGCTAGTTTATTGGAATAAGCAATAAAGCCTTCACTTATTAAGCTTTCTAAATTTAGTCCTTTTAATAGATCTAAAATTTTAGGCTTATCAAGAATTTCCAAAATATATTTTTCAATTAACTATTTAAGAATCAAATCAATGTTTTCCATAACCGATCTATCCACTTTATTCATATAATCTAAACTTTCAAGATTTTGTTTTAACTGTTCAATCTTTGAAGCACCCAAGATTACTGTACTTACATTTTTATTTTTCAAACACCAACATAATGCTAAGTTAACTAGTGGGATCTTTAATTGATCTGAAAATAGTTTTAATTTTTTGACTTTATCATGTTTTTCAAGAAAATGCTTAGATTCAAAACTATCTTTTATAAACTTATAATTATCCAAACTCGTTCGGGTATTTTCAGGCTTAGAGTCGATATATTTTCCGGTTAAGAGCCCTGAAGCAAGAGGACTCCATATTGTTGTACCCATCTTTTCTTTTTCAAAGAGTGATAAATACTCAACCTCGAGCTTATCTCTTTTAAACATATTATATTCAGGTTGTTCCATAGAAGGAGGAGTAAGGTTAAGCTCTTTTGCTATTTTAAAGGCTTCTGTGATTTGATTAGAGGACCATTCAGAAGTCCCCCAATAACAAATTTTCCCTTGAAGGATTAAAGTATGCATCGCTCTGACAGTTTCTTCGATAGGTGTTTCTGAGTCAGGTCTGTGGCAAAAGAAAAGGTCTAGATAATCGACCTTCAATCTTTTTAAAGCAGCATGACAAGCATCTAAAATATGTTTATGGCTTAATCCTCTTTGAGTGGGTTTCTCTCCTCCCCAAAATACTTTACTAGAAACAATATAAGAGTCTCGGCTCCACCCTAATTTTTTTATGGAGTTGCCCATTAAAACTTCTGATTCTCCAGATGCATACGCCTCAGCATTATCAAAAAAATTGACACCTGAGTCATACGCTAACTTTAATATTTCAGTTGCTTCACTTTGCCCTAATTGAAAAGAGAATGTAACCCAAGAACCATATGAGAGCTCACTAACTTTTAAACCTGTTTTTCCTAACCTTCTGTAATTCATTATTCCTCTCAAAGTTTTCTTTTTTATAAAATAGCACTATATCCAATTTGATTATACTACAGTAGTCAAGAGATAAAAAATAGAAATCCTGCTGATAAGGAAGGAAAAGAGAGAAAAGTGTATATAAATTATATTCTTAGAATAAAACTAAAATGAAGTTTTCTCACCTTTCATTGAGCCGTCGCTATTGTATTCTTGTACAGTTTTTGAAAAATAATCACAATATTTTTTTACTGTTCCATTATTATAGTATGTTATCTCGTATAAGTTCCTACCATAGGTATCATAGTTCAATTCTTCTACCACTATTCCAGACATACTATATTTTGACCAACTACCAATTTTTTTACCTTTAAGGTACACTCCTTCTTCTTCTTTTTTCCCATCTGAGTACCATTTTACCCAACCACCATCTAAAGATCCATTTTTTTTATTTATTTCCATAAAACCAGTAGCATCTTTGACAATAAGATATTCTTTTATTCTTATGCCATTGCTATAATTAATCTCTTGGATTTTTTTACCTTTTTTATCCCAAGCTATATAAACATTTGATCTTTTACCAGCATCATACTCACTTGTATATTTTTTCTTATTATTTGTGAACCAGGCATTCCATTTACCACTTTTTTTACCATTCTTGTAAAGTCCTTCCTCTGCTTTTTGTCCATTTGAATACCATCTAGTCCAAAGACCATCTAAAACACCATTTTTTTTATGAAATTCAGTTATAGCATCATCTTCTCTTAAAACATGATATTCAGATAAAACAAGCCCCAAATTAAAATCTATATTCTTTGTTACTAGCCCATTTTTATCTAAATCAATGTGAAATCCATCGGGTTGTCCGTTAATAAATTTTCCTTTATATTTTTTCTCACCATTAACATACCAACCATTCCAAGAACCACTTTTTTTGCCATTTTTATAAAAGCCTTCCTCTCCTTTTTTCCCGTTAGCATACCACATGATCCAGGAGCCTGACAAATCTCCATTACGTTTATTTATTTCAGTATAGCCATCACCTTTATATTCGACTAAATATTCAGAAATTCTATTTCCATTGTCATAATCAATATCTTTTATTAAAAGTCCATCTTGATTCCATTCAGTATATAAACCATGTTTAATATTATTTTGATAATTCACTACATACTTTTTTTGGCCATTCTCAAACCAAGTTGTCCAAGGACTTTTCTTTTCCCCATCTTCATAAAATCCTTTTTCTTTCTTACTCCCATCAGAATACCACTTGGTCCATTCCCCGCTCCATGGAGCATCATATTTATAAATAATTTTAGCGTTCTCATTACCTGTAGAAGAAAAATAAGTTGTCAGGCCTTCTCTAATACCATCTTCGAAATTAACTTCCTCTTTAAGAATTCCTTGCTCATTCCAAAAAATCCATTTCCCCTCTTTAATTAAGTTTCCAAAATTATCAAGACCTTTAACTAAACCATCTTCATTTTTTTTCCCTGATAAAGAATATGAAGTATACTGACCCTCAGGAGAACCTTTTTTGTAATATTGTTTGGAGGATAGGTAACCATTATCATTCCAAAAAGTCCAAAGTCCATCTAAGCGCCCTTCTTTTATAGTTCCATGTGCTTGCGTCTGTATTTTTTTCAAACCATTTAGTGGTCCTGCAACTAGAAAAGATCCATTTAAATGTTTTATACTATTTTTATTTTTAAATATTTGATAACTTATTTTTTTTCCAAGACGTTTTTTTCCATCGTTGTCCCAAAATGCCCAATTCCCTTTTTCGATACCATTTTTGTTATAATATCCTTCTTCTATTTTTCGACCATCTTTATTCCAGTAGGTCCATAAGCCATTTATTCCCTCTTCCGGAATTGTGTCTAAAAGTGTAATAGGAGTATGTCCTTTACCACTATTGTAACTACCAGCACATAAAGTTTGACCATCCATATAAAAAAACTTCCATCGACCAAACATTAAACCATAACGATATGTTCCATCAACTTTTTTTTCACCATCGGCCCACCATTCATAGTATTTCCCCCAAGCTAAGCCATCGATGTAATTAGTTTGCTGAACAATAGTGCCTGTTACTTTTGATGTTGCAAATGCAACCCCCGTAAATGGGTTTTCTGACTCACCATAAAACCATAACCTATCTTTCAAGACTAATTCAGTTACCGGTACTTTGAGACCACCAAAAAGAAATGAAGAGGTTAAAATAAGGAATATTATAATTTTTCTCATTATACTTAAATCTAATTAAATCAAAACAAAAGTGAAATAGAAGAAATTAAAAGGCGCATATCATGTTTTACATAAATTAGATAGATAAAGAAATTAAGTCTATTTTCAGACTTTCAATATGCTCAAGATCCTTATACGGTTCAGAGTTAACGAATGCTTCAACATCTTTTCCTGTGACTACACGAGCTTCATTATATTTCTCAATCGCTAAATCTCTATTCCCTTTTTTTAGATATGCTAAGGCTAAGTAAAAATTTTGCACTCTTATGACCTTTAATTTTCTATAACTTTCAATTGCTTTATCATAATTGCCTAACCAGTAATGACAAAGAGCTTCAACACCAAATAAGAGATCATGAGAAAAAGGATCTAGTCTCATCGCTCTTTCAATTTCAGATAATGATTTTTCAAATTCACCAAAATAAATCAACATTGTTGCATATCTAGAGATTATATAGACATCGCTCGGACATAATTCTCTAGCTTTTTCAAAATGGTATTTCCCTAAATCATGATCTCTTTCAAACCATAACTTAATCGCTCCCATCACTCTATGGACTTCAGGCTCATTTGGATCTAACTCGAGCGCTAAATTTGCTGAATCAATAACGCTTTTAAATAATTTAGGGTCTGAAGAGCCTTCCCAGTCTGCAAGATTTCCTAAAGAACAAGCTCTCCATGCATGTGCCCGTGCATAAGATGGCTCGGCTTCAATGGCTTGTTCAAAAAGCCTAACAGCACTTTCTGTATTCTCTTTAATAATATTACCTTTTTTAGCAAACTCTAATCCTTTTAATACTAAGTCATAAGCATCCATATTCTCAGGTCGCTTAAGCTTAATTGAGTTTAAGGTGTCTGCTTCCACCCTACCGACAATTGTTGCTACCATTTCTTCTGCTATTTTGTCTTGCACATCAAAAATCTCATCGACTGAAAGATCAAAGTTATTAGACCAGATAGAAGCCTCATTACTCGTTGAAATAAGGCTGGCATTAATACGCATTCGACTTCCTAATTTTCTTACACTTCCATGAATAACATACTTTACTCCAAGTTCCTTGCCAATTTCTTTAAAGGTTTTTTTCTTTTCCTTGTAAGCAAAGCTAGCATGACTAGAGATAACAACTAGTTTATTAAAACGAGATAGCATCGATAATAAGTCTTCTGAAAAGCCCTCACAAAAGTACTCTTGTTCATCATCATTACTTAAGTTTTTAAACATTAGTACAGCTAGCGATCCCGCTTCTGCTTCTTTGACTTTCACCTGAATTTCAGTTGAATCTTGAGTAAACCTTGGTGTCCCTTTATTCTCTAATACATGAAAGGCTTTTATAGGAAATTCAATATTTTTTAAGTCTAGTTGGCCAGCATCTTCAAAAGAGACCATAATCTTTCGATTAATCATATCAAAAACAGTTTGCGAGACGCAAATCCCTGAAGGTTTGGCAGCAGCTTCTAATCTTGCCGCGATATTAACAGCATCACCAAATAAATTATTGTCCGTAACCATTACATCGCCAATATTAATACCAACTCGAAAGATCATTTGATCGGATTCTGCTTTGTCTTGATTCATTGTTTTCATTTTTAATTGAGTAGCAACAGCAGCCTCAGCTGCTTTAATTGGGCTAGAAAATTCAGCAATTACACTATCTCCAGCACTTCCAAAAATAATGCCCTTATGCTCATCAATAATTGCATCAATTGCAATTCGTCTTTCTTTTAAGATATTCAGGGTATTTACCTCATCATTCCCCATCATTTTACTGAACCCAACAACATCTGATGCAAAAATAGTTGCAAGCTTTCTATCCATAATAATTCCTATTTCTTTAAATTGAGTAAACTTTTGTTGCGCTAGTCGGTCTTTTTAATTGAATTTCGCCTTCAAAAGATGCGTTTTCATTTAATTCTTTCGTTAGTGCCGTGTATATTTCTGGGCTAAAGGCAATATTACTATCGTATTATTTATTCGCCTGTTCAAGTCGTGCAGCAACATTTACAACATCCCCAATTGAACTATATTGAAGCATTCTTTCACTACCAATATTTCCTGCGATGATGCTTCCGGTATGGATCCCCGTACGAGCTGTAATAGAATCAATCCCATGATTACGCCAATAACGAAAAATTCATTCTCATCCCATATCTGATTTAATTCAACTAGCTTTTCTCTCATCTTCACAGCACATTTTACGGATAAATTTTCATGATTACTTAATTCTTCTTGTATAGCAGTATATCCTAAGTAAATCATCAATTTTTGGACTCATATTTAGCCTCATTTACTTTTGGTTATATTGTACTATTAAAAATAATATTTCTATAACAAAATTATGTTTAAATTTATAAAATAATCATGCCAGGTCTAAATATTTACTACCATCCATTATATACCGATGGAATTGATTCTAAATCACGATTCCCGCGAGAAAGATATAAACTTATCTACGAACTATTACAAGAAAGTGATTCTAAAGAATTAATTAATTTCATATCCTCACCTATTTGTAAAAAAGAAGATCTTCTTTTGGCACATGATAAGATTTTTGTTGAAAAATTTTTAACTAATACTTTAAGCACACAAGAAAAAAGAAAAATCGGACTTCAGCCATGGAATAATCATATAATTGAAAGAACAATGCGTATCATGGGTGGTAGTGTAAGTGCGGTTGATTCGGCAATAAAAGGGTCTATATCCGCAAATATGGCTGGAGGTACACACCATGCATTTCATCACTATGGAGCGGGATATTGTGTGTTTAATGATCTTGCCGTGAGTGCATATGTTGCAAAAAGAGATTTTAATATTCAAAAAATATTAATCATTGATCTTGATGTTCATCAAGGAGATGGAACGGCATCCATTTTAAAAGAAGATAAAAATACCTTTACGTTTTCTATGCACTCTGAAAAAAATTATCCATTAAAAAAAGAAAAAAGCGATCTCGATATATCTTTGCTAAAAGACACAAATGATTCTACATATTTGGAGATATTAGAAAAAAACTTAAAAAAGTTAGAGAATGTTAAAAGTGAGATGATTTTTTTCCAAGCGGGAGTTGATACTCTTAAATCTGATAATTTAGGATACCTTTCATTAAGCCACTCTGGTCTTAAAATAAGGAATAAGATGATTCTCCGGTTTGCAGAAAAAAGAGAAAACCCAATTGTAGTATTTATGGGTGGTGGGTATTCAAGACCTATTGATGATACTGTTCTCGCATTTAGAGATTTATTTATCCAATGTGCATTATATGCCCAAAAGAATAAGGTTAAATAATTTGTTTTGATAAAAAGTCTGCGGAAGTAAGCGCACCATCTATTTTACCTAGACCAAAGCCATCACCGCATAAACCTAAACCAATATTGCTATTCCAATAACCTTGTTTATTAGATCCTATATCTGAGTAAGCATATTTCCAAAAATGAAAAGAAAATTTCTGAGGATTATTGATCCCAATCAATTGGAGTCTCTTTTTTATTTTTATTTCTATATTTTTTTTATCAAAGCTGAGTAATTGATTGGTAAATAAATTAGATGTGTTGATCGTATAGACCTGTTTTTTATTACGAATTCCTTTGAGTGTGTTATTACAAATCCAAGAAAAATCAGAGTTAATTGGAGATAATACAGTATTTTGAATTAATTCATCTATGCAGGTAATTGTAAAAAAAGAATGATAATTAACTTGAGGAAATATATTTTTTTCTACAATAAACTCACTTTTTGAAAATAATTCCATATTTTGATTTGTTGGAATAGAGGATACTATAATTTTTGATTTAAAATTCATTGAATCTGTTTGTATCAACCAGGTATTTTTTTTACGATTAATAGAATCAACTTTTGTATTTGTTAGAACCGGTACGTTTCTGGCAAAATATTGAGGTACTCGATTCATCCCGAGAGGTGAGATTAGAACATTCTTATTTTTTCTAATTTGGACTATTTCTAAAATATTTTCATCAACAAGATTACTAGAAATATTTTTAGCAGTTTCACTCTTTGGACTAAAATATTGACAACCATAATCAACAAT
>Ga0209632_10001886_pt1 | contig 20710 bp, 24 predicted proteins | sample COG_10_FD_184754 | JGI IMG/M metagenome (GOLD analysis project Ga0209632, IMG submission 184754) | Pelagic Microbial community sample from North Sea - COGITO 998_met_10 (SPAdes) (version 2) | ecosystem: Environmental > Aquatic > Marine > Neritic zone/Coastal water | place: Helgoland, sampling... | reverse complement strand
GAAGATTCTTCAGATTAATAATTATAGGCTAAGATGTCAGATAACTATGATAACTTTGTAATTAAAATAAAAGCAGCAATAAATACTCATCGCTGCTTTTACAATTATGATAACTACAACTTTAAGTTTTCAAGTCTAAATTCTGAGAAGATTTTAAAATTCGAAAAGAAGCTTTGTTTGAACATTCTCTCCGTACATCCTATGTCGCAATCATACGTTTCCTGGAACAGTTCACATGTGTTGCTTATCATGGAGAATATCGCCTCTATGGGAAACTCTCGATCTACATCTTCATTATTCCAAGCAACAATTTTTGATATTGGAACTATCACTCTAGAATCTGCCAGCATCGGAAGATGCTCCGATTTATTTAGAAAGACTACTAGGTCGGAATCATCAACCTCCTGCTGACCTATAAGATGCAAAGATGAATCATCAATTAGCGGAACTCCAATAATCTTCAAAGCTCTGCATGTAAAGGGAGATACCTTGCCGAAGGCATCTTTCCATAATTGTGCAAGCCCTGGATTTAGCCCAGAACTCGACACAGAACCTTCTTTGTCAAATTTTTCCAAAAGAAAAAACCATAAGTTTTCGCAAAACTTACTTCTATAGTAATTTCCAGTGCAGACAAAAAGAACGTTCACTATGCTTCTTCCCCGCAGATGATTCTGCAGATACCATCATACATGTCAGAGACAATGTCAGCATCAAGGTTTTTCTTTGCAATAGCCAAAGCTGCAGCTAATTCTTTTTTAGGAATAGGATGATCATTTAGAAACTCTTTAGACCAATCTTTCTTAGCTTCTTGAATAAGCTTTATCTCTTCTTCGTATACTACTAGTTGTTCTACATACTTCACAACATCGTCCATAGTCCACGCTCTGACTTCTTGCTCTGTTTTTATTGTTTCGTTTTCCATAACAGCTCCTTAGGCTTAGGGGGTTTTACTCTTAACACTATTATTATAGCCTGCCTCGGTGCTCCTGTCAACTAAAATTACGATATTTCTTCTACTTCCATTAGAACTACCCTTAGCCACAGCTTTATTTCTGAAAGATGCTCGGAAAACCTTCTTGTAGATCCCACACCTATAAACGATTTTGAAAAACTCAAATCTTCGACTATACTTCTGTCGAACAAAATACCCTTATAGTATTCTCCGCCAGCATATATGCTCACAAACTTATTCTTTTTCGGTGACACTATATTTCCAGATGAGTCAAAAAATCTGTAGTATATGATGTTTATCTTTTCATTAGACTTATGAGGCATGTCTGTCACGATAAGAGAAGATTCTTCGGTTTTATGGATTATCGACTCAAAGTTGCTAGAATTTAATATCTTTATATAATTATCTAGCGCTTCATACTTTATATCTGAGTCAGGCATAAAGTTTAAAGCATCCGTTGATGTTGAAGGAAAAACATCGTTTTTCTTGTAGAAGTCCAAACAAAGCCTTAGCAGATCTTTGCATATCGAAATATACTTCACATATTTTGATCTCAGCTCCTTCTTTGAATTGTAAGGCTCTGTACTTTCAAGGGCTCGAAATCTGTGACCATCGATAATTCCAGCTCCACCTACAGTAAGTTTCTTTATTTTTTCCTGAAGAAACCTCTCCCTATGTTCCATGCATGAAGAGTAAACACATGAATTGTATTTCCTGAAGAAGTCTGATTTTGATATTCTAAAAAGGTTCATCGCCTCCCTACATTCCTCTATAGTTGAAAGACCTATTGATTCAAAATCAAAAGACAAGAAGTCTCTCTCCTTTTTTAAAAGCCTTAGCTTTGAAGGGGAGGACACTCTCTCTAGAGTCTTGATTTTAAACTCGCAAAACCTTTTCTCTTCTATAACATACTCCCTTAAGCTCATAGCACATCTTTCAAAGCTTTAGACTCTCTAAGCCTCTTAACGCACTTTGATGTGGTCCAGTATTTCATTCCCAGAGACTCACTTATCTCCTTTATGGACATTCCAGTTATAAGCATTTTTATTATCTTAAACTCCTCCTCACTAACGGATCCCTCTAACTGCTCCATAATTATATTTTTATTAGATATTATCGAGTAATCAGAGGTATCTTCATACACGTCAAACAGAGTCTCTCTTGACTCTTCTGTTGAGGATAGAACAATATGGCTTTCGGGAATTTCTCTTAAAAATCCAGAGTCTTCAGAGTTATAAGTTATTGCGTTGTTTGATTTCTTATTAACACTTCTTATTTTAGAAAGAACTTTGTTTTTAATATGAGTGTGCAAAAAAGAACTAAGCTTTGTATTCTTATCGCAGTCATATTTGTAAATCCCTTGAATTGCTATTATATATATTTCTTGCCTTCTATCTTCAAAAAGCATGTCTCCAAAGCTTACAGATGAAGCCCACTTGTTTATCAGAGGATCTATTTTTTTTATTACCTTATCAACACCAACCCCTGTCGTCAAGTCAAGAAACATTTCCTCATCGTACATTTTTACTATACCCATTTCTCTTCTCCGAATTTTACTGAACTTCTTCCATATGCGCTACAAATTTTTCTATAGTCACAATACTTGCACAAAGGACTGGGCTTTTGAACCCAATGCGTATCTGTCTCAATCATCTCAACATTATCCTTAATAAGATCATAGCATTTTTCTATATCAAAGTCTCTAAAGACAAAGCTCTTTCTTTTGGATCCATGCTTAAGAAGAAGAAAATCTCCATATACCTTTTCTATATGAGGATATTTTTCTTTAAGGGCAACCGCATAAACCAAAAGTTGAAAATCTTTAAGATACTTAGGGCTTTTAGATGTTTTATAATCAACAACCCTTAGGGTTGTATCGTCAACAACATCAACTCTGTCAATGTACCCTCTGATAATTACATCCTTTTGTATTTCGAAAGAATAAGCTATTTCGTTGCCCAGAACATTAGGCAGGCCTTCCTTTCTCAATACTCCTAGGTATTCTTGAATTATATCCTTCAAGTACTCTAAGCCCATTCTCTGCTTATTATCAGGTGTTGATTGCATTTGGTTGATGTCAGCATAAGGGAATTCCTTCACGGCTCTTACGAAGCACTCCTTCATGATTCTTGCCCAATCAGACTTCGGTGTCTCCAAATTCACTTCGTTGTGAAAATACTCCAGCACAAGATGAGCGCAGGTTCCGAACTCAGTCCATGCATGCTTCTCTTTTTCTACTTCGGTGCGTTCTACGTATCGATAATGATATTGCTTTGGGCACTTCTTATAAGTATCCATACCTGAAACTGACAACTTTAACATACTTTTTTCCTACCTGGTTTGTGACCCCACTGGATTTGAGATCCATCTGAAAACCTTACTGTTTCTATCGGGGTGCATTTTTGACAAATTGAGAGCCTGACGACTTTTAACCTTTTGTTTAGATTTAATCCAGCGATTTTCTCTAGAATCAAAATAATTAAAAATAATCTCTCCGCTAACAGGATTATAGACGTATCCTACGAGATTTCCATTCAAGTAATTAGACTCTCTGGCAAAACTCTCAATATAGAAAGAAGATCTTGGGCTCATATTGTCATATGGGCGGTTGACTATATCAACAACCTGAGCGTCCTTTGACGCATCAGAACTGCCATCTATTGTAATTACATCCGCACCTCTATCAAAATCAATATCGGAAGAGTCAGAAGTCCTCTTGTACCTCCTGTTAACCTGCCTCCTTACAAAGTTTATAAATGATTTTGTAGAGCCTACAGGATTACCCCTATTATCAGTTCTTGATGTTTTAATATCCAGATCTTCAAGAGGCACTGCCGTAGATATAGGCCTCTCTCCTTCTGAGTTGTAATATAAAGATATCTCCTCATCTCCTTCGAAAATGTCAACCCCGTCTTCTCCTCCTTTTCTAGAAGAAAAGGTTTGCTCAAAACGAGAATTATAAGTTTCTTGATATATTTCAGAGAAAGAGTTGTTGTAAAAAGCCCTGTATTTCAATATTACGGGGTTTTGGTTGGTGGGAATGTATATCTTATCACCAAACATTAAAGAGCCGTCATCTGGATCTGAACCATCCAGCGAGTAGAATATAATAGAAGGCTCCGATGAACTTATTGTTACCCATTTAGGTATATCCACAATAAGCTCATCCGAGCTTTCTTTTATCGTAAGAAGTATAGACATTTTGACCTCCAAAGACTGATGAGGATCAAAACATCTAACGTTATCTTAACCCATCGTCAATTAGATGAATTATAATTGATAGAACTAACACCATTTACCTTTGTAACGTCAATAACAGTGTCAAACTTCTCTTTTAATGTTTCATCATGAGTTATTACCATTGTCTTATATCTATTAGAGATTTTTTCAATAACATTTACGAACAATGTTTCAACGCCATATCTGTCGAGAGGAGAGTTTACCTCGTCTAACATAATAAGATTAAGATTTGCACCACCAAACCTTGCCGCCAGTTCTCTTAGACCCAGCGCTAGCGCTAGGGATATTCTAAACTTCTCACCACCAGATAGTAACTCATAACCCAAGACATTCCCATCCTTTCTTATTTTCAAGTCCAGAGTTTCGAGTGTTCTTGATCCATCAGAAGAGTCCTTTTGAGTGTCAAGATATATCTGAATAGGTTCATTGCATATATCCTTAAGAACCTCGTTAGCTATATGTTGATGATTCTTAATAACATTCTCTAGCAGGATTGTTTGTATTCCGCCTTTCCCGAAAATGTTTTTTAGCATCTGAAAGTCTTCTATTTCTTTTTGCTTCTCTATCATTTCTTTTTTCGACTCTGAGAGTTTACTGATTCTCTCAGAATACCTCTCTGTGTTTGCCTCACAAACACCAATACTTTTCTTTAGTTCTAAAGAGTCTAACCTTAGGGATGATAGCTGATCCTTCTTAAGCTCCAGCTTCTTCTCCGCCATTGACATATCTGAGTCTTTAAAGGCAATCAGCTTCTCTTCATGAACTGACAATTTTCTTAAAGACACCGATAGCTTTTTCTGAAGGTTTGACATCTCTAAGTCAACTCTGGAGAGTTCAGATTCAAATGAGGCCCTCTTGTCTATGAGAAAGATAATCTTTTCTTTTTCTTTTTGACATACATCAGAAAGCCTTTTAGACTCTTCCATCGTTTTTAATTCTGAAAGCTTTTCTTTCATGTTAGAAATTATATTATCCAACTCTTCAGACATATTTTTTAATTTCTCAGAGTTTTCAAATAAAATCCTCCCCGCAGATTCCTTCGTGACCTCTAATCCGCAAGAGTCACAAACTCCTTCCTGAACAACTCTCCCCGTTAAAGCCTTCATGCTCTTTTCCAATAACATCTTCTGCGCTTTCAAATCTGAAGATTTACCTCTAATAACCTTTATCTCACCTTCGTCAAAGTCAGAAAAAGAAGATCTCTCAATCTTTTCTCTGGAGCTATCAATAGAAGCATCACACTTTTCGACATTTAAATGAACCCTTTTCCTTCTAGATGTTAGATTTCGAATGCTTCCTAAAAAAGTATTTTTATTATTCTTCTCATCAGAGACTACTTTCTTTGACTCCTCAATAGAGTTGGAATTAGAATCCCTTCTCATGATCAAAACTTCCGTCAAAAAAGACTCATAACTCTGCTCTTCCATATCAATACTTTCGTTTATCTTGTCAAGACTGACCGAAAAGTCTGACATTCTCTTCGACTCAGCCTTAACTTTTTCTTCGAGTGATGATAGTTCTTCAGCTTGAGCCCCTAAAACCTTTACGTCTGACTTTAAATTTTTTATCTCGAGCTTAGCTTTATCTTCCCACTCGTCCCACTTGTGTATATCAACAATACTTTTTAATATCTCTTTTCTTTTAAACGGCTTTGCTTCTGCAAACTCTGAAGCATCACTTTGTCTGAAGTATGTTGTGTTTAGAAATGTCTTATAATCAAGCTTCAAAGTTTCTTCAATCATCTTGTTTGTCAGGCTGGAAGTTGACCCAGAAATATCCTTCCAGATACCATCAATATTTTTCTCAAGTGTAACGGAAGAAGAGGAGTTTTTTTTATTCTTAACTCTAGTTACATTATAATGATCCCCATCAGACTCAAACTCGATGGAGACCTCTGCAGTCATTTCTCCCCACCTTACCAGGTCGTCCATCTTTGGAGCTCTGCTTTTGTTGAACAATGCCCACAGCATAGATTCGAATATTGCAGACTTGCCAGAGCCATTACTCTTGGTGTAATCTCCCTCTGTGTTACCAATCAGAAGACAAGATTTGAAATCGAAGTCAAGCTCAGAATTCTCATGAGAAAAGAAGTTTTTAATTTTTAGCTTTATAGGATTCATTTATATCTCCATCAATTGTTTCGCTTTCTTTGTTAATCTTAGCATTGTTTCTTCGTCAAGCTCTTGCATTTTAAGATACTTAGAGAAAATATTCAAATCCCCTTCTTCCTTTAAGGGGGACAGGTCCCTTATTAGCGGGTCTTGCACAGAGTCTATAATTACTCTAGACACAAAGTGAGACCCTCTTCTCTCCAGCTTTGCCGAAATCTTATCTTTGTGAAGCAGAGCAGAGTGGGCTTCTCTTATTTTTATAGAAATTCTAGAAATTTTTTCTTTAAAGTCAAAGCCTTCTATTTTTGCATTGAGCTCAGAGTATATGCTTTCCATGTCACAAGAGGATAGATCAATATTAACCTCTATAAGGCCTCTTACGGGCATCTTTTCTTTTTTAACCTCATCCCTTTTTGTGTCATATATAAAAAGAAACTTCTCATTGTTCCTGTCTCCGAAGTTATTCTTCTCCATAGATCCAGTGTAGAAAACTCTTTTGCCTGGACTATCTGAAAACTTTTTAGATGTATGATAATGTCCCATAAAGGCTGCATCTATTCCATGAAAAGTATCTCTCATTGCAAACACTTCTGTTGCTCCGAAATCATTATATGAACCTTCATATATAAAGTTATGACCCACAAAAATTGTAGGGTATTTTCTATTGCAAGATTTAATTAATCTTAATATCTCTTGGTTATACTCGTAAGTTTTCTCAGGAAGGCTTTTCCCAGAATAAAACCTTTTGTCTCTGAATGGCATTAGAACCATATTGACCCTCTCGCCAAGCGAGTTGATAAAATGAACAACATCTGGCTTTATATATATTGAGACTTCTGGATGACCATCTATTGATAAATTCTGAAGAGAGCTGGTATAGGAGATGCCACTCTTCTTGTAATCATGATTTCCCATTATAACCTGAGTCGTAATTCCATATGCCGACATCTTCTTCAAAAAGTCTTCCGCTATGTCCATATCGTGACGACTTGGGTTTCTGTGTTCAAACAAGTCTCCTGTTTGAATCAAAACATCAATGTTTTCTTTCAAACAATAGTCGCTAACCCAGTCGAGTGTTGCCTTGTAATCTTCAGACCTTGTATTCGTGCCGTCTTTATTTTTCTTACCAAGTCCGTGACTTGCTCCAATATGAGCATCACCCAGTACCGCTATCTTCATGAAAACCTCTTCCTTAGTGCCTTTCTCAGGACATATATTGTTTTAGATGTGGTTGCAACATCATTATAGTCAACATTCTTCATCTTTTCATCAAAAATCTTCTGCATATGCTTCACCTCCATCCATCTTTCTGGATATTTTTGATTATAATATCTAAAAAGACCTGACGACTCTAGCAGAAGCATAAAGTTATTTTGAATTATCCTTCTTTTATATTTTATCTTTGTGTTAACTCTCTCTTTAAGCTCCAACACGCATTCTCTTTCTGAGTAATCAGGAAAAATCAAATTGTAAAACTGAATAACTGAGCTTCCTGCATCACAACCAAAGCACTTGAATGAATTATTATTATTGTCAATATATAAAGATGGAGTTCTTTCTGACCCTCCCTTATGGTAAGGACAGCGACACCTGTGAGTAAAGCTTCCCCCCGAGAAAGGTTCTGCTCTTACAGAAAACTCCTCACACAGATCTAGAATAGCAACTTGATCTCTTATTGCTTGCGATAAGGTAGACATTCTAACTCCTGTGGTATGTTGGGAATAAATCCTGTTCTAAAAACTGAGATGTTGCCATCACCTAGATTAATATAGCCGTTACCTTTCCCTTTTAAATTTTCCGCGCCTGCAGTATCAAGAATAACTCTGCTATCTTGATTTGAAGCGACCCTTAAAGCTATCCTTCCTGGAAAATTAGCCTTTATTATTCCAGATATAACATCAGAAGAGGGCCTCTGAGTTGCAAGCACTATGCTTATTCCGCTCGCCCTACATTTTTGAGCTATTTTGCAAAGTTCAAATTGCACCGAAGAGTCTGACATTGAAAGATCTGCCCATTCATCAATGAAGGTTACAATAGAATTTAATTTTCTATTTGGAAAAGTATTGTTATACTCAGATATATTTCTAACCCCATATCTCTCAAACAATATATATCTAGAGTTCATCTCCATCTCTAGCTCACTTAAAAGATTTTTAAACTCTTCTATTGTTTTATAAACTTTGCCGAATATTTTATTTTCATACATTGAGAACTCTACTCTCTTTGGATCAACCAACCTTATATCCACTCCCCCTTGAATAATGCAATTCATGATCAGGTTGTGCATCAGAACGCTTTTTCCAGAACCTGTGGTTCCTCCGATTAAAATATTCGGAACCAAGTTCAGATCAAAAGAAATGGCTTCCCCCGACGACCCCACTCCTACCGTCATATTTATTGTTCTGCTGTCGTCTAAATTCTTCAAAATCAACGGCATCATATCTGGAGATAGCATCTCTTCTTTTTGTACCCTTATGCAGTACGCCCCTTTTCTCATCTTAACGAATCCTTCAGGCTTCTTGCACGCTCTAAGGTATATTCCAATATCGGTAAGAATGTTTTCTATTTTCGAAAACCTAACTCCTCTGGGGATCTCAATGTCGTACTCGTCAAAGTAGTTTCCTTCATCTACATTTATTCTCAAAAACTTGATACCAAAAGATCCGAGTATCTTACTCATCTCCTCTGATTTTGAAGATTCCTCGACCCGAATTGTTCTTTTTATTTTCACCTTCAATCTCCCTGATTAGACTCTTTAATATATTCGTCTGAGCAACAAGAACAATGTAGCTCTTGTCGTGGGATATGTCAAGTTGATTCTCTAACAAAAGATTCTCAAGGGATTTTTTTTGCTCCAAAGCTCTGGTCAGCTTTTCTCTAATTATCATAGATGCGCTTTTAGCCATTTCTATTTAGCTTTTTTATTCTTATCTCCAACTCTTTTATCTTATGTTCCTGCTCTACCATAAGATCTCTAAGCTTTAGATTTGTCCTAAGACACAAGACTATTAGAGAAAATATTCCTTCTCCTGGATTCGTTCTATCAAGATCATTTGCCTCAACTAAAAGCCTGTTAAGAATATCTATGGTATTATCCTCATAGGCCTTTGACTTGTTCTTAGGATGAATCTTGTCTTTTATTAGGTCTTTAAACCCATTCATCGCAACCTCTAGAGAGTTTCTAACTAGAGACTGTTTTTTTAAATAATCATTTTTAGGGTATTCTATGTTCATGCTATACTTATCCTACAGATCGAACTCTAATTGTTGGAGAGGTTCCTGATACAACATATCTTGCGGATTTACCATCACCCAAAACATTTGATATCGAACTAAAATTATTAAAGTTTAATGCGCCATTGACATGGGATGCGGAACTAGTACCTTCAACTCTTATGGTTGCAGATGCAGAGCCGTCATTAACTACGGAAAAATTTAAACCAGAAGGCCAAGACGATGTATCTTCAACTTCTAATATTATATTTCCCGCTCCAAGTCCACCACCCGTCACTAAGGCGATATCGTCAGAGTTGATAATATACACACCATTCGGGCTATCTGAAGCCTGAATCGTATAAGCCCAGATGGCGTTAGGGCTAACGCCAGTTATGGTTCCGTCTAAAGAATCAAGCACTAATACTGTAGATAACGCTTGCTCTGGAGCAGTAAAACTTAAATTTCCCGAACCATCCGTTCTTATTAGGTCGCCAGACAAACCATCAGAATTTGGAAGTTTAAATGTTATATCTGAAGCTGGAGCAATGCTAGGTTTATCTAAACTTATCGAATATGTAGATCCAGAGTTAAACTTTATAGCATTACCGCCAGAATCTAACACTCCGCCAAGCTCTGGAGTTATATCTTCTACCAAGTTTTGTAGAGCTGCGGTTATATATCCTGCATCATTAGTCAATAAGGATATATTATCACTTGAAGAGACTACTGAAGAATCCCAAGATAGGTTCCCAGAACCATCTGTCTTTAACAAATCTCCAACACCTCCATCAGAATCAGGAAGTCTGAATGTTATATCTGAAGCAGGAGCGGCAAGAGGTTTATCTAAACTTATCGAATATGTAGATCCAGAGTTAAACTTTATAGCATTACCATTAGCATCTAACACTCCACCAAGTTGAGGAGATGTATCTTCAACTAAGTTTTCTAGAGCTGCGGTTATATATCCTGCATCATTATTCAATAAGGATATGTTATCACCAGTAGAGACTACCGAAGAGTCCCAGGATAGGTTTCCAGCGCCATCTGTCTTTAACAAATCTCCAACACCTCCATCAGAATCAGGAAGAGTAAAGTTATAACTTGAAGCTACCGTTGCTGGAGACAGCAGATTAACATAGTTCGTGCCTGAAGAGTCATAAAGCTTTAAGCTACTCTGACCAGGTGTGTTGATTTCTATCTCGCCAGATATTGTCAGCTTTGGAGTATCCATTATTATGCTAGATATACCTGTTCCAGAAACAAAGATAAAGTTGCTTGATGTGTCTTTAAATAGACCTAATGCGGAAAGAGAAGCTGCGCTAGTATTTTCAACAAAGTCATTCGGGATTATAAAGGCAGGGCCGCTTCCAGAGTACCTATTTATGACTCTGTCCGCAGGGTCTGATGTTGATATTATCTTTTGAGCAGAACAGTATGTTGGTATCGCCATAGGCTGTGAAAACGCAAGTGTCGCCGTACTGTCTTCCGTTCCAGAAACGTAGATAATCGAGCCTGGACGAGCTAAACCTGGCCATGGCAAAGCTATTGTATTTGGACGTGGCGGACCTAGCAGAGCTAAGAGTTCTGCAGTCTCAATCGTCTGAATTGAGCCTCCAAGGCAAACTTCATCAGCATAGGTTAAAGAAACTGTGCTTGAGTTGCTATTGGTAACTACTATTCTAGAGTCGGCCCCTATTCTCAACCCTTTTGTGGATCCAGAAAATGACAGTTCTCCAGAGTCACTAATATTTACATTCGAGACACTTGTAAAACCCCCCGACCCGTCAGACCTTTGCACAGAATTCGCAGACCCAGACGAAGATGACCCCGCGGAAGGAGCGCCCCAATCGAGAGTAGATACTCCTGAGGCGGTATCCACAACTCGTAGAAATCTATTGGCAGCACCTCTGTCGAGGGGAAGAACGTATCTTATATCTGAATCAGTAGGACTGCTACTTGACTCAAACGAAGTATAGTTCGCGGTATCTGCGGGCCTAATGACCAACTTCCCTCCACCCAATATTTCGACAGAACCTGGGCTTGTTCCGTCATCGGAACCTACTGATAGTGATGAGGTTCCTGTTCCTAGAGTAGAGCCATATTTTATATATTGATCCCCATCGAGCCCACCATTGCCATCGGAGTGCTGAAATATTCCCTGACCTAAGGTCTCCAAAGAGCCTAAGTTTAAATAATAATTTTTTGTACTCCCGACGGTCTCAAATGCTGGAATCGCGTCACCCTTTGAGGTATGAGAGCCTATAGAAATCTTTTGAACAGTGCCGCTCTGAAGTCTGTTACCATGCATAGAGCTAGTAACATGACTTGATAGGTCTACTTTTGAGACGTGGCCATCTTGTGTTCCTCCATCATGGACGTGCCCAATTTTTCTTGGGTCATCTGATGTGAGGGAAGCGTTTGTGGGATCGCCACCGAACATTTTATTTAAAAAGTCAGCATTAATAACTGTTTCTTTTTCTACAAACTTAGTCTTTGCCATTTCGCACTCTCGTTATTTTTTTAATCTTACTATTTAGTCCCGAGCTGGCTTTGAATTTTACAGATTTGCACTCTTCAAGAACCATCGGGGTATTTGTTTTCGGATTGCGGACTGGCCTGGGCTTGTGATGATAAAGGTAAAACTTGCCCAACTTGCTAACATTTACATCTTTTCCAGACTCGAGGGATTCGGCTATGACATTTATCATTTCATTTACCGCAACCTTCGACTCCTGAAAAGTCATGCTTGTTCTTTTGGAAAGTTTTTTTATCAATTGATTCTTATTCATTATCATCACTCCTATGAGCCATTCTCTCTTTTATCTTTAATATTTAGTAGATCTTTATCGAGCTTTTTAATATCTTTTTCTAATTTGCCTGGGTTATCATGATAATGCCTTGCAACTCTCGCAATCTCATCCTCAGTCATATCATCAGTATCCAGACCCATAAGATCATACAATTCCAAAACTTTCTTTTTTATTTCTTCTGTTAGCATACTTCACATCGGCTTATTGTCTATGGTAAATCTAATAAAAACACCTCTTTTCTTGCCCATGGCTCGAAGTACTTTTCTAATATTCGTCGCGGTCTCCCCGCCTCTTCCTATGATCTTGCCAAGTTCAGACTTTTCAGCCCTCACGCTTAACATAATCTTATCTTCTTCCATCTGAGAATCAACTGAAAAATTATCTCCCTCTACAATATTTGAGATAATAAATGTCAAAGCCTCTCTAAGTTCTTCTCTTGCGCTCATTTTATAGTAACCTCTTTAAGTTCTCGCTCTTCCGAGAAGGGAATTAAAACATTTAAAAGACCATTCTTCATTTCAGCCTCTGTCTTGGCTACATCAAATTTTTCATGCACATAAATAGATTCGCAAAAGTTTCTTTTAGCAATACCTCTAAATATCAATCCTTTCTGAATTGCATTATTGGAATCTATTCTCTTTTTGTTTTCGATTGTCAGCGTGCCACCCGTTACAGAAACCTTGAGGTCTTCCGAGGAGTATCCAGCAAGAGCAAAGCTCATTCTTAGTCCATCATCATCAACCCATTGATCGTTTCTTGGAAACTTTTGAATCGTAACTTTTTTATTAGACGTTACGTTACTATAAAAAGAATCATCATTAAAAAGTAAAGTTATTACTTTCTGCGGAACAGTAGCTCTGTTAAATTTCATTATCTTCCTCATTGTCAGTTATGCTTTGATAGTAAATTGTAATTGAGAATATACCATTGGCGGTAATAAAAACAATCCATGATATAAGAGAAGAAGCTACAGAATAATGCAAAACATCTTTTTCAAACATCAAAGATAGTATTAAACCAACCCAAAAGCCAGTGCACATGGCGCAATGGATTAGCTCATCAAACAAATCTCCCAAACTTGAGACAGCATTTCTGAATCTCTCAAGTATGGAAGATTGTGTTATTAGTATTGTAATTCCAACACATGTAATGTAAAACTCTATCACAATAACTATATTACTCTCTAAGATTCTTTTTTTAACTTCTTATATGTTTTTCATCTTCTTTATAAAGCGCATATGCTCTTTTCATTTTTTGAGCAACATATATGTGTTCTGGCTGTGTATGGCTTGAGTTTCTAAGCTTTAAGAAGTGAAGAAAGTCTTTCTTATAAAAGGTAACGTAAAGCTCAGTCATTCTTCCTTCTGGAAGAATAAATCTAATATATTCTCTACATCTTTTATACTCTTCATTTGTAATATCTCCAGACTTCTTAAGATCTGAAATACTTTTCATAAAGGACAGATATAATTCCTTAGCCTCTTCGGCCATCTCTCTTAAATCTCTATCATTCTTCAAAAGATCTGATTTTTCAAAAATAGCTATTAAGTCTTGAGAGGTTGAGGTGAATTCCTGCCTGATTGTTTTATACCTTCCTGAAACCATATTGAACGAAGCAGTCCTGTGCCTTAACATCTGAACAGATATTGACAGAGGGCATCTAACTCTCCACGTTATTCTTTCATGACTGCTTCCAAATCCAGGGTCATGGACTGAGATAAGATCTACCTCTATATTTGAATATTCAAAGTCCTTAGACATATCAGAACCAGACTCTTCAATGCCGAGAGAAGAATCTTTGTATATCGGAATCATAAGAAGCTTTTCAGAAACATCTTTGTTATCTAAACAAAAACCTTTCCATATAGGATTATCCAACCCTAAAAAGCTATTTATCTTATAAAAGTTTAAAAGATCTGTCGTAAATGTAGAACCATCCTCATCTTCAGAAACCTTAACGAACTCAAAGAAGGGAATCTTTCTAGAACCTAATATCTTATAGAAAGATTCTCTGTCCGTCCTGCAAGATACTGTGACAGCCTCAAAGGGGCTAGTGTGAGCGTTCTTAGCAAGAAACGACGTAACTCTATCAACGTCCTCATCAGACCTGCTTTCCGCCCTATTCTGATTCATTGTAGAGATCCATGCCGCATTTGCCACAGATCTTAAATTGCCCGTCATATGTATTTCAATAGTCACATTCTTCTCCGAATATGAAAACAAACCTTTCTTTTGAGAAGTAATCTCTAAATACTTTATTTAATCTCTCAAGACTTGCCTGCTCTATTCTGCGCACTCTTTCTTCAATAAGGATATCTCCATACATAAAATTTCTAAATTCTGCAAAAACATTATAACTTTCGCTATCCATGCTAGAGGCTAGAGCTACCTCGGACATTACTTTCGCTTTCTTTAGATCTTTCTCAGAAAAACCCTCTTTTAGTATTTTTTGAATAACCTCATCTATCGTGGTTATTACTTCTTTTACGTTGTCTTTTATGCAAGAAAAAGAAATGTTAAATATGCAAAACTCTTCAATATTAGCATTCGAAGAATGTATTCCATATACGAGACCCTTATCTTCTCTTACGGAAATAAAGAGCTTGGAATCCATAGAGCCGCCGATAAGATAAGATATTATGCTCATATAAGTAAAGTCTTCTGTTTTTGGCTCAGGTCCTTCGTACATAATGTCAACATAATTATGACCGATATCTGATCTCTCCTCAAAAACAGTCCTTCTCTCTAAAAAACTGGAAGGTTTTATCTTCATAGGTTTTTTTAATCTTCCGTTAGACTTTCCAAAGTAACTCTCTATAAGGCTTTTTGAATCTTTTTTACTTAAGCTTGAAGATATGAAAATACCTGCCTGGGATGAATCCATAAATCTCTTATTAAAGTCTTTTATATGCTTAAGAGTTATTGACCTTATAGAGTCTTCTGTGCCAATAATAGGAATAGAAAGACTGCCGTCGAATACATGCTCAAACTCAAAGGAGTTTGCAAAAGAGCCTATCTCATCATTCACAGATGACTCTTCCTGAAGGACTACCAGCTTTTCTTTTTTAAATTCTTCTTCTGGAAATCTCGCATTTAAAATCATATCTGAAAAGATCTCAATACCTTTTTCTAGATTCTTGTTTAAAACATCCAGAGTAAAAACTACAGAGTTAAAAGAAGTGAAGGCATTTACTGAAGCACCTATGATTGAGAAATCTTCCATTATTTGCTTAGAGGTTCTCTTGCTAGTACCCTTGAACATCATGTGTTCTAACATATGAGCAGTACCATAAGGAAATCTGGTCCCAAATTCTACTCTGGAGCCAGATCTAAATCCTACAAATAATCTAGATATCCCACTTTTTGTTTTGTGAGATCTTATTTTCATATTTATCCTAAATATTTAAATTTTTCAATTGATCTTCTAGCTTTTTCGCAGCCTTAACAATTCTTTCCAGATCTTCTTCCGAAAGATCTTCTGGATTTCTATTCTCTGTTGACCCATTCTTGATTATCTGATCCTGATAAGAACCTTTAAAGTCTTCAAAAATTTGACCAACCTTATTTAATGTTTTCCTAAGATCCCCATCAATAATAGAGTCTTTGTTTGTTTTTTGATCGCTCACACCACTCTCCAAAGTTATATTTTTTACTCTTCAAACTAGAACAGTTTAATTATAGGCGTATCACAATATAATTAAACAATACGGCGAACTAAACTGAAATTAATTCTTACCCTTATTAGTTCTCCTCTGCTCTCTCTCATCTTTTCTATTCGCCTTATCCGTTCTTCTCATAACAACTCTGTCCATCTTATCTTCCTTTACATAGCCGTTCTCTACTGCAAAATCCCTGAGAGCTCTATATACCGAGGCATAATCTATAGACTGTATTCCCGTAATCTCATCATACTTATCCTGTGCTTCTGCCCAGTCAAAAACACGAGACCTAACGTCATCGACCTTGCGGGATAGCTTTGTATTTAAGTATATCCAATTTTGATGAAACGACTGTTCGTTAGAAATATTTTCAAGATTATGAGAATAATAAGATTCGGACCCTACCTTTCTTAATTTTAAAATAACAACATTATCGTTCTTATTTTTATGCAAAATATCGAAGGAGCCTATATATTTTCCGTCGATGGAAAATCCATGGCAGTAGTTTGCTGTAAAATCTGAATTTGCACCTGAAGAGTCAAAAGAAAGGATGCTACCATACAGAGAGTAATCATTTGTTGCGCCGCTAGCCTTATTCTCGGTAAGCTCTCTTGTCTCTACGGAAAAGCAAGGCTTTAAATTAACAGTTTCGGTTTCTGATGATGCAGCGATAATAGAATTAGACATGTCACCTCTCATGTCCTGATCTCCAACCATAATAGTAGCTCTATTATTAAAATAGATCTCTTCTGCTCTGAAATTTTCAGAATTTGCACTTATAGCATCATAAACCTGATTAAAATAATTTTGGTCAAATTTTGAGGATACTGTAGGTATAACAAGAGTAACTCCTTCATACTTAGCAAAATCCATTGAGGATGATGAATCGCTCAAGAGTTCTGATATCGAGTCAGGATCTTTCCAGTAATCGGAACTTTTATCAAAATAGTTAACCGCTATGCCACCAAGGATTTTTACCTCATGGTAATCGATTCCTTCATCAAGATCATCCATCTTACTGTAACTCATAGCGTCTGTCTTTGGAGCCAACTCCTCCCTAAAGTCTTCCACCCCTAAGGTCACACTCTTTTTGATATCTTTTACGATAGTTCCAAAGCCCCTTAGAAAATCTCTAATATTTCCTGCCATGAGTTTGGCTATGTCCATAATAGATTCTCCGACACTTGCTTTTACAACATGGTCAAAGTGACTATAGTCTCTTGCCTTACTGTTGCACATATCTTTATCAACGCAATATTCGTACCCGTGGTAAAGACCTTTCCCTCCCAAGACATATTTTTTATAAAACTCCTGAGGACTGTTGACTCCTGGCAGTATTGATATTAATGCTCCAACCATAAGCTTTGCTCTGGAACCCACAAATGAGAACCTAGAACCTGCAATTCCCCCTACCGCTCCCGCTACCACGCCAAAGGCTAAGTACTCTAGGATCGCATCTTCTGCGGCCTCTATGGCGGCCTGCAGATCTGTTGTCTGTTTAGCTATAGCTGCGAATATAGGATTACTCGAATTGCATTCGAAAACTTCATTATTATGTTTTTCTTCTACTTTTATAAAGGCATACATCAGGGCGTGAGGATTCTTAATCGCATCTGGCGTGGCACTGTCCAATGAAGTATAAGTTTTTACAAAGAAAGGGTCATCGCCCACAGTAATGGTACCGTTTGTAACTGACAGAGTTGAATAGTGTGTGTCGAGCTCGGCTATAAAAGAACCTACATCAAAAGTATCAAAGAAGTTAATTTCAAAACCCTGACTCCCTACAGGTGGCACTGGATTTCCAGTTCCAAATTGCATATCTGGGATTCTAGTTAATATATTAAACGCAACTCGCGATGCTGAAACCGCACTGAGACCTAGAGCGTCTTGTGCAATTTTTTTAATAATAAAGTCTGAATTGCCAATAGAGCTTACTGCCATAATATCTAATATTTCTGATCTTCTTTTCTTGTTTGGATTCATAGCTGGTTCCGTTTGCTTTACAGACTCTTCGGTGTCTGTCATATCTATGTCATCTATATACTCTGGATCTACATAATTTAATGTTTCTCCCGACATAGGAAGAGATTCTAGAGGTCTCGACGGGAGACCGTACATAGCTAACTTGTTAATTCTTTTCATTATTTTCTCCAATACAATAAAACTAAAAAATATTATTCGCCTTTGATAAACTCGGCTGCTCTGCTGGAATTATAAAGTTTTGTGCCTTGTTTTAACTCTTCAACCTTTATATATTCGTCAAAGTAACTTTCCTTGGAAGCATGGGTCTCTGCCTTAGAAATTTTCCCTCCAGGTAAATCATGGTCTATGGTCCCTACATCGTCAAAGCTCTTTGCTTTTATTTTTACTAGAGCGTCAGTAAAGCTTTCTATATCTTGATCAAGGTAGCTAGACGCGAATAGATCATTATATATAAACTCTCCCGATAATTTAGATATAATAATTGCGCCTGTAACATCATAGGCTTCTTCAAATTTAAGTTCTGCCTCTTCTAAGCCCATAGTAGTTTTAAATTCTTCAGAATTACCACTATATTTCATAAGGTATACTATTTCCTTAGGAACTGCTTTTGAACTAATGCTTTTGGAGCCAGGGGCGCCAGGAATTGCGTATTTCTCATTTCCACTATTTTCAATAGTATACAAGAAGAACATGCTCCTCTCTACTTCTTCGTCTGCTGGCTTGTCTGCTTTTGTCTTTGCCTCTATCTCTTTTTTTGTCTTTGCTTCTATCTCTTTTTTTGTCTTTGCTTCTATATCTTTTTTTGCCGCAAAAAAACCAGTACCTAGAAGTTTTTCTAGATGTGCACCAATAAGTTGATAGTCGGGTTCGGTTAAACTACCAGAAGAGACAAGCCCTCCTAGAACACCCTTTATGTTTTCTCTAACAGGTAAAGTAAGATTTGATGCGAATTCATAGTATACGACTTCCTTCTTAGTAGAGTCGTAAAACGCCAAGCCCTCTTGATAAGAATTAGCAAGATCGGCGATGTTTTCAGCAAAATCTTTAGTACCTTCGGTAAGACTTTTTTCAACCTTGCTACCGTGTATTCCGTCAAAATAGTACAGTTTGCTTTTATCAGTAATAGGTACAGACTTATGATCTTTTATTTGATTATTTGAATCGGGCAGTGCTTCTATAATAGGCTCTGCGGGATTATATTCTTCACCTTTGTGCAAAAACCCGTACAAATCTTTCAATATATCAGTCTCTAAATTTGCTCTTTCCGCCCCTTCGGGGCTCATAGTGTTTTTTATCTTATATTTCTCAACGGTAGTTTCTGTCGGAAGATCTTCTTCAAACTTCGTATCCTGCAATTTTAGGGATGAGTTATATTCCCTTAGATTTCCACCAATAGTAATATCTCCTGCTGGAATATTATTATGATGAATTACAAGATGGTATTCTTCATTCGGATCTATATCTTCGCCTTTTATACCCTTAGCGTAAAAAAAGGCGAAGTTACCGCTAAAGCCGTCAAATCTAAAAGTATAGGAAAAACCCTCATGGTTCTTATAGTTTCTAACTACATCTTTCATCCGCGCTGTTTGGAGATTTAGAATTTTCCCATCAGTTGTCTTGACATTGCTAGACCTGTCTCCCGTTCTTGCGGTTTTATTTATATAATCTTTAACGGCAGAATCAAGAATATCCGCTTCGGACACAAGTCCTTTTGCGTCAAGCAGGCTGGCAATCTTAAATATTTCTTTTAGTGTTGACATGAAAAATAATTCCTTTTATGGTTTATCTATTTTTGAGAATATAACGAAGTGCTCTCCATCTTTTGATATGGGTAGCTTGTATTTTCCGCTTTCCACATCAAAGTTCGAACCAAAGTCATCTATCGTTATGCTGGCCGCAAGATCTAAAAGATAAGTTTTAAAAGCATCTTTATCTTTTGAAAACTTATCGCTGTAAAAACCAACAACAACGCAGTTATCTCTATTAACTTTAAACTCTTTGGAATCTATTGTACCATCATAAACAAATACTTTATCAGCCAGATTAAAATTCATAATCTCAGTCGTATCATCATCTAGAGTTACGACTACCTCCAAGTCTGGGAACGTTGCCTCGAACTCTATTATTCCGTTTTTTTCGTATCCAAAAGTGATGCGACCTGCAGCATAGGGCTCCTTATTCAAAAACCTTGCTGATAAGCTAGTAATAGTTTTTGTGGCAGAATAATCCACACTAACCTTACTATCAGAAACAGGAGTAGTTGTAGCGGAAATATCGTTATCGTTAGTATCAGTAATATCTCCAGAGGATGAATCTTCAGAGGATGAATCTTCAGGAGAAGCATCTTCCTCTTTTTCTTCAGAAGGAGTACTATAAGCTCTATCTGCAAGAAATCTTTCATCTAGAATGTTCTTGTATTTTCGATAATCATCGTTATAGTCGCGTATTATTTTATTCCCACTGTAAGAATATCCTGACAAATAAACCTTATTCTTATAAATTACAAAGTCAATTTTATCAAAAGAGAAAAACTTGCTAGGTTTAGTTCTTCCGAAACAGATAGCGTCTTCGCCTTCACCCTTGCAGTACATAACCTTCAGCGTGACATGATTTCTCGACTCTATAGAGTCGCTCAAAGTCGCTGAGCCTTTTCTGTCTAGATTTAAATATTTAATGTTTGACATAATTCAATTACCATTCTACTGACTAAGCGCTGAGTTTAGAGTACCTGCTTTGCCA
>Ga0209632_10001883_pt1 | contig 20730 bp, 17 predicted proteins | sample COG_10_FD_184754 | JGI IMG/M metagenome (GOLD analysis project Ga0209632, IMG submission 184754) | Pelagic Microbial community sample from North Sea - COGITO 998_met_10 (SPAdes) (version 2) | ecosystem: Environmental > Aquatic > Marine > Neritic zone/Coastal water | place: Helgoland, sampling... | reverse complement strand
CCATGCAAGCATCGATGAGGAATTCAAGGAAGGGGCTCTAGACTCCTTTACGACAGAGGCAACCGATGCCCAAGAACTCATTGAAGACGACCCAGCCGACTCCTTCTTCGAGAGACGCATTGAGCCAGGGCCAGAGCCTGCTGCGAATAACGAGAACGCCAGTGTCGAGATCAAATCGCCAAGCGATGAAGCGAGCGCTATCCATAGTCTAGCCACTCAAAAAAACCTTGCTAGTGAGCGTGTTGCCGAAGATGAAGAGCCAGGCATGGAAGCGGCACACACTAGCGCTCAAGAAATGGATGAAGAATCAACGGAATCGATACGCTGTAGAGCGCTAGAAGCAGAACTAAGCGATGAAGAAGCACTCGAGGCAATCCCCCGAGAGAGTCTTGCTGCTTTGAGAGGTATCTCGACACCTGTCGAACTCTTAGCGAAAAAAGAGAGTCGCCTTTTACGCAGCACTCTACTCTTTCTATCCAGCCTGCTACTCGGCGGCCTGCTTAGCTCTCAATATTTGTGGCAGCGTATGGAGCTGTATAGTCAGCTTCCTCAATTACGTCCTCTTTATGAAGTCGCCTGCAATTATTTAAACTGCGCACTACCACAATACGCAGACATCGACTCTATTCGCAGCGAGAATCTTACCGTACAAACGCACCCGAGCTTTGCAAACGGCTTGCTGGTTAACACTGTCATTCGCAACACGGCGGCATTCGAGCAGCCCTTTCCAATTCTTATACTCAGTTTCAATAGCGTGGAGAACAGCGTCATCGCACTGCGCGAATTTACTTCCGCTGAATATCTGGACCCAGCACTTCATTCCATCAAAACCATGCCGCCTAAGATGCCGGTGCAAATCGGTCTAGCAATAATGGACCCAGGGCCGGAGGCCGCAAACTACACTCTAGCATTCCGCCGGCCTTAGCGACCGGTTTGCCGTCTGCATCTATCGGCAATAAAAAGGTGTGCAAAAAACAAACAAATTACTTTAACTGGAAATGTGTCCCCGCTATCATAACTGCTCCTAGCAAAGTCAGCATAACAGCAATAACAAGAATGATTGACGTCGGCCCCTACAAACTAAAAAACTCGCTATTCCTTGCACCTATGGTGGGCGTTAGTGATACACCGTTCCGGGAAATCTGTACCGAAGCTGGCGCCGGCCTAACTGTCGCGGAAATGCTGACGAGCAACCCAGAATTGTGGCAGAACGAACGCAACAGACTAAAACGAGTAAAACCTAAAAGCCTTGGGCCCCATGTTGTACAAATTGCAGGATCCGACCCGGAGTTAATGGCCCAAGCTGCAGCACTGAATGCAGAACTCGGTGCCGATGGCATCGATATCAATATGGGCTGCCCCGCGAAGAAAGTACTGAAGAAAGCAGCAGGCTCAGCGCTCCTTAAAGACGCTGAGTTAGTTGAGAGAATCTTAAAGACTGTAGTGTCACGCGTTGATATTCCCGTGACGCTGAAAATACGCACAGGCTGGAGTCCCGAAACAAGAAATGGTGTAGAGATCGCGAAGATTGCTGAGGGTAGCGGTATAAGCTTGCTTACTGTGCACGGCCGCACCCGAGAATGCCGCTTCAAAGGTTATGCAGAGTACGACACCATTGCTGCAATTAAGAATGCCATCTCGATTCCTGTAATCGCTAACGGCGATATAGACTCACCGCACAAGGCCGCAGAGGTCCTTAAGCAAACTCAAGTAGACGGATTAATGATCGGTCGTTCCGCACAGGGCAGGCCGTGGATATTCAAAGAGATAGAGCACTATCTTTCTGTAGGGAAGGTTCTTCCGGAAATCGATTTAGAAACGCGTTTCGCAATAATCTTTTCACACCTGATGAAACTTCATAGTTTCTATGGCAACGTGAAAGGAGTATGGTATGCACGTAAGCATGTTGCCGCGTATGTAAAAGAATTAGTTGGATCGCGTGAATTTATGAAATCCTTCAATACTATCGAGTCTCCAGGTGCACAACTCGACTACATCAATACGTACTTCTCTCGCTTGGACGAAGGCCTTATTATTTATCAGAGGGCTGAAGCGGCATGAATAAGCCTGATAGCATTACAAGCCATCTAGAACCAATTCAACCTCAAGACAACGCCCCCTGTGCGCAACAAGAAAATACACTTCGAGCCGAAGTGGAACGCTCACTAGGTCGCTATTTTGAAAATATCGAAAATGAGGCCGTTACCGATCTTCACCAGCTGGTTATTTCAGAAGTAGAGTCCCCCCTGATTGAGGCGGTAATGCGTTATTGCGGCAACAATCAAAGCAAGGCATCTATCATGCTTGGCTTGAACCGTGGTACGCTACGCAGCAAATTAAAGCTGTACGGTTTACTGTAATTTCCATCGATCGGCCCTCTAAATTTAGTCTTCGCTAAGCTCATCTGAGCAATTTGACTTAGTGATATTGGCAGAAATCTAGATACCCGGTTTTGCATCAACCCCAACTACGCCCACAAGCAAAGATAGCCCTATGACAACAGAAAAATCTGCTGCCATTCGTCGTGCATTGATTAGCGTCTCCGACAAGACTGGCATTGTTCCCTTCGCAAAAGCTCTCAATAAACTTAACATCGAGATACTCTCCACCGGGGGCACCTATAAGTTGCTCACGCAAGAGGGCGTTCCAGCGATAGAAATCTCGGAGTACACCGGCTTTCCAGAAATGATGGACGGCAGGGTTAAGACTCTGCACCCCAAGGTCCATGGTGGCATCCTAGCGCGCCGTGATCTCGATCAGGCGATCATGGAAGAACATGATATCCCTCCAATCGACCTCGTCGTAGTCAACCTCTACCCTTTCGAAGATACTGTGGCGAATCCAGACTGTGATTTGCCAACAGCGATCGAGAATATCGATATTGGCGGCCCTACCATGCTGCGTGCGGCCGCAAAAAACAATCGTTTCGTTGCCGTAGTGGTAAACCCATCGGACTACGACGGCATCGTTGACCTGTTACAAACCAATGAAGGCAAGCTCGACCAGGACACGCGTTTCGACCTCGCCGTAAAGACGTTTGAACACACCGCCGCTTACGATGGTGCCATAGCCAATTATCTTGGCGCGAAAATTGACCCAGAATCTAATTTTCCTAGGACATTTACTACGCAATTCCTGAAGACCCAAGAGATGCGTTACGGAGAGAACCCACATCAGAAAGCTGCCTTCTACGTGGAAAAAAACCCCAAAGAAACGAGCATCAGCACGGCAGAGCAGTTACAGGGCAAGGCGTTGTCTTATAACAATATCGCCGATACCGATGCCGCTTTAGAATGTGTTAAATCATTTAGCGAACCTGCCTGTGTCATTGTGAAGCATGCAAATCCTTGTGGAGTCGCCATAGCGGAGTCGCCGCTTAAGGCTTACGAGCTTGCCTTTCAGACCGATCCTACTTCGGCCTTTGGCGGCATCATCGCGTTCAACCGTGAACTGGATGCCGAGACTGCACAGCGCATCGTTAACCAGCAATTTACCGAAGTGATCATAGCGCCTTCTATTTCCGATGCCGCGCTTGAAATAACTGCCGCTAAGAAGAATGTACGTGTATTGCGCTGCGGCCAATTAAAGAGCCATAGAGAAGAAGAGCTGGACTATAAGCGCGTCAATGGCGGGCTACTAGTACAGGATCGCGATATTCATCAAATCTCTCGCGAGGATCTAAAAGTCGTTAGCGCCCGCGCGCCTAGCGAGGATGAGGTTCGCGACCTACTGTTCGCCTGGTCTGTTGCGCAATATGTAAAATCTAATGCAATCGTCTACTGCAAGAACAACCAGACTATAGGCATTGGGGCCGGACAGATGAGCCGCGTCTATAGCGCGAAAATTGCTGGCATCAAGGCCGCCGATGAAAATCTGGTAGTAAAAGGTTCTGTGATGGCATCCGACGCCTTCTTCCCTTTCCGCGACGGCATAGACGCCGCTGCAGGCGCAGGCATCGCCGCAGTCATACAACCTGGCGGGTCGATGCGCGATGACGAGGTTATCGCTGCTGCCGACGAGGCCAATATAGCGATGGTATTCACCTCCATCCGACATTTTCGCCACTAGTTGCGCACCCAACTGGAGATCGAAGCCATGAAGGTATTAGTTATAGGCGGCGGTGGCCGCGAACACTCCCTCGCTTGGAAGGCCGCTCAATCCGATGCTGTCGATAAAGTATTTGTGGCGCCGGGCAATGCCGGCACCAGCGGAGAACCAAAAGTAGAAAATGTCGCGATAGATCCACTCGACTTTCCCGCGCTGGCCAACTTCGCGTCAAGTGAAAAAATCGCGCTTACTATAGTGGGGCCTGAGGCGCCTTTGGTCGGGGGTATTGTCGACTATTTCCTAGAACGTAACCTGCCCTGTTTCGGACCGACGAAGAATGCGGCGCAGTTAGAAGGTTCAAAATCCTTCACCAAAGATTTCCTCAGCAGACACAATATACCCACCGCTTTCTACCAAACCTTTACCGAAGTTGCGGCGGCGAAGAGTTACATAATCGCTAACGGCGCACCTATTGTAATCAAGGCCGACGGCCTCGCTGCGGGTAAGGGTGTGATCGTCGCCATGACAGAGGATGAGGCGATTACTGCGGTCGAAGACATGCTGTCGGGCAATAAATTTGGAGATGCAGGCCATCGAGTCGTAGTAGAGGGCTTCCTGCATGGCGAAGAAGCTAGCTTCATCGCCATGGTTGATGGACGCAACGTGCTGCCAATGGCAACCTCGCAGGACCACAAAGCGAGAGACGATGGTGACAAGGGGCCGAATACAGGCGGCATGGGAGCATACTCCCCTGCACCGGTAGTCGATAACGTGATTTATCAACGCATCATGGATCAGGTGATTCTACCCACTGTTGCGGGAATGGCTGCGGATGGCAATGATTATACAGGCTTCCTTTATGCCGGAGTGATGATAACCAAAACTGGTGAGATAAACGTAGTCGAGTTTAATTGCCGCTTCGGCGATCCCGAAGCACAACCGGTAATGATGAGGCTGCAATCAGACCTAGTCCAACATTGCCTAGCCGCACTCAACCAGACACTGGATGAAGAACAGGCGCAGTGGGATGACAAATCCGCAGTGGGCGTTGTACTCGCCGCCGGTGGCTATCCAACCTCCTTTGATAAGGGCTTCCCGATCAGTGGGCTTGATCAGCCCCTAGAGTCACATCAAAAAATATTTCATGCCGGTACAGCGGAGAAAGATGGCGCTGTAGTGACCAGTGGTGGCCGAGTGCTCTGCGCTACTGCTCTGGGCGGGACCGTCTCAGAGGCTCAGACTGAAGCCTATAAAGTTCTGCACAATGTTCGCTGGGATAACGTCTATTTTCGAAATGATATTGCTTATCGCGCCATTGCCAGAGAGAATAAATAGAATATGGCTATCAACACGCATTTAGATTTTCTTGATCGCTGCCTTGTTAAATTCGACCAGGCCCTGCGCAGCTGTGTGCCCGGATCTAGCAATGCACGTCGACTCTCGCCTGCCGCTGCCTCGAAAGAGTCAGACCTGACCGAGACTGACAGGCAGCATGCGGCCGGACTAATGCGCATTAACCATACCGGCGAAGTCTGCGCGCAAGCCCTCTATCAGGGCCAGGCAGCAACCGCTAAATTGAATGATGTACGCCAGTCTATGGAAACTGCTGCAGCCGAAGAAATTGATCATCTAGCCTGGTGCGAAGAGCGCCTGCAGCAATTGGACAGCCGGCCGAGCGCACTGAACCCTCTGTGGTATTCATTATCCTACGCAGTGGGTGCAGCAGCAGGTCTAGCCGGCGACAAATGGAGCTTGGGGTTTGTTGCTGAAACCGAAGATCAGGTATGCGAACACCTTGAAGAACACCTCGATCAGTTGCCAGAGAATGACAATAAGAGCAGAGCGATTCTCGAGACGATGATAGCCGATGAGAAACATCATGGGGAATCGGCACGCGAAGCCGGTGGCGCAGAGCTACCCGCTCCGATCAAGCAGGCCATGACGGTGATGTCGGAAGTAATGAAGAAGACTACCTACCACCTCTGAGTTTGCACCCCCTTGATCACTACCTAGCTACTACTTTCCAGCCTCATGTAGCTCAAAATCGTGGGTAACTTTTACGCCAGCGTTTTTCATCATGATCGATGCCGAACAATACTTATTCGCTGAAAGTTCGATTGCTCGCTGCACATGCTTCTCACTAAGGTCAAAACCAGTAATCTTGAAATGTAGGTGAATAGACTCAAAGGTGGATGGCGTTCCGTCAACGCGTTCTGCGGTGACCTCAGCCTCGCACGCCGTTACCGATTGCTTCGCCTTCTTCAAGATCGTCACGACATCATAAGATGAGCAACTACCAACACCGAGGGCCATCAGCTCCATAGGCCGCATGCCCATACTTCGTCCGCCATCTGCCGACACACCATCGACTACAATTGCATGCCCGCTGTCGGATTCTGCAACAAACATAACGTTCTCAACCCAATTCACTCTCGTTTTCATTTTCTAATCCTATGTAGGCTTTGCTTCACAAAATTTGGAATAAAAATACCAATATAAAATTTCCAGCATCCAATAAATACCGGCAATACTGCTAAACGCGCATCAAAAAAATCGGCGCAGTAACTGATAATAGCCAGTATATAAAATGGCGAGCAAGGTTAACATAGTTAACAAGAGTCAAAAGCGCATCAACGCGAGCGATGACTGTGCCTGCTTAGCAAAACTTGGCAACAGCGCGATACATTAATTCGAGTAAGCAGCACGATCGATGCCTTTGAGTATCAACTATTATTGTGGTGGGAATCTCACTATTGCAACTAAAGTGTGATATATATTTAGCTCGCTAAAAAAAGCAGGAGTTTTATTCATGGCACTCATGCCCATTACGCCACATATTGACGACTTGGATAATTTTTTATCCCATTGCCATCGCAAGAGTTACCCGAATCGAACCACTATTATTTACGAAGGCGACAAATGCGACACCTTGTACTACATCATTAAGGGATCGGTTTCGGTTATCCTCGAAGAGGATGAAGGCAAGGAGGTTGTCATCACCTATTTCTATCCTGGAGACTTTTTCGGCGAGATGGGCCTGTTTGAGAAAGCAGAAGAACGCAGCGCCTGGTGTCGTACTAGGAGCGTCTGTGAGGTAGCAGAAATCAGCTATGCAAATTTCTATACCTACATCAGTTCACACCCAGAAATCGTGTTCACTATCGGTAAGCAAATAGCGCATCGCCTGCGCAATACAACACGCAAAGTGGGCGATCTTGCCTTCTATGACGTATCTGGCCGTATCGCTCGAACACTAATCAATCTGAGCAAAGAGCCCGATGCCATGACTCACCCCAATGGTATGCAGATAAAGATTACTCGCCAGGAGATTGGCCGGCTGGTGAACTGTTCTAGAGAGATGGCTGGAAGAGTATTGAAGACTCTCGAGGAACAGCAACTAATCAGTGTCAGCGGTAAGACGATAGTTGTTTTCGGTGCGCGGGCGAAGCTCTGAGCAAGACTCACGACTCAGCTTCACCAAACACTATTTACCGAACATCAGCTCCTTCAACTTCGCACCCGGACTGGGTGCCCGCATGAAAGATTCCCCCACCAAAAAACCATAGACCCCTGCGTCTGTCATGGTATTCACATCGCCGGCTGTATGAATTCCACTCTCCGTAATGAGCACTTTGTCTGCTGGCACCTGCGCAGCTAAATCTAAGGTAGTCTGCAGACTGGTCTCAAAGCTATGCAGGTTTCGATTATTGATCCCAATCAGGTCCGTATCAAGCTGCAGTGCCTGTTCTAATTCACTCTGATTGTGAACTTCGACCAAAATATCGATGTCGATCTCGTTAGCGCAGTCTGCCAACTCAACTAATTGCGGGGGTTGTAGCGCAGCGACAATCAGCAGAATGCAATCAGCACCTAATGCTTTCGATTCGGCGATCTGATAAGTATCGATCATGAAATCCTTGCGAATAACCGGCAGCCCACACGCTGCTCTGGCCTGAAGAAGGTACTCGTTACTCCCTTTAAAAAACTTCTCATCGGTCAACACCGACAGACAAGCCGCTCCATTAGCCTCGTAGTCAGCGGCGTGCTGCACCGGCTGAAAGTCTTCCCGAATCAATCCCTTCGAGGGCGAGGCCTTCTTTATCTCAGCGATTACAGCGACCTGCTTCGACTGCACGCGCTCACGCATCGCCTCAGAGAAAGACCGCGCCTGATCAATCGAGGGAAATCGCGCCTCCAATTCAGCATAAGACACAGTCGCTTTTGCCGCAGCTACTTCCAACTGTTTATTCGCAACTATTTGTTCGAGAATTGTAGCTTTAGACAAAATACGCACTCGCTCTACCTTGAAAGTCTTCTAGGATGCTCTTCTATTTAGGAGTCGATTTGTTTCTTCAACGATTGTGTGAACTCAGCCAGCCGCTCTAACTTAGCTAAAGCCACACCCGAGCGCAGAATACCCTGCGCTTTGGCAACGCCGGCAGCTAGATCATCTGTCAAATTCGCCGCGTAGATAGCAGCACCTGCATTTAGTGCCACGATATCAGCAGCAGCCTGATTTCGATTACCAAGTGCGTCCTTCAACATCACCAAGCTTTCTTCAGCGCTACCTATCTGCAGCATGGAATAGTCTGCGTAACGCTCAATACCGAAGTCAGCAGGCTCGATGGAATACTGCGATATCTTGCCATCACGCAACTCGCCTACTGTCGATGTCGCTGCAATGCTAATCTCATCCAGTCCATCTTCTGCCGCCACTATCAATACGTGACTGCTGCCTAGCTCCTTCAAAACCTCTAGCAGCGAAGGTATCCAAGCGGCATCAAATACGCCTATAAGCTGATTCGGTGCGCCTGCCGGATTCGTCAAAGGACCCAATAGATTGAATACAGTTCTAACGCCGATTTCCTTTCTTGCCGTAATCACGTGTTTCATAGCGCTATGGTGAGCCGGTGCAAACATGAATCCAATTCCCAGCTGCTCAATAGTCGCGGCAACATCTTCGGCACTCAATACAAGATTGACTCCCGCCGCTTCCAGTACATCGGCGCTGCCGCTGTTACTAGTCGCACCACGATTACCATGCTTCGCCACCTTCGCCCCAGCGCAAGCGGCGACGAGTGCCGAAGCCGTGGACACGTTAAACTTGTTGGAGCCACTACCACCGGTTCCGCAGGTGTCGACCAGATGCGGGTGATCTGCTAGTTGCACCTTCGTAGCCAATTCGCGCATTACTGTTGCGCCACCTAATATCTCTGACGCCTTCACTCCCTTCATCTGCAGGCCGACAAGAAAGGCTGCATTTTGTGCGTCGGTAGAGTGACCCGACATCAGCGCGCGCATAACGGAAATCATCTGATCTATGTCCAGATCTACATTTGACGTGACCGCCTTGATGGCTGCTCTTATATCCATTAGTTGTTACCGTTGATATCTTCTGTTGAACTCGGTGTTTAAATTTGGAAATTGCGCTAAAAAAGCTGCGGCTTAACTTTGATCTAGAAAATTCTTCAGTAGAGCATGGCCGTGCTCGCTAAGAATAGACTCGGGGTGAAATTGCACCCCCTCTACTGCGAGCTCTTTATGCCTCACTCCCATTATCTCCCCACGCTCGCCATTCTCATTTTCGGTCCATGCCGTCACTTCCAGGCAATCGGGAAGTTGCTGCGCATCGATGACCAATGAGTGATAGCGCGTCGCCGTGAAGGGCTGCGCCAAATTCCTAAATACGCCTTTCCCGCTGTGATGAATCCCGGAGAGCTTGCCATGCATTACTTTCTTAGCACGCACGATCTCGCCACCGTAAACTTGGCCGATGCTTTGATGGCCGAGGCAGATGCCTAAGAGCGGAATTTTTCCCGCGAAATGACTAATAACCTGCATGGAAATGCCCGCCTCAGTGGGCGTGCAAGGCCCAGGAGAAATGACAAGCAGCGCAGGATTTAAAGATTCTATCTCTTCGATCGAGATAGCATCGTTGCGATACACCTGCACATCGGCACCTAGTTCGCCAAGATACTGCACCACGTTATAGGTGAAGGAATCGTAGTTATCGATCATTAACAGCACTGCGCAAACCCTCATCACACCGAAAATTCGAGAACGCCATTCTAGCAGTCCAAGTGAATCCTGTCTTGAGTAGCCATAATGATCTCCAAAGCCGACTTCGGCGTTATAATAGTCAAACAAATAAGCCTACACTCTTTGAGAAACTATGCCCGCCAATACTGCCATCATGTGGTTCCGCCAGGACCTGCGCCTTAGCGATAACCCCGCCCTGCTCAAAGCCATTCAACAAGGGCGAGTACTACCTGTCTTCATTCTAGACCAGAGCAGCCATTGGCCCCTAGGCGCGGCTTCCCGCTGGTGGCTGCACCATTCACTGAGTGCCTTGAATGAATCTCTACTAGGCAACCTATGGGTTCTACAGGGAGATGCCGCCAAGTTGCTCCCTCAATTTGCCAACGAACAGGGGGCGAGTCATGTCTTCTGGAATCGCTGTTATGAGCCTTCGATAATACACCGAGACAGCCTTATCAAGGAGCAACTCACAGCGAACGGACTAACCGCTTGCAGTCTGAACGGGAGCTTGATCTGGGAACCTTGGGAGAACCTCAAGCAAGATGGCACTGCATACAAAGTTTTCACACCTTTTTATAGGTACGCGATTGCTAATAACCCCCCTGCCGCGCCTAGCCACGAAGACACAAGCACCTTCGATACCGTGAAGTGTCTTCAGGACAAAAATCGACTAGATAAGCTGAACCTGCTTCCCACTATAAATTGGCATAAGCAGATTGCAGCGACCTGGCAGCCTGGCGAAAAGGGCGCAAGACAGCGGTTACAGAATTTCATACACAACGGTTTAGTTGACTACCGCGATGGCCGAGACTATCCGGCTAAGCGCAGCGTCTCAATGCTTTCACCACATCTGCACTTCGGGGAAATTTCTCCCAGAGAAGCCGCGAGCATGGTCAAGCAAGCCGGCGACATAGACTCGAACGAAGAGCAGGCCACACATTTTGTTCGCGAACTTGCGTGGAGGGAGTTTTCCTATTACTCGCTCTATCACTTCCCGCATATTTGTCAGCAAAATATGAAAGCACAATTCGACCGTTTCCCTTGGGTCAAGGATCAGAAGAACCTGCGCCTGTGGCAGCAAGGCCAAACGGGATATCCATTAGTTGACGCGGGCATGAGAGAACTGTGGCAGACCGGTTACATGCATAATCGAGTGCGCATGATCGTGGGCTCATTCCTAGTAAAGAATCTGATGATTCATTGGCTAGAAGGTGCGCGCTGGTTCTGGGATTGTCTGCTGGATGCCGATCTTGCTAATAATAGCTGCAGTTGGCAGTGGGTTGCAGGAAGCGGTGCCGATGCTGCCCCCTACTTCCGCATATTTAACCCGGTGACACAGTCGACAAAGTTCGATCCCCAGGGAAATTATATTCGAAAGTATGTGCCTGAATTAAATGGACTGAGCGACAAGGCTATTCATGATCCCAGCTCCGCTGCGGCTTCGGAATTAGAAAGAGCCGGCGTGGTTATAGGAGAGCATTACCCGCGGGCGATCGTCGACTTGAAACAGAGCAGAGTTAGAGCCCTAGATGCCTACAAGGCTCTAAGAGACGAGACATAGGCTCACTATTCGACTGATAGTTCATTATTCGCCATCTGCACCGCGCGCACGATGGCTCTGGCCTTGTTCTGGGTTTCCTCCCATTCCATCTCAGCCTGTGAATCGGCTACGATTCCAGCTCCAGCCTGCACATACAGCTTCTCGTTCTTGATTACAGCGGTGCGAATGGCGATAGCCATGTCCATATTGTCATTCCAGCCCAAATAACCCATCGCGCCACCATAAATACCCCGTTTCTCAGGTTCCATCTCATCAATGATTTCCATGGCTCGCACCTTGGGTGCGCCGCTCAGGGTTCCGACCGGCAACGTCGCCTGCAATACATCTAGCGCGGACTTGTCGTCACGTATCTCGCTTTCTACTATCGATGCAATATGCATGACGTGCGAATAGCGCTCTACAAACATCTGCTTTGGCACCGCAACAGACCCCGTCTTAGAGACTCTGCCTGAATCGTTGCGACTGAGGTCTATCAGCATTAGATGCTCAGCGATTTCCTTTTGATCGGCCAGCAGGTCCTCTTCAAGTGCCAAGTCTTCCGCTTCGTTATTGCCACGCTTACGCGTTCCAGCTAATGGCCGCACGGTGATTTTACTACCTTCTACTCGCGCCAAAATTTCCGGCGATGCACTCACTACGTGATGATCACCGAGGTCAAAATAGACCATATAGGGCGAAGGATTCAGGAATCGTAATGCGCGATAAAGATTTAACGGCTCTCCAGAAAAAGGCACAGACATCCGCTGCGAGAGCACGACCTGCATGACATCGCCTGCAACTATATAGTCTTTTATCTTCTCAACTGCCTGCTGGTAATCCGCTTGCGAAAAATGATGAGCGAAGTCTGTGTCTCGAACTGGCTGTCGTGCCTGAAGGCTTGGCAGAGGAACCGGCTTATGCAACTGCTCCTGCAAGAAATTCAAGCGCTGCTGGGCCGCAGCAAAGGCACCTTCCTGATCTGGATCGACATTTATCACGAAACAGATTGTTCCGCTGAGGTTATCGAAGACCACAACTTCCTCGGATAACATTAACAAGATATCGGGCGTGCCGATCTCATCCAGCGCCGTCGAAGGCCCAATACTCGTCTCAACAAACCTCACCGTATCGTATGAAAAATAGCCGACAAGACCACCGTTGAAACGCTGAGTATCAGCAAGCTCGGCGACCTTAAAACGATTCTTAAAACCAGCAATGAACTCAAAGGGATCTTTTGTAACGACTTCTTCAACAACCTTACCACTGACCTCGACGGTTACAGTTTCGCCCACAACACGCAACACCGTGGAGCAAGGCAAGCCGATAATGGAATAGCGACCCCATTTCTCCCCTCCCTGAACTGACTCGAAGAAATAGCTATGCTCACCAGTACCTACTCCATTTCCGTCGGCATTACCTCCCCCCTTGCCTAGTTTTAGATAGATACTAAGCGGCGTTTCGGTGTCGGCTAGAATCTCACGCACTATGGGAATGCGGTTATAGCCAGATCCAGCAAGTTTATGAAATTTCTCTTCAGTCATTAGATAACTCAGGGCTCTCTATTTTTAACATCGGGAAAACCAAATAGGATCCAGTTTCAGTGATGCTTATCGGGACTCTGTCCCAACTGCGTTCTCATTTCGGCGATAGTCTTGGCATAATCATCGCTATTGAAGATGGCTGAACCGGCCACGAACATATCCGCACCCGCGTCTGCGATCTCGCGAATATTGGAAACGCCAACACCGCCGTCCACTTCTAAGCGTATCGAGTAGTCGCTGTCGTTGATAAGCTTGCGAACTTGTTGCAATTTTTTGAGCGTCGATGGGATGAATTTCTGTCCGCCAAACCCAGGGTTTACAGACATAAGAAGGATGACATCGACCTTGTCCATCAAATACTCCAGACAATCGATTGGTGTACCAGGGTTGAAGGCCAGCCCAGACTTGCAGCCCTGTTCTCGGATCAGCTGCAAAGAGCGGTCTACATGCCCGGTGGCCTCCGGATGAAAGCTGATATAGGAGGCTCCTGCCTTAGCGAAGTCTTTGATGAGCTGGTCAACGGGACTCACCATCAGATGCACGTCGATCGGCGCAGTTATTTTGTGATTTCGCAGCGCCTCGCAGATCATTGGTCCGATCGTAAGGTTAGGCACGTAGTGATTGTCCATGACATCGAAATGAACGATATCCGCGCCCGCATCCAAGACTGCGTTGACCTCTTCACCGAGTCTAGCAAAGTCGGCGGACAAGATGGAGGGAGCGATCAAATAGTCTTTCATTGCCTAGGCCTGTATTACGAAGTGATAGAAAGCAGTATTTTACAGACAATGTCAGGGCTTGTCCTGATGGGATGCCGATATGATTGAGAGCGCTCTATAGCGCTAGGCGCGGAGCTTACGAATCCCACAAAGTGCTTCGTAGGCGCTACGAATCGCCATCGCATTCTCCTGCGCCTGCTTTAGGGCGTCCTCGGAAGCATCCGTACTAGCAAGCTTGTCAGGGTGGTAGCGTGACATCATGCGCAAGTAAGCGCGGCGTATCTCCCCGTCTTCAACTCCCGGCTCCAGCTGCAGCACACTGTAGGCGTTCTGCATAAACGACCTTCCTTCGGACTTCAACAATTCGGCCCGAGGATTTGCATCGAAGCGCTGATAGTTGACGGATTGGGTAGCCGAGGCTATGGCTAGAAATTCTGACTTGGAATAACCAAATTGCTCAGCTACATCCCTTAACAACATTTTATCTTTCAGGCGAAGGTTTCCCTTTAGGTGGGCAGCCTCACATTGAATCTGCAAAAATAATTTTGCCAGAGCACTGCGCCGCCCTATAACTTTCGCAGCCAGTGCTACCGACTCCGACAAGCCCGCATCTGGATACTTGCCCTGATCATAGGCACTAATTGCCTGACGTCGCTTCTCACCAACCAAAGCCATGCGCTGCATGATCTGGTTTGCGTAATCAATCTCTTCCTCAGTCACCCTGCCATCCATCTTCGCTAGTCGACCCAGCACCAGAAACATGGCATGCAATAAGCGCTGTTCGGCACGGCCTCCTGCGGGCAGTTCGGCAGCGACACTAAAACCACTAAGCCGCTTGAACAGGGCTTTCCTGTAGGCTTTGCTTGTAAGCGCCATCAACATGCTCTACTCACCTGCCTCAGAATTGGCTTTCATTTGTGCATCAAAAATGACATTAATTTCTTTCAGTCGTTGGGGTGTACCAATGTCCATCCACATGCCTTCGTACATCGCGCCACCTACCTGATCTTCGCGCATAGCTTCCTGCAGCAAAGGCACCATTGATCTGGGCTGAATAGGATAGTTACGGAACAGATTCTTGTGCATCACACTGATGCCACTAAAAGTAAGGCGCTGATCACGAGCGGAATGATCTTCGTGAACTCGCCCTTCATCATCAATATAGAAATCTCCGTGAGGATTGTGATCCGCATTCTCGACCAACACGAGGTGTGCTAGGCGATCGATTCCATCGACTGGCTCTAAGCTGGCGAAATTGAAGTCTGTCCAGATGTCCGCATTCACTACCACAAAGCAATCGTCTTTCAGCATAGGTAGTGCCTTGATGATACCGCCCGCCGTTTCTAATCTAATCGGTTCTTTCGAGTAGCTGATCGAAGTGCCGTACTTCGATCCATTCCCAAGCAGTTCCTCAATCAGGCGCCCCAAATAAAAATGATTGATCACGATGCCTGTAATACCTCCAGCAACAAGCCTCTCAATCTGATGCTCGATAAGAGTCTTGCTCCCTACTTTAAGTAGAGGCTTGGGGAGGTCCGCGGTGAGAGGCTGCATTCGCTTACCAAGCCCAGCCGCCAAAATCATTGCGCGCATTAGAGTTCCAGATTGAGTTTCGCTTTCGCGTTGATAAGTACCTTTTTCTCAAACCAGTCTAGGAAGGGAGCCATTTCCTCATATTTACGGGCTACCTCCAGAAAATACTGGATAACCAGAGGGATATCGGCCAAATATTGCGGTTTGTTATCTCTTATGCACAGGCGAGAAAATATTCCCATGACCTTGAAATTGCGCTGCAGGCCAATGAGATCAAAGTCGCGGCGGAATTGCGCGACTGAAACGCCTTCTATTACTCCAGCTGCGCTCGCCAACTCGAAGTAATAATGCGCTAGTGATTCAACCAGGACAGGGTCCCAGCGGATATAACAATCCCGTAGTAGGGAAACCAGATCGTAGCTATACGCTCCCGCCATTGCATCCTGAAAGTCTATGATGCCCGGCCCTGAACCTTCTGGGAATTGTACATCATCGAGAATCAGCAAATTTCGCGAATGGTAGTCGCGATGTACCGCGAGCTGAGCTTGTCCTAGAGCAGCCTCTTCCAGGAAAGCAAAAGTGTTGGCGATTAAATCGTGCTCAGCAGCACTCAGGTCAAGCCCAAGATAGTGCTCACAGAACCAGTCTTCGAAGAGCTGCATCTCTGTGCGCAGCTTTTCGCGGTTATAGGGGGCAAGTCTTTTTTTATCTACATTTGACTGTATCTTGACTAGTGCGCGGATCGCATCCTTGTACAGACTCTCGACCTGATACTCGGAAATAGCATCCAAGCCACCGTCTTGCAGCGTTAACAAACGCGGCAAGTAGAGGCGGTCGCCGAAATCCTCAATCAGTAGAAATCCTTGGGGGTAATTCTTCGCGAATACCTTAGGCGATTTAACCCCCGCTTCTCGTAAGTAATCTGCAATCTCTACAAATAATTCACTGTTTTCATTATCTGGCGGGGCGTCTACCGCGATGAAACTTTGCTTGGGAAGCTGAGCGCGGAAGTAACGGCGAAAGCTCGCGTCTCCACTCACCGGGGCCAGTTCAATATCGACCGAGCCCATTTCCGAGAGCCGACTCAATTGCCCATTTACCCAATCATTTAACTGCGCTTTGCGACTATCACTCATTCTGATTCGTTTTCTCTTGCTTTTTCGCGTCCTCGGGCAGGCTTAGACGCCGGAAATCTTAGGCCCCGCTTTGCATTCAATCCGCGATGAATTATTATGCCCTGCTTAATGCTTGGTCAAAGCATCTCTTATCACCTAGTTAGTCGGTTTCAATCCCAATTTGTTTAAGGCCTGCCGCCTGCCACAGTGATTTACTGAATAACATCAGGAACTCTCGAATCAAGTATGCCTTTCAAAAAGCGCCATCTTTCTGCTGGAATCGGCCTAATCTTGTCTTCGGGATTACTACTCACGGCAATAACCAGTACCGCACAGGCACAGCTTCCGCAATTCAGCTGCCAGGCTAATGATGCGAGCGATGGCTGGATCTGTGAGGAGAACCCGACTCCTGGCAGCACTAACACAGTACCCACAACTACCCGGCCCCTAAACAATTCTGAAATTGACGCTAGAATTGGTGAGATTGATACTGCTACTGAGAACCGGCAGGAGAACTCAATTCCCAGCAGCACTAACACAGTACCCACAACTACCCGGCCCCCAAATAATACTGAAGCTGCAGCTAGAATTGGTGGGATTGATGCCACTGCCGGTACAGGCTCTCCAAACGCTAGCGGACCAGCTGCGCTCACAGCCATCAACACCAACCAGCGCTATGGCCTAGATTGGGTTCCACTGGAATCTTTAAGCGCCGAACAACTCACCCAGTTGGATGGAAACTGCTGCGGCGCGTTTGTAGACCCTACCGGACGCGAGAAGGATAGCCAGAACCGACCCGCCGATGCAGAAACCCGTTTCGATGCCGAGCAGGGCATAAGGGGCACCTCGCAGAATCTTGTCAGTATTGATGGCGATGTCATCGTGCAGCAAGGCTATCGCACTATCGAGAACAACGAACTCACCACTATCGATCGCGAAGAGAACACTGTAATAATGCAAGGCGACGTTATTTTCCGCGAACCGGGCGTCATGCTGCGGGGCAGTTCAGCCTTTATTAATAGTTCTGCCGGCACCAACCGAGTGGAAGACGCGCAGTATGTGCTGCACGAGTTAGGTGCCCACGGCAACGCCGAGAGCATCACATACAGTAGCGACACAGGCAGCGTAATCATCGAGAATGGCGAATTCAGCCGCTGCGAACCCGAATCGAGATTCTGGTTATTCCGCGCACAGAGCATCGAGCTAAATCAGGTTGAGGGGCGCGGCTATGCAAGCGCGGTAAGCCTACGCATAAAAGATGTACCGATTTTCTACTACCCAGGCACTCTACCTTTTCCACTCGGCGAAGCACGCATGTCTGGCTTCTTGGCAGCCAGCACCGGCTCGACACGCAGCGGTGGCTTCGACTTCGAACTACCCTACTACTTCAATCTTGCGCCACAATACGACGCCACACTCTCACCCAGGCTGATATCAGACCGTGGCGTGCTGACAGGACTCGAACTTCGCTACCTTGCCGAAACTTCGCTAAACACGCTGAACATGTCCTACCTGGGCAACGACAAGCTATTCAATGAAACAACGGCGAACGTGCTCGGTTCTGATTCGCCGCCAACAGATAACCGCTGGTTTATCGGCTATGAACATTACGGTGTCTACGGCCGCAACTGGTCCAGCTTTGTTGATTACAATGCCGTGAGCGATGAAGATTATTTCTACGATCTGGGCAGCAATGGCTTAAATACAACCAGCCGCACACATTTAAATAGGCAGGCGCGACTAAACTTCAATACCGAATATCTGCGCGCGGGGTTGAATGTGCAGCGCATTCAGATAATCGACCCCTTTATTTCTTCGATAGACCTGAACCGCCCCTATGATCGTCTGCCGCAATTTTATTTTGATACCGACGCCTATTTAGGCGCCGGCTTTCGAGTAGAGCTAGGCGGCCAGGTTACTTCTTTCGACAGGACGTTGGATGAGTCATCCTTATCCCAGAGTCAGCTAGACAACGGCGCACTGGTAAGTGGCGAACGCTTGAATCTAGAGCCTGCAATCAGTTGGTCGATCGAGCAACCGGGCTGGTTCCTGCGCGCCAATGCAAAGTATAAGCACGCCTCTTATAAGCTACAGAATCAGAGCACTACATCGATGGATGATCCCGATGTTGGCATCACCGTCTACAATTTCGATAGTGGCCTCATCTTCGAACGCCCCATGGCTGGAGGCTTCACTCAGACACTCGAACCGCGGGCGTACTATCTATTTAGTGAATTTGAAGATCAGAGCTTGCTCCCGCTGTTCGATACCTCGGAACTCAACTTCAGCTTCAGCCAACTGTTTCGCGAAGACCGATTCAGTGGCGGTGATCGCACCGGCGATGCCGATCAAGTGAGTATTGCTATTACCAGCCGCATACTGGATGAGAAAGGCAAAGAGCGCGCCCGAATGAGCCTTGGTCAAATTCGCTATTTCGATGATAGACAGGTAAATCTGGGCAACCCAATTCAATCCTGGATACCGCGCTATTCTCCACTGAATCAAAAATCCGCGCTGGCAGGTGAATTTGCTCTATCATTCGCAGAGAGCTGGCGCTTGAATACTGACGTACAATACAACGAAGAAACCGAAGAACTGGACGAAGGCAGTTTTCAACTTCGCTACCACAGGGACACCGATCATTTATTCAATATCGCCTATCGCTACCGAAATTTGGTGGATTCGCCTAACTTTAGACTGCCAACAGGAATCGACCCTCGCATCAAGCAGACCGATCTCTCAGCAGCCTGGCCGCTAAATCAAGCTTGGAAAGTATTGGCTAGATGGAACTATGACCACAGCAATTCTCGGAACTTAGAGACCTTTGCCGGAGTCGAATACAGTAATTGTTGTGCGACAATACGAGTTATTGCACGAGAATGGGTTGACGAGGACGAATTGTTTGTCCCTAATATCGAACCTAACCAAGGAATTTTTGTCCAATTCACCCTGAATGGACTAGGAAACATAACTGGCGGCGGCTTAAGCAGCCTATTAAGCGATGGTATACGTGGGTTTAAAGAGACTAATGATGAGTAGATGCAGTACAAAGGAAACAGGACCAATGCGGCAAGGCGCTCTTACCTTCGCTCGCGGTCTACTGGTAATCGGCTTGGGGCTGGCTTTAACAATTGGGGCAGGATCCGTCAGTGCTCAGCGGGTGTTACTGGACAGAATCGTCGCCCTCGTCGATGAAGGTGTGGTCCTGCAAAGCGAGCTTAATAGACGCATCGTTGAAATTCGAGAGAATGCCGCTCGAGCCAACAGCGCTCTTCCAGAACCCGAGCAGCTCAGCAATGAAGTGCTGGATTCGCTGATTCTTGAAAATATACAGATGCAGTTGGCAGAAAGAGTCAGTATCCGTTTTAACGACGACGAAATTAATCGCATTCTTGGCACTATGGCTGAGAACAACAATATGAGTTTCGATGAGTACCTAGACGTATTAAACGAGGCCGGCGTCTACTTGCTAACGCGAGAGCAGGTTCGCAAACAGATGACTATGCAAGAATTGCAGCGCGGCATGGTGAATCGTCGAATTCAAATCACTGAGCAGGAAATTGATAATTTTCTGAACTCGGAGATGGGCCGTGAAATCATGGCTCCAGATTACCTTGTTGAGCACATGCTTATTCCCGTCGGCGGTGAAGAAACTGTAGCTGCAAAGCAAGAGAAATTACGTTATACCGCCGATCTACTCGCGCGCATTAATGAAGGCGAGAACTTCGCTGCAGTGAGAGCGGCGGCAAGTCAGGCCCGTTTGTTTGAAGTTAACGCAACAGAGTTCGGATGGCTAAAGGCTGAGGCTCTCCCCAATCTGTTTAGAGAGATTGTCGAAGGCATGGAAATCGGCGATGCAGAAGGGCCTATAGAAGCTGGAAATGGCTTTCATCTAATTCAACTAACGAACAAGGCCGGCGGCGCAGAGCAGATGGTGAAGCAGACAAACTTTCGCCACATCATGCTAACTCCTAATGAGATCCGAGACGAGCAACAGACAGAGGATGCTATTCGCGAATTTCGACAGCAAATTGTAGACGGCGAAGAGTTTGCAACACTGGCGCGACAGAATTCCGACGACGACACCTCCGTTGTCGCCGGCGGCGATATGGACTGGATCAATGAGGGGCAACTACCTCTGGATATGGAGGCCGTAATAGACTCTCTGGAAATCGAGAATTTGAGCGAACCGTTTC
>Ga0209632_10001876_pt1 | contig 20773 bp, 37 predicted proteins | sample COG_10_FD_184754 | JGI IMG/M metagenome (GOLD analysis project Ga0209632, IMG submission 184754) | Pelagic Microbial community sample from North Sea - COGITO 998_met_10 (SPAdes) (version 2) | ecosystem: Environmental > Aquatic > Marine > Neritic zone/Coastal water | place: Helgoland, sampling... | reverse complement strand
AAGTCGATATAAGGAACATAGAGTTCAGTGGTTTGAATAAGGACGAAGCAGAAGATTGGTATACAGACGGAAAAGTTGCGTTTGATAACTAATTATTAAGATGGTTATCATGTTCAGTACAAGGCCTTTGTAGTCGAAAGAACATCATTGGTAAGACAATGCAGAATTTATCTGGTCGGCCACCAGACTTGGTAACCATCTTAGTAATTTAAAAAAGGAGTTGACAATTAACCTTATTTATGTTACATTAATAATGTAAGTGATTCGTTACTTATTTTTTAACCGAAGCTATTAAGTCAATGCGACTTCAATACTTCATCTAGTATATAACTACGAAAGGAAAAAATTATGCAAGTATATACACCTGTCTTAATAAGAGGCGCAGTCGAAGAGGGTGACCTAGACTTAAAAATGGTCGCAGTTCCGTTTTATCCAACATTACCAAATCTAAAAGTCGGTAAAACTATTTGGGTAGAATTTGATGATATTTACTTTGATATCGAAAAAAACTCCATTTGGGGTGGTAAAGAAAAAGATAGAAGTAAAAATATCAAAAAACTTACAGACCAATTCAAAAACGGAGTGGATATATCACAATACCCACCAGCTGTTTCAAAAATGTCTGGAGGTAAATTCAAATACAAACTTGTTTACGGTTTCAAGAGATTTGAAACTTTAAAAGGAATGGGTATCACTGGTTGGTTCTTCACATTCTTAGAGGGTAATGATGACGCACTAGAAGATGCTAATGCAATCGAAAACGAAGTGCCTATAAAAGCAACTAATTCTGAAGATGGTTTAGTTGGGTATTTGAATAACAAGATTGAAAAGGGTAGACTTGGTAGAATTGAAGACATTACTAAGAAGATTTTACTTCAACAACTAGAAAAAATCACCAAATTCAGCAGAGGAGATACCTTAAAAACAGAAGTCATAAGAAGAGTTATGGAAGAAAATAAGATTGAAACTAAGTTTGACACTATGAATTTATCCATTGTTAAAGGATTGTTATATGGAAGAAAAGACAAAAAAGGAGAAATATTAACTGATAGTTTCAATGATGGTTTCAAAACAAACAGAATCTACATTGAGGGTGAATTTGATGAAAAAAGAGATATGTATGGTTGGTTAGTCAATGGAAACGGTTATGAGAGTAGATTTCTAATGAAAGCTGCTAGAAAATACTTCATGACAGGAAAGAAATCTTATATTATTTCTTATTTCGATTATCCAGATAAAGTATCTTATATTGACCAAGTAACTAAGTTTGAAAACAATCTTAATAGTTTATACAATGAAACTTTTGGTAAATTCGAGGGTAAAACCTTTGAAGATGATGACAAAAATATCATTGTAGCTGAAAAGTTCTATTTTCAGTTAGCTTCTATGCCTCAAGATAGAAGTATAGATGAGTTCAAACAAAACTCAGTGATTTGGAGAAACTCAGAACTTAAGGTCAAGGGTCAATAATAAACTGTGGTAAAAATACAACATTTTTAAAAAAGTTTATTTTACCCCTTGAAATTTTAAAAATAATCCCCATATTAATAGTATGGGGATAATTTATTAACCACCAACCAATAGGTACATAATGAAAATCAAAAATTTGAATCAAGACGAAAAAAGAATACAAGTATATTTAACTTGCGAATTAGTTAATATTAATAATACACTAGGGTATTACAACTTATTTGAAGATAATAACATTGAAGTTTGTTGTCTTTTTAAAATAGGTGTAGGTGCTGATGTAGGTGTAAGAATTGACGCACTAAAAAATAAGTGGAGATATAATATCAAAACAGTAATTTTTGCAGTTGAGTGTGAAAACAGTCAACAAGCTAAACAATTAGAAGATAATATAAAAAAAAGTGTCAGTCTTTTAAAAAGAAAACAAGTTATTAATGAAACTATTATGAACGAAGAAAATGAGGTTATAGGAAACATACAAATTGATGATTGGACTAGAAACGCTTATACTGAGTGGTTTACTTTAAATAGTGAAGAAGAATTAAATAAAATTATTTATAAAATGAAGTTAGCAGGTAAAATAGAGTTAAAAGAGTGGGAAAATTTTAAGATAGATTCTTCTTGGACTTTTAAGAAAAAAAAGAGTTGACATTTATGGTGATTATGGTATTATAATAGTATGAGTGATTCGTTAACAATAAAAAATGAGGTTGATATGATTGATATTGATAATAAGGTAGATGCAGAGAAGTTGATTAACTCTATTAAGAATCTTAAGAATGGTAGGGTTGCTAAGTTTGTGAAGATGTATATTTGTGATGGTATGACGATTAATGATATTATTAAGGAGAGTGATGCAAATCCTTTAAAGCTTGGTAATATGCACAAGTATGGTAAGGATTATTTGATTAAGGGTGTTTGTGATACCACTATTCACAATGATATTAAGTTGGGTATTGCTAAGATGAAGGAGTATGCGTATGGGTAATTTATATGCAATATTAATAGTTGTAGTATTTTTATTTTTATTAACATTATGTAGCGTTGGAGGCGTTTGATTATGAAGAATAAGAAGTATGTAGTTTACGAGAGGTTAAATAAGTATGGTGGTGGTAAGTCATTTGACAATGCAAAGGACGCCTGTAAGTGGGCAAAGGAAGTTCTTGCAGATTATGGTTTTACTATGTTTAAGGACAACGGAGAAACTTGGGAAGATGTCTTTGATGCAGAACTTGTTTCTATTGGAAAGGGTGAGGTAGTATGAGTGTTTATACATTTACTTGTACTATTATGGTCTGTATGTATCTTTCTTATCTATGGGGTCGTAAGTTGACTCGTGTAGAGATTGCAGCTGAAGCAGCAAGGAATACTCTGAATAGGTTAGAGAAGGAAGGTTTTATTAAGTACGAGGTCAACAAGAAGACTGGTGAGAAGGAGTTTGTGAGGTTTCCATGAGAACTATATTATGTGCGTTACTGTTAACAAGTAATGCAATTGCGTGTGATTACAAATCAAATGATGAAGTACAATTCGAAGGTTCAATAGAATCAGTAAGACTGATAGACAGAAAAGTCTATCCCTATGTAGATGATACCAGAATATGCACCATGCATATCGAATCACGAATAGAAGGTGAATGGTATCCATCAAAATCAAAATATATATTCGGTTCAGAAATGTCAGAGGACACAGCTTGTTCTCTTGCAGAGAATCGTGCAAAGGTTAAGGTTATGAGGGAAAAACTTCCAGAGAAGTTAACAAGTAAAAGAAACTTGTCTTGTAACTTGACAACCGTAAGAAATTCGTGTAAGATAATTTACATGAATGTTGAGATGCCTATGGTGGGTACTCAACGTGTTAAACTAAAAACTTGTGAGGAATAATGAAAAACAACAAAGGTAATAAGATGATTAGAAAAGTTGATGGAAGAGATGCACCAATACATAGCATCACAGTTAAGAATACTGAGAAATCAAATTCTAATGAACCAGATGAGGTAACATTTAGTGTTTTTAAATCTGGTAAGAGGAGATATAAAGTTAAATTTAGTGCTCCAATAATGGGATTAACTGAATGGTTAAAACCATTTGCAGATAAAGACTCTGCAATAAGTTTTGCAGAAGAAATGGCAGAGGCTACATAATGTTTAAATTTATATTTGGAATTATTGTAGGTTTTATGATATTCAAGTTTGATTGGATAGACGATATGTCAGATGCAATTAATGACTATGGTATCAAAGATGCTATAATAGAGAAACTACAAGACGAAGTCGATATTGATAACTTAAATAATAATGGAGGAGAAATTGAATAAATCAATAACAATATCAAGTATGATTGCACTTGCAATCGGTTTAGGTGCGTGTCAAACTAATAAAGACAGTATCTCATTACAACCAGTGGTTGCTTACAAAACAGAACAAGTAAGTAAACAAATTACTAATATACCAGAGTGGTATATGAATATACCAACAGATGAAGAAGCTATATATTCTAGTGGTACTGCAAAAGCACCAGATATGCAACTTGCAGTCGACATTGCAATTATGAACGCAAAGAGTGTTCTTGCAGATAGGATTAATGGTAAGTTATCTAGTATGACTAAAACATTTGTTGCAAAGATTGGTTCAAGTGACTTAGATACAAGTGTCTTATCTGAGATTGAGAAAGTATCTAAGAATATAGTCGCAGAAGTAGATGTTGCTGGTTACAAAGTTGATAAGAGTAATATCACTCAAGATGGTACACAGTACAGAGCATATGTATTACTTGAATATAGTAACGAAGAAGCAATCAAGATTATGATGAATAGAATGAGAAAAGACAGAATGGTCTATTCAAGATTAAGGTCTACTGAAGCTTGGAAAGAACTTGAGAACCAAGTTGACAAATCAAAGGACGAAGAAGAAGCACAATCATTGAACAATCTAGAGGGGGTGATAAATGGTTCGAATGAAGAATCTGATTCTATCTAGTGCAATCGTTCTTTCTTTGAGTGGTTGTTTCGGTGGTATTGGCCCAAGTGGTCTTGCAAGAAATGGTTGTTATGATAATTGTACTGCAAAGGACTTTTATCAACCAGGCAAGGGTGTTTGGGCAAACGACACACCTATTGATAAGTCTGTCATAGGTGCTGGTCTTGGTACAGTGATTGGAGTTATTGCAACTCATGGTAGTGGTGACCCACTTATCATATCTGCAGCCGCAGTTGCTGGAATGTTTTTAGGACATGAGGTAGGTGCAACATTTGACAAGATTGACCAAATGTATCTACATATGATTTTTCAACAATCAATGTCCAATAATAATAATATGCAATCTACCACTTGGAAACACCCACAGAAAAAGTATGTGATAAACTCTTTAGCAGTAAATACAAATGGAAACTGTAGAGAGTTTGTCACATCAGTAAAATCTGGTAGTGGTCTAAAACAAGTAAAAGGAACTGCGTGTTTAGATAATAATAACGAATGGGAAGTAAAGGAGATTTATTAATGGCATTTGAGATAAATAAAATGAATAAACTAAGTGACCAATTGGAAGCTCATGCATACGATTGGGTGATGACTGAAATTGAATCACAATTTGATGTAACTGATACAGAAGATTTAACTGATGAGCAAATACTAGAAATTAGTGATTATCTTAACAGTGGTGTTCACATTGAAAGTTACTGTGAAATGATATTAAACGATATTGTAAATAATAGAGAAATAGAGGAATAATGAAAAAAGGATACAGAAGAAACTTTAGAGATAGAGAACCTATGGAGGCTATGAAAGTAGTAGTCCATAATAATGATGTTGCGAAAGCATTAAGAACACTAAAGAAGAAGTTACAGAACGAAGGTGTGTTTAATGAGTTAAGAGAAAGAGTTGCATTTCAGACCAGAGGTGAAAAGAAAAGACTTGCAAGAGCAGCTGGTCGTAGAAGGTATTTAAGAAATAAAGAGAAGTTAAAAGAAACTAGAGGATATTAGTGTCATTAGATTATGAAATGAATGGTATTTTTCCAGTACCTATTTACTTTACAAAATTGAAGAAGTTTACTGATATGGAGTTAAAAGTAATTAGGTTAATGGAAAATCAATCAGCTAAAAATATGGGAAACAGTCGTAGTGATGATACTTTTGTTTTAAAATCAAAACATTTTGAAAATATCAGAAAACAGTTAATGAGTCATGTAAAACAATATTTTGATAAGGTTATATCTACATCTGATAAAATAGTCCCATATATAACACAATCTTGGATAAACTATACTAGAGAAGGTGAGTATCATCATTCTCATGCACACCCAAATTCTCTTATATCTGGTGTTTTATATATTGATGCAAATAAAGATAATGATAAGATTTTATTTGAACAAAGAACTTATCATAGAATATCCTTAACAGTAAAAGAATATAACTTATATAATAGTGATTCTTGGTTTTTCCCTGTTCAGACTGGCGATTTAATTATGTTTCCCTCTGAAACTCAACACAAAGTTGAATTTAAAAAAGGTAATAATGTAAGAACAAGTTTATCCTTCAATGTTTTTGTTAAGGGTAATTTGGGTAACCTTAGAGATGGCACTCCACTAACAATTGGTAAAGAAAAAGATTTAACAGGATTAGATATTTAACACTTGACAAAGGCTATATATTTGATATAATTATAATATGAGAGGAAAATAAATGAAAGATTCAGAATACATAAAGATGAAAAAAATGGAAAGAAATCACGAAACAGTGACTACTACTAAAACTCCACTACATACTACTGATTGGTATATAAAGTGGGTTGCAAGTGTTACACTGTTATTTGGTATGATACTTACATCAAACAATATTTACCCATTAAATATATTCGTACATATGATAGGATTAATCGGTTGGTTGGTTGTATCATTAATGTGGAATGATAGAGCATTGATTGTAATAAATGCAGTTGGTGTTGCAATAATGGCTAATGGATTAGTTGGTTATTTTGTAGAGAGTGGAATATGGCAGTAAGAAAAAGAAAAATGACACCAGAACAAAGAGAAGCAGCTGCAGAACGATTGCGTCTTGCAAGAGAAAAGAAAGGGCCTGCACAATATAAGAATGTTGCAAAGTCTGTTATTGATTTACCAGATGACCATTACTTATCTTATAAGAGTGTAAAGAAATGGATAAAGACACAACAAGAGATTGCAAGAGCAGAACGCAGAAATATGGTAAAGAATGTAAAGGGTGCGTCTGTAAAGTATTATGCAGCTCAAGGTTATGTTAGACAAATGCAACATTATATACAACATGGAGATTGGCCTAATGATTTCTATGGTGAGTATGAAGAAAAGAGGATTATATGGAAGACGATAGCTCCAAACGAGGAATGGTAATTAAGGGGCCTTGGAAAGATAGTAAGGTCGAACAAGGAGTATCAGAAGAAATTGATGTAAGAGAAGACTTTAAGATAATTGCAGAGATGCATAAAGTTCTTTTACACCAACTAATATTTACTTTGAAAGAAACTGGGTATGATATTGAAAGTGATGAGTTTGTAAAAGAGAGTGGTTTTTTGGGTGAAGTGATTAGAGCTATACTGATGCGTGATATGGGCTATGATAATCCTATGAGTAAATTTATAGACGCAGTTGTTGGTCTTGACATGAAAGATGGTAAAAGTTATGCAAACTTTAGTAGTGATAATTTAATCAAATTATTGGATAAAAAAGATGACAAAAAAAAGTAATATAATATCATTTCCTAAAACTAATATAAGAGAAGTAAAAATAAAAGATATTGCTGAAGAATTAGAAACACAGATGATAAAAATAAAAGAACAAAGAGAATTGATAGATAACGAAAAAAAGTATATTATGGAAAGTATTTTTAATGATGAATAATAATGTAAAATGGTGGGAGAAATTTAGTCCTACAATTATGGAAGCAGAAGTACCACAGAAGTTTATTGATATTATAAACAACACTGGTGATGAAGTTTTAAAAGATGATGGTCTATCAAAGAAGTTTGATTTCTCTGATAATCTAGTTGGTAAGGTTCATAAAGAAGTTACCATACCTGTCCCAAATGATGACAAAGGTTATTGTTTGTCTATTTTAAGACAGGGTTGTGTGCGATATTTAAGACAAATGATTGAACTAGGTCGTGCATATGAATGGACAAAAAAGAGTGGTGGTAATCAAAACCCATCAGAAGAAAATATAAATCTATCTCAGTCTTGGATAGTATCACAATACAAACACGAATACAATCCAATACATACACATAGTGGAAACTTCTCTGGTGTAATATATCTAAAATTACCAGATGAAATGGAAAATCATTTTAATGAAGAAACCAAAGACCACTACCCAGCTAGTGGATTGATAGAGTTTTCACATGGTGAGAAACAAGATTTTAAAAGTGACACATTAATGTTTAAACCAGCAGTAGGACAAATGTTAGTATTTCCTAATTGGTTGAAACACACAGTTTACCCTTTTTACTGTGAAGGTGAAAGAAGGTCAATGAGTTTTAACGCATACTGGAAAATATAATGATAATAATTGATATGAACCAAATAACTTTAGCTAGTGTGATGATGAACTTTCACATGACTAAGTCAGAAGAACTTGAAGAAGACATGGTAAGACATATGATACTTAATTCTATTCGTATGTATAGAACTATGTTCAAAGAAGAATATGGAGAAGTTGTACTAACTTATGACTCCAGACATTATTGGAGAAGAGAAATCTTTCCACAATATAAACAGAATCGTAAGAAGGGTAGAGAAAATGATACCAAAGATTGGGATAAGATATTTGGATTACTTAATGCTATCAAATCAGAGTTTAAAGAAATACTACCATACAAATATGTAGAAGTGTATGGTGCAGAGGCTGATGATATTATAGGTACATTATGTAAAGAGTATCAAGACCAAAAAGTTATGATTATATCTGGTGATAAAGACTTTATACAATTACAAAAATACAAGAATGTAAAACAGTATAGTCCTATATTAAAGAAGTATGTAAATGGACATAATCCAGATACCTATATAAAAGAACATATATTAAAAGGTGATTCATCTGATGGAGTACCTAATGTCTTGTCACCAGACCATACATTTGTAGAAGGTCTACGACAAAGACCATTAAGTAAAAAGAAAATTGAAGCATGGTTAAATAGTGAAACTGGAATGAGTGAAGAAGTGAAAAGAAATTATCAAAGAAATCATAAGTTGATTAATTTAGATAATACACCAGACGACTTACAAAAGTCAATCCTAGATACATTCAATGAAGCTCCATCAGGAGATAGAAGTAAGATATTAACTTACTTCATAGAAAACAAATTAAAAGAACTAACAGATTCAATAGGAGATTTCTAATGGCTGGTTCAACACTACTATATTCAGAGATACTTGATAAGGTTCATAAGGCAAAGACCAAAGAACAGAAAGTATCACTACTGAAACAAAACAATACAGAAGGTTTGCGTATGGTACTCAAATCCTCTTTTGACCCAAAGATAGAATGGGTAATGCCTGAAGGTGAAGTTCCATTTAGAGCAAATGACGTACCAATGGGAACAGAACATACTGTTCTTGCAATGGAATGTAAAAAGTTGTGGCACTTCATTAAAGGTGCAGACAAACAAACACCTCAACATAAGAAAGAAACAATGTTTATTCAAATGTTAGAGGGATTACATGAAAGTGAAGCAAAGTTGTTAGTTGCAGCTAAAGATAAAAGACTTCATCAAGTGTATAAAGGGTTATCTGCAAATGTGGTCAAAGAAGCATTTGATTGGAATGACGACTACAATAAAGATGACCAGAATGTTTATCACGCAAATTCACGAAGTGCAAGTGGAGTTGCTGGGTAATTAAATGCCCCTTTAGTTAAATGGTATAACAGTTGATTTGTAATCATCAATTATTGGTTCAATTCCAGTAAGGGGCACCATGTGGGGCCGTAGTTCAGTAGGGAGAACGCCTGCTTTGCAAGCAGGAGGTCAGGAGTTCGATTCTCCTCGGCTCCACCATTATATTATAGGAATAAATTATGAAATATATCTTAACAATTTTCACACTACTATTAACATTTAACTTATCATCTGGAGATATTATAGATTCAGCTGGTTACAGATTATATCACGATATGGATAACGAACATGGTGGTGCAAAACTAAGACTGTATGTCGGTAAAGAAACAATACATTTTGGAAAGTTCAAATTTGCATACGAAAGAAAAAGAACTGGTTCTGGTATGGAAGCTGGTACAATGTTTATAGACCAATCATTTAAGTTTTAAATGAAAAAAAATATAAAAAAATTACAAAAGAAGGTGGTGAAAATGGAGTTAGGTAATCCTATATTAACAGTTTTAGTAGGTCTTGTTATATTCTATATTGGACTGAAAATGTTTTCTGGTGGTATGAAATCAATGGGAAATTTAGAACATCTCTCATGGTTTACTGGTAACATTCTTTTTATGTTCTTTGGTGGTATTATTATGACACTACTTTGGCAATCGTCAAGTCTATCTACAACTGCAATCATAGCATTAGTTGCATCTGGTGCTGTACCTTTACCAGCTGCAATTGCGTGTGTATTAGGTGCAAATCTAGGTACAACAGGAACGATATGGTTAGCAGGATTTCTGGTATCTGATGGTATGCCCAAAGGTGATACACTAAGAATTGCAATGGCACATACAGGGGTTAACCTGTTTATGGCTGCAACTCTATTGCCTTGGGTTCATCATATAGGTAGATTCCTTGCAAGGTTTTAATCCAATATTTACTATTGACAAACCTAATACAAGTATGGTATATATAATAGATAACTTGTTGAAGTGGAACAAGAGTAGACAGGACTGGGGTGCGATACCCCACGCCTCCACCAACCTAGATAGTTCCGAATTAGGGGGCGAAATAGGTTCGACTGGTGCTGGAGTAAAATGGAGAGTTATGGGTTGACAGCCTTATAAGTCAAAAAAGTAAATGCAAACGATAATTTTGCATCTCAAGAATACGCACTAGCGGCGTAGTTCTGATAGGGTTTTCGGTGAGTTCCTAGTAACAGAATACTCACCAACTTAACCGTTAAGGAGAAGAAGTATGTGGAAGACACCTACAATAAAAGAAATAGCAGTTGGTTTAGAAATCAATTGTTATGCGTGTGCTGAAATATAAGGTACAATACTATTGTGGGGGCCTAAAAATCCCCACACATATAATGGAGTTATAATGAATTTACCAACACCTAAAATAGATTTAGGAACACCCAAAGTGTTCTCACTAGAAATAGAACGAATCGCAAAAGAAAAAGAAATAACACACATGGACGCAGTATTATTATACTGCAAAGATAATCAAATAGAACCAGAAAAAGTATCAAGTCTAATAACCAAAGGTCTAAAAGAAAAAATAGAAGCAAACGCAAGAGAGTTGAACTTCTTACCTAAAGTTGCGAGTTTACCGATATGAGATATGAATTAAAAGTTAAAGCTGGGTCATACAAACACAACAATTTATTTTTACTATTTGTTAAAGTAATTACTCACCGATTAGGTCATTTAATCAAAGACGGAAAATACATGGACTAATGCAACCTGTTGATGTTTATATTATGTACTGTGCGTTGAAAGCACATTTTGGAAAGGGTGATTATGATTATATTAAATATGGTGGTAAATCGTCTGCAACAAGAGATTCGTTCTGGAAGAGAACAGACAGAATATTCTTTGTTAAGATTTCAAGAAAATATAAAAGAAAAGAAGTTATATTAGATTACCTAGTTTCTAATTTTGTACATAATACAAAAGGGTGGCTAGGTGATTTTAATGATGACAATTATGTTGAATGGAAAAAGAGAACACAGAGTATGAGTTATAATTTTAAACAAGAGTTAGAACAAATAGGTGAATCAAATATACTTGGTATAAAAGATGGACAACACCCATTGTTACTCAAAGAGTATTTGGGTAAAAGAGTGTCCATAGAAACACTAGTTATATTAGATGACATAAGTAACTTTACAAAAAAATGGAACAAAGAATTAAAGAATGATGTGGTATGGCCTAAAGTAAAAAAACTTATAAAAGATTACAAAAAATTCTTGACATATGACAAGAAGAAGTGTACTATAATACTTAATGATTTTATTAACCAATTTTATTCGTGAGGAAAAATTATGAAGAATAGAAGTGAAAACTTTTTTGAATATAAATGTTCAAAACAAAAAGACCGAATCAAACAACTTGAAAGAGAGTGTGCTGATTTGCAAGTGAAAAATCAAGAACTTGCAGAGAGATGTAAAAAACTTGCATCTAGAGTTCCAGAGTGGCCTAAAGGTTTTAGACCTAAAAGAAAAACTCCATTTAGGAGAGCTGGTGAAACTTCGTCAACTTGATATGGAACTATTCGGTGGGTGCAACTACTCTTGTAGTATGTGCCCACAAGGTTCTGAAAAGGGAAGAGAACCAGAGTTTAAGAAAGCTCTGTCTTGGTCTAATTTTCTAAAGATTATTGATGACGCAGAATCACATGGTGTAGAATCAATAAGTCTTCATGGTGGTGGTGAGCCTACCTTGAATAAGTATTTTATACCTGCTATAAAGTATATTAAAAAAAGAGGTATTCAATGTACATCATTAAGTAATGGTTATAATTTAAATGATTACCTTATTGATAATATAATAGATAGTGGGATTGATATATTTAAAATATCTGTTGTAGGTTATGATGAACAAACATATGAAAAGATGATGAGTAAAAATGCATTTAAATATGTGCGTGAGAACGTAAAGAATTTAGTAAGACAAACTAAAGGTTCTAATACTAGAGTGCAATCACAGCATCTTATATTAGACCCAGAGAAGAAAGATTACGAAGTAGAACAGTTAAGAAAAAATTGGATTGACTACACAGGTATAGATGCAGAGATATGGTTGATGCACAATTGGAGTGGTACATACGAAGGTAAGTATGAAAGAAGTAAAGAAGACAGACGTGGTTGTGGTAGACCATTTCAACCTATGTTACAAGTAAGAGCTGGTGGGTTAGGTAAACATCAAGGTGCTGTAGTTGCGTGTTGTATGGTATTAGGTAATGATGCGTCTGCAACATTAGGACACTTAGATGACCAGACAATAGAAGAAGTATATAATGGTGATAAGTATAAAGAGTTACGAGATGCACACAGAGAAGAACGATTTGATGACATACCCTATTGCAAAGATTGTGACCAATTATATCACGTTCCAGAAAGTTTAGTCTGGACAAATATGAAAAACAGAAAATACAAACAATCAAAAGTTTTAGATACACTAGAGATACAATGAATTTAAATTATAAAGATATACCTTTTCCATATTTCTATGGCTCACTTGATAAAGAAATGTACCAATATGCACATAAACTTTGGTCAACAGATGAGGAATCAAAATCATATAATTTATCTAAGAACCGTTCTAATACAGACATAACAGATAAGAATCTTATCAATTATCTTACAAAGGTAGGTGCAGAAGTAAAGGCTCTATCAGATAACTTTGGTATCTTTGAGAAGTATTATCCTAAACTAAAAAAGAAAATACACTGTAATGATTTAAACTTTACATACTCTGAAAATCCAATTACAGATAAAGGATATCCATTGCGTGACTGGCATCTAGATTTAGGTAATAAGATTGTAACTGGGTTGTGGTATTTCAAACACCCAAAAGAACAAGATGATGGTGGTAATTTAATACTAGGTAATCCACACACAGGAGAAGAAGAAACATTTCATTATGGTGCAAACAAGATTATACTCTTTCCAAATACACCAGATAGTTGGCATAAAATTACTGCAAGAAAACCAACTAAATATCCTAGAAGATTTATTTGTTTAGAAATTAAAACAACTAAAGTAAGACTACACAGTTATCAAGCTGTAAAAGGTAAAGATACAATGAAAACATTTGATGTGAGGAATTATTATGTCTAAAAATGCAATAGTATATGGTAATGGTAAATCTAGATTAGAATGGGATTTATCTAAAAAATTTAATGACACAGAAACTTGGGGTTGTAATCGTATCTACGAAGAAGGTGTAGAACTTGACAATCTAGTTTGTGTAGATTATATCAGACAACACGAAGTCTATAAGTCTGGATATGCATTTAAAAATAAGTGTTGGTTTCTAGACTGGCACATACAAGATAACCTTGATTTACTAGAGAGCTCTACAAACAGTTCAGAACTCATAGACTTAATCAAACAAGGTGTACCAGAAGAATATATCTTTGAGAACGAAAGAAAAGAAAGTAACAAAGTTGTCATTCGTGGTAAGTTACCTAAACTACAATTCACAGACCCAGAGTTAGACCAATATAAAAATAGTCCAAAGATTATGAGAGATGTGGGTGTCTATATTACTTGGGTACAAGATGATATGGTAAATGATATACCAAGTTTTAAAGGTCGTAATGCTGGTGGAACTGCAATGTGGTTAGCTTGTGAACAAGGTGCAGAAAATGTTTATATGATGGGATTTGATTTGTCTGTGTTAGATAAACCTTTGAGTCACCTATATCCAGAAAGTACACACCTACCTAACACTGCAGCTGCAAGTGGGTTCGACAGTATCAACTGGCAAACACAAAACAAGAAAGTGTTTAGAAAGTTTCCAAAGGTAAATTTTTATTGGGTAACAAAGTCTATAGAAGAACAGTTACTTGTAGATAAATTTGATATGTGTAAGAATGTAACTTTTTTAACTTATAAGGATATAGATGTATGGAAGTAATTATTTTTGGTAATGGTGAATCGAGAAATCAATTTGAAGCACTACAATTTATGGGTGACTTTACCACTTGGGGTTGTAACGCAATCTATCGTGATATAAAGGTAGATAATCTCGTATCGGTAGATTACGGAATGCAACAAGAGATAGAATGCTCTGGATATGCAAGAGATAATGTATGTCATTTTACAGACTGGAGTGTTATACCAAATGCAGATGATATGTTGTTAGACACCATGAAGATGAACTTTGAACCACACATGATACATGAAACACTAAGAACAGATAGAACAGATTGTGTCATACAAGGTAAAGACCCAAAGACAGCTGAAAATAATATCAAGGAAGCACTTGACAAGAACCCAGATTTAGATTACAATGACTTAAAGTTAAAAGCAGAAAAAGATGTAGGTTTATACATCACTTGGGTTACGAAGAACAAGATAAGGAATGTAGAGTTCCCTCGTGAATGGTGTGCTGGTGCGACTGCAATGCACCTTGCGTGTCAAGAGGGTGCAACAAAGGTATATATGTTAGGATTTGATTTATCCAGTTATGACAGTCCACTAAATAACATATACAAGGGAAGTAAGAATTATCTTCCTGAATATGCGAAAGGGTTCAATCCAGTAAACTGGAATTTGCAACTAGGAGCTGTCTTCGGAGAGTTCAAAGATGTAGAATTTATCTGGGTAAGTCCTGTCCACACTATTTTAGATAAGGTGAGGACAAAATTTAAGAATGTAGATTTTTTAACATACGAAGAAATATACAAAACCATACGATAACATAAGGAGAATATAATGTCGTTAGATAAATTAAAGTCGACTAATAATCTTGACAAGCTACTCAGTGCAGTCAAGAAAGACGAAAAAGACCCAACCGAAAAAAAGTCCTATGTAGATGAAAGACTATGGAAACCTGAACTAGATGTATCTGGTAATGGTTACGCAGTCCTTAGATTTCTACCAGCAATCGAAGGTGAAGACTTGCCTTGGACTAAATTATGGAGTCACGCATTTCAAGGGCCTACAGGTCAATGGTTTATTGAGAACTCATTAACAACCTTGAAACAAAAAGACCCTGTATCAGAGTATAACAGTTCTTTGTGGAACTCTGGTGTGGAAAGTGACAAGGAGATTGCAAGGAAACAAAAGAGAAAGTTACAGTATTACTCAAACATCTATGTTGTAAGTGACTCTAAGAACCCACACAATGAGGGTAAAGTTTTCTTGTTTAGATATGGTAAGAAGATATTTGACAAACTTATGGCTGCAATGCAACCTGAGTTCGAAGATGAATCACCTATCAATCCTTTTGATTTTTGGAAGGGTGCGAACTTTAAGTTAAAGATTAGAAAGGTTGACGGTTATTGGAACTATGATAAGTCAGAGTTTGAAAAACCATCTGCAATTCTAGATGACGATAGTACGATTGAAAGAATTTGGAAAGAACAGTATTCACTGGCAGACTTCACTGCACCAAGTAATTTCAAATCATATGATGAACTTAAGACTAGGTTAGATGCAGTTCTATCTGGTAAACAAGTGGTAAGTAATCAAACAGTTGTTGATGATGCCGTTGTTGCACCAAAGGTAGATACAAAACCTGTTGAGAGTAAACAAGGTGAAGAAGAAGATACTATGGACTACTTCAACAAACTTGCAAATGCGTAGTTAATTAGAAAACGCAATATCATTGTGTAATGGATTTTTGTGAGCAATCTCTTTTGCGAAATTGTTCACAACTTCCTGTTTCACATCATTTGAATTATCTTGACTAATATTATTAACAACAATGGTTTCACCACCACCACTTTTATTCAATGCATTATCATTTATTTCTTCATTTCTACTATGTGCAATTTCAAAATGTTTTTGAAGTGCAGCAGTAACAGCTGCATCTATTTGTTCTTGAGTTGCATCTTTTTTAATTAAATCTTTACCAAACTGTAGTATTTTACTACCAAACTCTTTGACCTTCTCTTTAGTAGGGATTGCATCTAAAACTCTATTTTTTAAATTTGTACCAAAGTTTTTAAGTTTTTCAGACACCTCTTCAAAAGAAGGAAGTTCAAAGCCAGTTATGTCTTCAAACTTAGTAATCATACTATCTTTTAATGATGAAAACTTATCACCTAGTTCAGTTAACTTACCCTTTAGACCCTCTGCAAACCCAGCCATCTTTTCTTTAAGTTCATCTTTTGTGGGTAACATTTCTTTGAATGCAGTAAACTTTTCACCTATCTTATCACCTATACCACCAAAGAATTTTGATACACCCTCTGGAGTTCCCATACCTAATGTAAGAATACCAACTGCACCACCTACTAATGCTGCCTTTGCAATATCCATTTTAGTTGCAGTTTCATCTTCTGCTTTTTTCATACCAGCTTTAACACCACCAATGATACCTGTAATACCTGTCATAATTGCAAGACCGATAGGGCCAGTTGCAATTGCAGCTGCACGACCAAGACCAACAAGTGCTCCTCTTGTACCAATATTTGCTAGGGGCCCTAATTTACTACCAAGTCCAGTAATTGCACTACCTGCTGATTTACCATATCCAGCGATTGTACTACCTGCTGTTCTAACACCACTACTAATTTTATTACCAACTCCACTTACAAACTCTCTTGTTCTTCCTAATGCCTGACGCACTCTAAATCCACGAGATGCTTTTTGAGGGCCAACAAATGATTTCTTTGCGAGTTGTTGTGGGTTCATACCAAAAAAAGTTCTTACTGCTTTAAAACCTTTACTTATAATAGCAGTTGGTAAAGACAGAAGTAAAGATTTTAAAGTTTTTATTGGATTCAAAAGTGCAAAAATAGCTGCAGAAACAAGAGCAATTTTTGCAATTTTTGGCCCCAACTCTTCTAAATTTGTGTTGAAATTAAAAGTTTTCTTCATAAAATCATCAAATGCTTTACCAGCACCTTCTATTTTAAGAATTATAAAATCTAATGCACCTAACAATTTGATAAAAGATTCTGATTGTAAAAATTGTACTAAACCAAACAATCCTAAAAATTTTAGGAGAGTACCACCTTTACCATCAAAAAGTTTTCCTAACTTATCAAAATATCCTCCAATTTTTTTCTCAATACCAAACAAACCTTCTATAAACTTTTGTTCCTTTGCTTCTTCTTTTTTTTTAATAGATTGTTGTTGTGATTGTGTAGGTTGTCCTTCACTTATTGCAATGACACTATTCAATATTTCTTTTAATACGGTAGAGTCTTCTTCAGTTTGTTTATTAAGTTTTTTTACCTCATCATCTGTTTGGTCTATTCCTTTTTTCTCAGTGTATGATTGGTCATCTCTTTGCAATCTACTTGCGTTAAGTATCTCACCAAGATTTTGTTTTATGGAAGAACCAAGAGATGGGTCTTTATTACCTCGTTCAATAAGAGCATTTGTTTTTTGTAATTCACCGATTACACCTTGTAATAAAGTTTCAGTAGACATTATTTTTTCTTCTTATCTGAATATGCGTTTGCACCAAAGAAACCCATGACGATAGCTGCAACTGAAACAAAATATGTTGCGGCCATATCACCAAGTATTTTTCCTGCTTGTTCCAAACCAATTAAATTTGCAAGTACCACTGCAAAGGGATATAGTAACATACCAAGTAAAGAGAACCAAGCCATCTTACGCATTGCATCTCTACGAGCATCTGCATCTTCTAGTTCTTTTCTTTTAAATTCCAAATCCATCTCCATTTCTTCTTGTGAAATGTGTCCATCACCATTTAAGTCTTTCTTCGCAACCTCATTATCAACTGTTTTGGTTATTTTGTCTGCCATGTGACTATCCTCTCATTTTTTGGTTTTCCTTCTCAATCCTTTCATTCTCTTTTTTAATCCACTCTGATAATAATGCGACATATATTTCTCTCTCATAAGGAATCATGTCTTCAAGTTCTCTCAAACTATATTTATGGTGTTGCATTAACGAAAAATTAGTTTTATAATAATTAGTTAGACTCTCGTGTGAGAGTCCTATTCTAAAAAATTTGAGAGGCCCTCCACAACCACCTCACCTTTGACATTTGTGTTAGGATTAGTAACTTTAATAACATGACGTAATTTTGGCATTGTATCAAAGAAATCCATAATTGATTGTAGTTGGTCATTTGTCATAGAGTCGATAAACTCATTCAATTCACCTTCATTCATGTCAACCCTGTTGTAAATTTTTTCTCCATGATGTATTTCATGCACACACTTGTTTAAAATACTAAACACCATAGACGCATTACCAGATGAATTTAAGATTCCTTTGATATCATTCAATAATGGATATCTTAAAAAAAGTTTAATATCATTTGATACCTGTATTTCATTTGTGTGATTTGCAGTCATCTGTACATTTACTTCCTGAAGATTTATTTTAACTGACACTCGTGTTTTATTATCATCAGGACAAGTGATTTGTAATTCAGCATTTTCTCCTATAGATTTTGCACGAATTTGTAAAAATATATACTCAATGTCAAATAGAGGTGCTTTAAGAGGGTCTACTTTTCCAAAAGTACACGCTTTAACTAATTCTCCTACTGCGTTTGCAATATCACCTTCATCTTTTGCATCTTGTGCCATGAGTAATATTTTTTGTTCTCTTACAAGAAATGGTCTATAGTTTATTTTTTCATTTGTTGATGGTAACACCAATTGATATTTTGGTGTTTCTAATTTTGGTAAAGCCATTATATTATCCTTATAATCTAGTTAATACCTTTGGTATTTTACTTCTTATTTCTCTCTCAACTCCATTTAATACTACGTCACCTATTCTATTTAGTAGTGGTTTTGGTAGGTCAGCCTCATCTGTTAAATTTTTAAAGTATCTATACTTAAATGTTACACTTACTTTCTGTATCTCTGTTGCTGGTGCATATGACAATGATTGTTCTGCAACCGTTGATGGAAAACACTCAAGTATTTTCACACCAAATCTTTTTTTATTATTTTCATCTAATTGATGTATATCCATTGAACCGACATATTTATCATAATACTCCATTGCAAAAGTTCTATTATCAAAAGAAAGTCTTTGCCATGTTTCAAAAAAGGTTCTCTCTCTCATATCAGTAGAACACTGAAACACACCTGTTATATCACCATAGGTGTAACCTGTTACAACATCTTTTAGTGGGCCATATAGATTGACATCAGGAGTTGTATCTAAAGTTCTGCCTGGAAAAGAAATAGACTCACAACGTAAACTTGTCTGTCTAGTTATACCCTCACTTGTTTTTTGGGGCATTAGTATTGACATGATGTTTGTGTCTGTACCTACAGGTGAACCACCCACACCACTTGGAGGGTGAAGTGTTACTTCGTACCTAGAAGGTTTTGCATATCCATCATCATTACGAAAACCACTGAGTATCTCATTCATTACACCATACGCAGTTCCTTCTATAAGTCCACCTAAATTAAATTTTGCCATTAAATCATTTTCCTTGAATCTTTATACACTTCTGATTGACTACCCTTCTTAAATCTTTGAACAGGTAGTAGAGTTGCAACTGTAAACTCATCTGCATCTACCCTACGAAATCTTGATTTAACTTTACCAGCAAGATATCTTTTTATTGTTGGTCTAATAAGTCTTACTCTTTTTAACGCAGTATAATTTACATTTAATTTTGTAGACTCATCAAACTTTGTGTTGTTACTAAAATCTACAACTCTATCTAATAATTTCATTCTCAATGGTATTGGTAGATAATGAAAGTTTAATCCTAGAAATCCATCATTGTAATTTTCTAGTGGTAATACCAATGGAAACGTATCATAATATGGTAACTTCTTTTTTAATTTTGGGTCATAGATAAACATATTTAATCTACCAAAGAATGGATTGGTTGCTTGTTTACCATCTCTAATTAGGTCTAGTGATTTAGGTGTACCAAACTCTGCGATTTTACTTCTATACCAATCAGTTGACTTTGGTCTACCTTTTGCAGCCTTAACTACACTTTGTATATACTTACTTGGAACTGCCATCTAACTTCTCTCTATTTAATAAATGTTCTTCTTCTATAGATTCCTTAGACTGTCCATGATACTCTACTGCGTAGTGATTGTCAACCATAAATTCATTAAGTATTACCCATTTATCTAGGTGTGGTTCATGTACTCTAAACTTACCAAGTATTCTTCCAAACTTACCTGACTTATCTTTCTCTGTGATAAGTGTTTGCATAGAACCAACAGGCATTAGAGTAAGAACTAAATCTTTGGCTATATTACCATACTTTTTTTCTTCTAAATCTCTGGTTCTACTTTCTGGTGTATCTATACCATATAATCTAATACGTTCTTTGTGTAACCACACACCAAAGCCCAAGTCGATATCTACATCAACTGTATCACCGTCAATTACCTTGACTATTTTACATTTGTATTCGTACATAATACTATTTATACTTCGGATTGAGATGGTCTTCAGTAAGTATCTTAAATTCCATACCTCTGTTCTGACACCAATCTATTGCAGATTTCCATTTAGCCTGATTA
>Ga0209632_10001873_pt1 | contig 20792 bp, 21 predicted proteins | sample COG_10_FD_184754 | JGI IMG/M metagenome (GOLD analysis project Ga0209632, IMG submission 184754) | Pelagic Microbial community sample from North Sea - COGITO 998_met_10 (SPAdes) (version 2) | ecosystem: Environmental > Aquatic > Marine > Neritic zone/Coastal water | place: Helgoland, sampling... | reverse complement strand
GTCCAGAAAATACATATGGTCATGAAGGGTACATTACTGAAAAAATTATTCAATGTTGTGAATCTGGTTGTATACCTATTTATGCTGGAACTAATTTTGACGAATTGGATAAAAGATTTTTCAATGAAGATAGAATTATTAGATATGATCCAAGTAATGAAGAATCTCTAAATACAGCTTATTTAAAGGTTAAAAATTTAATTGAAAATCCTGATGAATTAATTAAATTTTATAGACAAGATGCGATCCATGAAAATGCACATTTAGTAGTAGACGAAATTTTAGAAAATTATAAGAAAAGGGTAAAAAAATTACTAAAGAAAAATAATATTATTTCATAGTTATGAAATATCTTTTACTAAACTCTTAAGATATTTATCAGCTTTAACTTTTTTGTTATTTATCAACCAAGCTAATATTTTTTGTTCAGATTGATAAGGATGATGTTGTGCTAAATCTTTAGAATAATCAAATGTTTTACCATCAAAATAATCTTTTTTCTTTTCAACGTAATTGGAAATAAAATAAGAATCATAGTAAGCATTATTTTTTAGGTCAAGATAACATGTTATCCCTGATATATATAACTTTCTTGGGTTACAAAGCAATATCATAGCTATCATCATCATTCCAGTTGTTGGTGTTTTATTGATAGGTGATATTTGATTTAATAGCTGTAATGTCTTTTGATAGAAAGCTGGAGTAGAATTACCATATTTAATATTCTTTGAATCAATAGTTGTTTTATATTTTTCATAAATAGTACTAAAAAGGTTCCTGGCATAACATTCATATAATATTGTACCGTCTTTTAGATTTTTATAACTCTTTTCATCAAGATATCTTTTATGTTCCCATTGGTCAACATTTGATCCCATATTATTAATATGCCAAAAAGCAGAAGCAATAATATCATATTTGGTTCCATAATATTTTTCTTCTAATTCTTTATCTTCAATGTAAATCATGTTATTTAGTCTAATCACAACATCGTGTGAATCGATGTATTTACCATGTTGATCATCTAATTCTTTATTGATATAGTCGGAAGGTCCAACAAGTGCAACTTTCTTACCTTCAATCATTTTTTTAAATAGTTCATCCATATTATAATATACTATAAATTAATTATTATTTAAATATATTTAATTTATAGTTGGTATTTTGGCGTATATTTTATCCACATGAGCTGTTTTTACTAGAGTATACCCTTTATCTTTAAAAAATTCACTATATTTTGGAATATTAAAATTATCTTCTACGCTTATAACATCTATATTAACTTTGTCAAAATCTACAGTACTAAGAATTTCTATTTCACTACCTTCCGTATCTATACTCAAGTAATCAATATGAGTTATATTATGCTCCTCAAGAACTTTTGATAATTTTTCTGTTTTAACTTTTTTTATTTTAGCACCAAAATTTTCTTTTTTATTATCTTCTTTAGTTAAAACTCTTTTAATTCTTAATTTTTGTTGTTCTGGCATTTTGCTCATTAGACCAGAATATAAATGACCATATCCTTTTACTTCTATAAATTCATCTTCACCCTCTTCATCAGATAATATTTTATATAAAACAGTACACTTTCGATATTCTTTAATACCTTTATACAAATCTTCATATCCATCAATTGCAAGACCATCCCATCCCATATTCTTCTCAAAAAAATAACAATTACTTGCCCCAGAAGCACCTATTTCTACAAATGTACCATTTTTTTTATTTTTAAAAAATAGATCGTATACAATTTTATCTTGACCATATTGGCTGTAAAACTCCATATATATATAGTTATATTTATTAATATTTAAATAAAAATTTTTATATTAATAATTAATGGATACTTTTGAAAAAGTATTAAAAAACCAACAAGATAATTTTGATAATTTAATAGATAAACTTGATAAAAGTGAGATAAATAAATTAGTCGATTTGTTAATAAAATTTAGTGATAATAATATTTATTTTGCTGGTGTAGGTAAGTCTGGTAACCTAGCATTCCATTTATCAGATGTATTTAAGTCTGTAGGATTAAAAGCATTTAATTTAAATATCATGAATACAACACACGGTGATTTAGGATGTGTTAAAAGTGATGATTTAATATTATTTTTTTCAAAGTCTGGTAATACTAAAGAAATGTTAGATATTATGGATGTATTTGAATGTTATAAAGTATTAGTTTGTTCAAATATGGAAGCTAAAATTAGTAAGAAAGTAAATGAAACTTATATAGTTCCAATGGAAGAAGAAGGAGACATACATTTTAAATTAATACCTTCAAATTCAATTACAAACAATGTTATTTATTTTAATTTTGTGTTAAATTTATTTATTGAAAAATCTGGTTTGACATTAGATGAATATAAATGTAATCATCCTTCTGGTGATATTGGGTTTAAAACTAAAAAAGTCAATGATTTTATAAGTAATGATATTTTAGTATCAAATAATATAAATATGTCTGTTAAAGAAGTAATGGATTTATTACAAAATAATAAAATGGGTATTGTTTTTGAAGATGTGGAGAATAATTTTTATGGTATAATTACAACCAAAGATATATTAAATTGTGCAAATAATATATTAAGTAAATCTAAAGATATAAATGTTTCAGTTAAAGAATATATAAATAAAAATCCTTTTATAATTGAAGATTCTAATTCATTAATATCTTTAAAAATTAATGCTATGAGATATTATAAATTTTTTAAATTTATTCCTGTTATAGATAATAAGAAATATGTAGGTATAATTGACAATAGTAAAATTCTGAAATATTTGTAATTAATATTAATCTTTCCGTATAATAGTTTGAATACTCATTCTATTACAATCGACATCAATTTTCTCTACGCCATGAAATGAAGTTGGTTTTACTTTAAAGTTAATTGAAGATCCTGGATAATACTCAATTTGTTTAACTTTTTCGAAATCATCAAAACTATAATGCTTTTTTTCCCATATTTCCTTATGTCTATCAATTAAATCTTTATAAACACAAACACCTAAGTTCTTATTAATATCTTCATCACAAACAAGATATGTAATTTGAGTAGCTGCTCTTTTAAAACTATCAGTATGTGGTCCAATACTGTAATTTTTTTTGTCATAAACTAATTGTAAGCTATATCTTAAATGTTGTTTTGATTCGTAATATTTTTCATAATGCGCTTTAATGATTTTATCCGAATACATTTGTAAAACACTATTTAATGGTTCTATATCTTTGAGGAAGGGATATCTGTTATAATAAATTCCATTTGTGGTATCTCCCTCAACATCTAACATAAATCTAGATTGTGATAATCCATTTTTTGTATTTAAATATTTATTAATTTCATAAAAATTCTTAATTAATTTATCACACAATTCCTTAGTAAATAACTGGAATGTTGTATGCTTATAAGGCTTTTTAATAATTTGAGCATTAATTAAATTATCTAATAAAATTCCTTCCATATATAAAATATTATATTTTATTTTTTATATGGGTTATAAATTATTTAATGTGATGTTTTTTTGTTTTAAATCCCATTTTTTCATTTGGTTCAAATGGATAATTATTTGATTTCAAATAATGATATAGAGGTGCTTTATAATATTTATTTTTAAGATTTTTTGTTAACCATAAAAATTCTTGAACTAATTTTTTATCTAAAAATGGATATCTAGTTTCAATACCAAATAAACTTGCTGTATATTCTTCCTTGGCAATAAATGATTCATTTAACCCCCCCATAAAAGTTTGGCCAAGGATAAACATCTTCTAGATTATCAGGAAAGTCTCCAAAAAAACTAGAGGGAATAGTTGGATTAATATTAGGATTATTTAAATCTTTGATGCTTCTACCTTGCCACCCATAATCACTATAAATTTCATCAGCACCTTGTCCAGAAAAAAATATTTTTACATTATCTGGTTTAGATTGTGTGAATATAAAAAATAAACCAACACCATCCCAATCACCAATGATATTATAATATGATGTTATTTGACCTGGTTTAGAATATTGTGCTATTGATGAACCTTCCATGTGTTTTTGATAATATTTTTTGAATTCTTGATAAGTTTCCTGACTAATATCATAAAAGTTTTTATTTTTATTCAAATCTAATCTTTCTTTTAATACTTTCATATTTTCTTGACATTTCATTGAATAAGAGACATAATTTGTATTAATTTTATTTAAACTACAACTAATTGCTCCTGAATCGTATGCGCCACTCAAACATAAACCAATTTTATTTTCCTGAGTATTATTATTTAGAGCTCGTTTTTTTATTGCATTATCAAATGCTATACAAAAATCATCATATGAATCTTTGTGTTGTTTTAGATCAAAAGTATAAACATTATTTTCTTCTATTACTTCCATTGTTTTTAAACTTCTAATAATATATTTGGTCTCATTCTTTTAATACAATCGGGTTTTAATATATTATTTGGAGTTAATTTTTCTATTAGTAAATTCTTCCTCTAAAGCTGAGCATTGACAAACTGATGATCTAAAACTAGATACAATAATTCCATCTTCAGTTATATTATACCATTGCGGTTTTATTCCAAAAATATCAGATGATTGAAGGATTATATTTTTTTTAAAGTCAAATATAATAAAAGTAAATTCTCCATCTAAATCTTTAATAAATTCTGTACCTTTTTCTTTATATTGTTCTAATAACATTTCTGTATCAGATTTATAGTCACCGAAATCTTTATAATTATATACTTCACCATTAAAACATAATACAATATCATTTTCTTTATCTTGAAGTGGTTGGTATGTAATTTCCCCCGAAAAATATAAAATATTGTGTATAAAAACATAACCATTATGTTCTAAAATAGTAGTTCCGTCTGGACCTCTCTTCTTTAATTTTTTTAGTATTTTTTTAAGTTTTTTAATGATTTATAGCATTTGATTGGTAATATTAGAAAACTACACATTATTATTAATAACTGATAGGTTTTTAAACAAAATTATTTAAACTATTATTGCCAATTTAATTATATGAGTAATTTTAAAGTTTATGTGGGGTTTGACTCAACAAATTATGGTCAACAACTTGCATTTGATGTTTGTAAAAAATCAATTGAAAAGCATAATAAAAATATAGAAGTTATTAAAATTGTCAGACAAGTGATGATCGATCAAAAATTATTTTGGAGAGATGATACTACTGGTGTAACTGAATTTACTTACACTCGTTTTTTAGTTCCATACTTAAATAATTATCAAGGATGGGCTTTATTTTGTGATAGTGATTTCTTATGGAATTGTAATATTGAAGAAGTTTTTGAAAAATATGCTAAACCTGAATATGCTGTTTCTTGTGTAAAACATAATTATACTAATTGTCATTGCAAGACTAAAATGGATGGTAGACCGCAGGAATTTTATCCAAGAAAAAATTGGTCTAGTCTAATGTTATATAATTGTTCCCATCCAAGTACGAAAAATTTGACACTAGAAAATGTATCAACTCAAACACCCGCATGGTTACATAGAATGCAATGGGCTAAGGATGAAGAAGTTGGTGAAATTGATAAATCTTATAACTATTTGGTAGGTTATTATGATGACGATAATATAAAAGCACTCCATTATACTGACGGAGGTCCATGGCATCCAGGTTATGAAAAAGTAGAGCATGGTGAAAAATGGTTAGAATATTTATCAGATGAAGAAAAAGGAAAAATGAATGCAGAAATTCAAGATTATTACAATCAATAAAATAATAGTTATTTATCTATACACATAACAAGAGATACTTATAAAAAAAATTATCCAGTAAATTCTAGAAAATTAGTTAAAAAAATAATATAATAACTTATATATATGCCAATCTGTCACATACATAATTATAAATATGGATATTTAGCATTCAAGGACAAAGAAGGATGTACACATTTTTTTAATAGTAATCCTAATACATATCAAGAATATGTTAATGATGAATTTAGAAATTATGTTGTTCCTAAAACAAATATTTTAGATATTGGATCTAATATTGGAATCTTTACTGTATCATTTGCACAAATAGCATCTGATTGTAAAATACATTCATTTGAAGCAGTTAGTACTACTAGAAAATTATTAACAAAATCGGTAGAACTAAATAAATTAGAGAATATTCAACTTTACAATTTTGGACTTAGCGATGAAAATAAAACAGTTACAATAAATATAGATTGTGATAATTTAGGTAATAGTTCTATTTCTCAAAATCTACATGAAATTGATAAGATGAAAAATGTACCTTTAAGAAATGTTAAAAAGAAAAAGATAGAAGTTAAAAAATTAGATGATTTAAAAATAGATAATATTTCTTTTATTAAAATAGATATTCAAGAACATGAATTAGAATTTTTAAATGGTGCAAAAGAAACATTAAAAAATAATAATGCAACCGTCATTCTAGAAATTCCTAGAAGAAATGAAAATGAAATTAAAATTCATAATGATTGTGTAGAATTAATGAAAGAAATTGGATATAATAATTACAGGATTTGTCAAGGTGCTTCTAAAGATTATATTTTTAGAAAAGATTCTTTTTAAGTAAAGAAAGTTTCTGAATTTATATTTTTATCATCAATAAATAAATCATAATGAGGTTTACCAAGTCTTAATTCAGTAAATTTACAACCCCACACATTAAGTTGTGTTAATGTTACTTGAAACCAGTTAATACCAGTTCTAGAACCACGAGCTGTCCAATATACTATTGTTTTTCCTTCATCAAATAAATTGTTAATTTTCTCAATTCTTTCAGGATAGGGAATAGCTGTTGAATAATCAACAGCTCCCACGCGGGCATGTTTTTGAAATTGTTCTCCATAGTGACAAATTGTTTCGTCAACATCAACAAAAATAACTTTACAGTTTTCCATTACTTAATATTTAATTTTATATTTAAATAAAAACATATAAAAAATCTTTTATTATTTAAATAATGTTAGATAAAATTATTAATTTAATAAAAGAAAATAAAAAAATAATAATATTTGGAGATTTAGTCTTAGACAAGTATATTGAAATATCATCATCGAGACTTTCTTCAGAAACAATTATACCAGTAATGGAATCAAATAAGAAATATTCTTTTTTAGGATGTGCTGGAAATGTTGCTAAAATAATGAATGAATTTAATTGTGATATCTTTTTATTTACGGTAATTGGTAAAAATCGAAAGATAATTGAAGATATTTGTAAAAGAGAAAATATAAATATTGACTTTTCAGTATATATTAATAATTTCAACCAAAATAAAAAAAGATACATATATAATAATCAACAATATTTTAGAATTGATAATTGTGATAAATTTACCTATCAACAATATAAAGACGAAATAGAAAACAATTTAGAATTATGTATTAAAAATAACCAAATTGATTTATTAATTATACCAGATTATCAGTTAGGATTTTGTAGTGATCTAATTAATGTAATTAAAATTGCTAAGGAAAATAATGTTAAAATTATAATAGATCCACACGGAAATGATCTTATGAAATATAAAGGTTGTGATGTATTCAAGCCAAATAAAAGTGAAATACAACAACTATCTGGTATTCACATTAATGATAATAAAGATTTAGTAAAATGTGCTAAAAAAATAGTAGATTTAATTAATCCAGAACTAATTATTACCACATTAGGAAGTGAAGGAATATTTACTTATAAAAGAAATGGTGAAACAAATATTATCCCAACTAAAAAAATAAATTTTATAGATGTATGTGGTGCAGGAGATACTATTAATAGTATTATTTCAGTAGGTTTAATAAATAACCTACCGATAGATGATATTTGTAAAATTGCTAATTTATATGCTTCATTATTTATAAAAAAAATAGGTACATCAAAAATTTATTTTTATGAAATTTTAAAGATAATTGATACACCGACTGAATTAAATTTAAATAATTTAATAGTATTTACTAATTATCTAAAACGTTATCCTGATCTAAAAATAGGTGTAACTACTGGATGTTTTGATGTATTTCATTCTGGACATTTAGAATCTTTAAAGTTTGCGAAGGAAAATTGTGACTTGTTCATTGTATTATTAAATTCAGACGAGTCTATTAAAAAACTAAAGGGTGAATCAAGACCAATTAATTCTCTTCAACATAGAAAAAACTTATTAATGCAATTAAATTTTATTGATTTAATTGTAGTATTTGATACAAAAGATGTTGATCCAATATTAGATCAAATCAATTTTAATATATTATTTAAAGGCGGTGATTATAATTTAGATAAACTTAAAGAAAGATTCCCTAAAATAGAAATTATGATATCCAAGTTTGAGACAGATATTAGTACTTCCCTTATTATTAATAAAATTAATTCAAAATCTTAATTTTATATCAATTGATTTACTTTATCTATCAAAATATTGTTATCAAATTTACAATATAAATCCCAACATTTTGGACATCCATTTGGGTATCTTTTCTTAAATGCTTCATAATTTCCATCCATAGTACCACACGATTGATGTGAATCACTAGCCACATAAATATCAATTTCCGAATCGAAAGTTGTCATTCTTGGATTAAACTGTGCTGGATAAACACAAATTGTTTTAGTTTTTGTAACTGCATTCCCAATTGATAAACCACCATGATTCACTATACAAAACTTGGAATGACTCATATATAATAAAGTTTCTCGATATGTAAATATTCCAACATGACTTATTACATTATCTAAAATTTTATTATCCATAACTCCAAACTTTTCAGGACTAATTTGAATAAAATTTAATTTGTCCTTAAAAATATTTACTAATTCTTGATATTTTTCAAAAGGATAACTTCTACCGGGTTTATGATTAACTGGTTCTATATAAACAAATTCATTATCTGGTATATACTTATTTACTTTTTCTTTTTCCTCTTTTGTAAAATGTATGTCCCCCTCTATGCTGAATTCTTTCAACCCAAGATTTTCACAATATTGTTCTACAACATGTTTGTGATCTAAAAATCTTTTTTCTCTTACTATAAAATAATCAGATGATACAATTACAAACATAATTACATTTGGATATTTTGATGGACTCTTTATAACATAAGGATTATTATAAAATATTTGTTTACCTTCTTTCTGTTTAAAAAGTGGGCATTTAGCATTTGTAATATATATAAAAAATTTAAAATCTTCATTATCATCTTCTTTTTTAAATTCTTGAATCCCATACTTAGATTTTTCTGATAGAAATTTATCCTTAAAATAGTTAATTTTATTTAATTTTTCTTCCATTGTTCCTTTATTGATATATTTATACATGTCTCTTATAACTGATGTCCAATGTATATAATCTCCAAATCCCATATATATATAACTATTATAATTTTATGTCTTCGATTTAAAAATAAAACAGAAGTAAAGTTTGTTGAAGAATTAAGATATAAATCAAAAAAATTAGTTTGTAAAAAAGGCAGTATTATAGTATTGTTTATCACATAAAAGGGCGCTAATAAAATGCGACCATTTTTACTTTTCACTTACAGAAGATGGTACTTATTCTCTTAAATAAGGTTATCCAAGAGATTATATACTAAAAATTATTTGAATAAGTCAGGATGATTTTCTTTTAAGAAGTTAAATATTTTTTCTGATGAATTTGAATGAGTAAATAAATAATTTTCTATTATTTTATTAAAATAAGAAGAGTCTTTTTTCTCTAATTTATCATAGATTTCTCTAAAGGAATTAAATGATATATTCTTCCATTTATTATTTTCAATTCTGATATAGGTTATATCATCTAGTAAATATTGATTTCTTTCCCAAATTCTTAAATCTGATATAATATCAATACATGATATCTTACTGTATATTGTTTCTTCATTGGCAGATGAACTTGAAATAATACATAAATCGGATATTTTCATTAGTTCTAAACTTTCATTTGGATAGATATCACTAGAAACAAAATAGTCACCTTTTAAATTCTCACTAATAGCTGGATCTTTTGGCCTTGTTTTAACTATAATCTTGAAACCTAATTTTCGTAAATGAGAATATATATTTAACATATCCTTGTTATTAAAATTAACTCTAATTTTTGGAAATAATAGTAGACAATATTTTTCATTACTATTTAATTTAAATTTTTTATAAATTTCATCTTTAGTTGGTATATTGTCTAATTTAGTATTACCTAAAAATACATTCTTATCAGATTTATATGTTTTATTAGTATCCACTGATACTCCTCCCAGATCAATTTTACCACCATTAAAATTATCCATTTGATTAATAGTATATTTACTTGTAAATGATGCATAATTTACTTGATTAATAAAATGATGATAAACTGTCCAAAAATTCATATGCTCTGTCATTGACATAGTAACTACTTTTTCTAGGTCTAGTTTAAATAATAAAGATTCATCTAGTCCTTGTTTTCTTGGAGGTCCATAAATATCACCATCTATTAAAAATACTAATCCCTTAATTTTTGATAAATCTATTTGTTCTGCAATTTTAATTTTAATTTCGTACTTATTTAGATATTTTTCTAATATTTTAAAATTATTTTCATTTAATGGATTGGCATATTCTTTATAATTTTTTCTAAGAATAAAAATATTCTTATGTCCTCTTTTAGACGATTCAATTACTAATGGTATATAAAACTGTAAAAAAGTAATTGATGAAAATAAATAATATACTTTCATTATAATATAAGTTATAATAAAATTTTATTTTAATTAATTTTCTATATATTTAAGAAAAATAGTTAATAAATCTTCTAATTTATCAAGTGGCCATTGCGTTGGACCATCACACTTTGCTTCTTCAATATTATCATGTACTTCCATAAATATAGCATCAACGCCTGATACCAATGCTATTTTTCCCATTAATGGAATAAATTCTCTTAGACCACCTGCTTTTACTGTCCCATCAGCATGAGTAATTGCTGGTTGTTGTAAACAATGTGTGATATCCATAGAAACTAAATTCTCTGGACCTTTCATCCAAACTAAATTTCTACTATCTACTACTAAATCATTATAACCAAACATTGTACCTCTCTCACATAAAATAATTTTATTAGTATGACCAAATGCTCTGAACTTTTCTACAACTTTAATCATTGATTGTGCATTTAAATATTGACCTTTTTTAACATGAATAATCTTATTAGTCTTTGCGGCAGCTTCAATTAAATCAGTTTGACGACATAAAAAAGCTGGAATTTGAATAATATCAGCTACTTTTGCAACTGGTTCACATTGCCACGGTTCATGTACATCAGTAATAACTGGCAAATTGTATTCATCTTTAACTCTTTGTAAAATTCTTAAACCTTCTTCCATTCCTAGACCACGATAAGAGGTAACTGATGTTCTATTTGCTTTATCAAAACTAGTTTTAAAAACATATTGAAATTTAGGAAATTTTTTAAAAATATTTTTAAGTTTTTGAGCCATTTTCATAGTATGTTCTTCACTTTCAATAACATTTGGGCCACCCATAATGAGAAATTTAGAATTTTCTATTTGCATTAATTGTATATAAAAATATTTTTTAAATGAATTAAAAACAAAAAATATAATATATTATAATGAGTATTATTAAAGAGATTTACGATAGTTCTTTTTATGATAATAAGAATATTTTAATTACAGGAGGTACTGGAACTCTAGGAAATATTTTAACAGATTTTTTCTTAACCCTTACAAATATAACTAAATTATGTATTTATTCTAGAGATGAATTTAAACAACATAATATGAAAATTAAATATAAAAATCACAAAAATTATGATAAATTGAGATTTTTTATTGGTGATATTAGAGATTTTGAAAGAACTAAATATGCGACTAGAGAAATAGATATAGTTTTTCATGCAGCTGCTTTGAAACAAGTTGATGCTATTGAATTTAACCCAATGGAGGCTATAAAAACAAATATATTAGGTACACAGAATGTTATTATGGCTTGTATAGAAAATAATGTTGATCAACTAATTGGAATTTCAACTGATAAATGTGTAGCACCTGTAAATTTATATGGCGCAACTAAATTATGTTTGGAAAAATTAGTAATAACTGCATACGAATATTCTGCTTTTAAATTAAAAACATGTGTCTTAAGATATGGTAATGTTGTTGGAAGTAGAGGCTCAGTTGTACCTATATTTAAAAAGCAAAATGAAAAAGGTGAATTTACTGTAACTGACAAAAGAATGACTAGATTTACCTTAACAATAGAGGAAGCTTCTAATTTTATTTTAAATTGTGTTTCCATTTCAAAAGGTGGTGAAATTTTTGTTCCAAAATTACCAAAATATACATTACCACAGTTATGTAAAGTAATTAATCCAAATAATGAAATTAAGGAAATTGGAATCAGACCTGGTGAAAAGCTACATGAAGAAATGATATCAGAAGCTGAATCTTTAAATGTATGGGAATCTCAATTTTTCTATATAGTCGAATCTACAAATCATCCAAAATTCAGAATAAATGAAGAATTAGTTAATAGATTTAACATGACTAAAATACAAGAAATCTTTGGATATTCAAGTGAAAATGCGGAATTAATATCTAAAGAAGAGTTAAGAGAACAAATAAATATTTAAGAAATTTTAAGTAATTCACATGGATCTGATAATGATTTTTATTATTTGGATAGACATATGTATAAAATTGGAAATCTTCTAATTAAAACTAATCAAAAATGTTCATGTAGAACAATAAGAGATTTACTAGCTTTTTTAAATAAAAAATACGGAAGTGAAAAATTCAGTAAAAAATTACATATTCTTGCTTTTAGAAATATATATAAAAGATTAGTAAGTGGTTATTTGGACATATATGTTTTTGTCAATGAGTACAGAGATTTGGTAAAAAATAAATTATTAGTTGAAACATTTTATGACTTTGTAAAAGAATTATCAACAAATGGAGTAACAAATTTTGATAAATTTCATTTTAATTTACAAACTGTTAAATTTAACAAATTACATTCTTATTATGACTTTGATTTAGATTATATTTTTGATAGTGAAAAAATAAATGACTTGATTAATTTTATTATTGAATTTTATGATCTTCCTAAAGAAGATATAGAAGAAATAAATAATAGTTTTAATCATTCTAAAAAGAGTAAAGAGAAAGAGTTTGTAATTAGACACCAGAATACTACTGATAATATTGGTGACATTATTCCATATGCAACTAATAGAGAAACAATAATAGAACTAAGAAAAAAAGGGACATACATTAAATATGATCTTTACTATAACAATAAAATTAGATCAATAGTAAGAGAATTATATGATCTTGATATAGAATATCTTAAAGAAAACTCAAAAAAAAAATCTATTCTGAATCATTAAAAAGTTTATTAGAATAATTTTCAAAATTCATATTATAAATATTTATAGACATATGAATATTTATTTTAATGAAATTAATACTTGGTACTGTTCAATTAGGTAAAAAATATAGTAAATTTACTGAAGATAAAGTTAATAACGATGAAGCCATTAAAATACTAAATCATAGTATAAAAAATAATATTTTAACATTTGATACAGCTCAAATTTATGGAAATAGCGAAAAGTTATTATCTAATATATCGAATAAAGATAATGTTAGAATTATTACAAAAATTCATTTTACTGATATAAATAGTATGGAAAATGAAATTAATCACTCTTTGACAAACTTAAATCTAAAAAAACTTGATACAGTGATGTTTCACAATTACGAAGGTTTTAAAGATAAAAATATTGTTAATAATTTAATAAAAATAAAGAATAATGGTGTTATCAAAAATCTAGGTGTTAGTGTTTATACTGTAGAGGAAGCAATTGATGTTTTAAAATCAAAGGAATTTAGTGTTTTACAAATACCTTTTAATTATCTAGATAGACAATGGGATAATGTAGAGTTTTTAAATTTAATAAATAAAAGAAGTGATATTGAAATACATATTAGAAGTATATTTCTACAAGGTATATTAGTAAATGAACACAAATATTGGCCAACTATAGATAATCAAGATACTAAGATAATTTATGATAATATAGAAAATATCTGTAAAAAATATAATTTAACAAAAATAGAACTACTAGTTAGATACTCACTCTCATTTGATTGGATTTCTGGAATATTATTTGGTGTTGATAGTTTGAAACAATTGGAAGAAAATATTACATTATTTAATAAATTTGATAAATTTAATAAAGAATTATTGGATGAAATTAAAGATACTTTTAAAAATATTCCAAAAAAATTAACTGACCCTAGATTATGGTAATTTACAAATTAGAGTAATTTACAAGATATTTACAAGATATTTAAATATAAATTCTGTTTATATTTAAATGAGTAGATTTGATGAAAAAGATTTACAAAACTTAAAGGATGTTTTAGATACTGATTTTAAAGCTAAAAAAAGCAAAAAATGTGTTAAAGAATTCGAAGAGAAATTCGCAAAAAAATTTAATTCCAAGTACGGAATTTCATGTTGTAATGGGACTGCAACATTACACGGAATACTTTTAGGAATGGGTATTAAAGAAGGTGATGAAGTTATTACTACTCCACTAACAATGTCAAGTACATCACTATGTGTTTTACATGCAAATGCTTTACCAGTATTTGCAGATGTTGATCCAGATACTTTTCAGATTTTACCGGAATCAATTGAATCTAAGATTACTCCTAAGACAAAAGCTATAATTACCGTTGCGCTATATGGTTTATCACCAGAAATGGATAAAATAATGGAAATAGCAAAAAAACATAATTTGTATGTAATTGAGGATAATGCTCAATGTTTTTTGGGAGAATTCAAAGGTCAAATCGTTGGTTCTATCGGGCATGCCTCCAGTTTTAGTTTCCAAAATACTAAACATATGACAACAGGAGAAGGTGGAATAATACTAACAGATGATATACAACTTCAGGATAATATCTGTAAAGCTACCATATTGGGATATCAAACAGTTGGTGAACTTGCACCAAAATTTGATAATAGACAGTTTAGAGATCCTGCATTTAAAAGACATGTTGCTTTTGGATATAATTATAGAATGAGTGAATTGTGTTGTGCGGTTGGTTTATCACAACTTGAGAAATTAGATTACTTAGTAGATAAAAGAATAGAAATTGCAAATAAATTCAATGAACTTTTAAAAGAAACTAATTGTGATTGGTTGGTGCCACAAAAAGTTAATGATTATATAAAGCATACATATTGGGGATTTACAGTCAAATTAACGCGTGATGATATATCATTCGTTGATTTTAGGGATAAACTTATGGAATACGGAGGAAAAGCACCATATGCTGCATGGGAGCTTACTTATTTAGAACCATTATTTGAAAATAAAAAAATTAAAGATTATCAATGGCAAGATTTTAATAAAGGTTTATGTCCAAATGCTGAATATTTACAATCAAGAATAATATCATTTCAAAATAACTATATTGATACTGAAACTCTTGAAAAACAATTAGAAGCATTAAAGAAAACTATTTTTTTTTTTCAAAAAAAAATAATAGCAGTAATATTTTGTAGATTAGGTTCTACAAGATTACCAAATAAAGGACTATTAAAATTAAATAAAGTTTCTAGTATAGAAAGAGTAATATTAAATGTTAAAAAAATGATTGTGGATGATATAATATTGGCAACTAGTATAAATTCTGAGAATATTAAACTTAAAGAATATGCTGATAAGCATAATATTAATTTTTTACAAGGTAGTGAACATAATATTTTCGATAGATGCAATGATGTAATTAAAAAGTTAAAGTTAAAACCCCATGATTATATTTTGAGAGTTGGTGCAGATGATGTTTGTCGTTCTTACGAAATAGCTAATATTTTGATAAAAGAAACAAAAAAATCGAACAAACTATTAGATTATATTTGTGATAATCCTTATATTTGTCCTACTGGTTTGGGTAGTGAATTATTAAGTGTAAAATCTATAAATTATTTTAATAGTTTTTTGAAAGAAAATAATGAACATTTAACTTTTTATTATGTAGCATTTCGCAAAGAATTAAAATTAAAATCAATAAATATTAACAAAAAATATAAATTAGATTGTAATATAACTATGGATACAATTGAAGATTATAATAATTTGAATAATTTTTTTATAGAAAATGAAATAGGAGAAACTGCTGTAAATATAGAAAAGGTTTTAGAATATTTTAGTGTTAACAACAAAAAAGAAAGTGCGTTATGTATTGGTGATTCTCCCGATGAAACAATAAAAAATTTGAATAACCAATGTAAAAGTTATAGTGGATATAAAGAATGTTATGATGTGTATGGTATATTAAATAAATTATAATATATATAATGACAGAAACAGGACTTAAATTTATTATAAAAATATATATAAATAAACTTTTATTAATAGATATAATGAAAATTTATTTAGTAACATTTGCTCAAGGAGAAATTTTTGAAAATTCACAGAAAAATTTAGATAAAACACTAAAAATTGCAGATATTGATATACATATTAAATGGAGCTATGATAAGATAAAGGAAACATCATTTTATCAAAAAAATAAGGAATTATTAGATGTTGAAATGGGATTTGGTTATTGGTCTTGGAAACCATATATTATTTTAGAACAGCTTAATAAAATAAATAGTGATGATATTTTGATCTATATGGATGCTAGTAGATATGAAACTGATGGTTTTCAAAATTCATGTTTAGGAGTTGTTGATTTTATTAATAAAAATAATATTGATTTATTACCTGGGTTTGAAACAAATTATAAAAATTATCAAATGATTAAAAAGACCTGTTTAGATTTTTTTAAATTGGATAATAATAATTTTAAACAATTAAATAATGTATTTACTTCTCCTATGTTCTTAAAGAAAACTGATTTTACTATAAAATTTTTAAAAGAGTGGATGGAAAATTGTTTAATAGAAGAAAATGTATCTTATCAAGATTTATCTGATATAGGAGGAAAAGTTCATATTTACGATCAAGCTGTATTAAATTGTCTCTTATATAAATATAAAGTAAGAAGTTTTAAACCAAATACAAAAGATGAAAATGAATTTAGAAAATACACTTATTACTTTAATTATTATAAATTAATTAATAATGCTGATATTCACAACAATCCATAGAACAAAACTTGAGTGTTTTCTGATCATGTTTCATTAAAGAATAATCATCGTGGTTATAAATTGTTTTGTTACATCTGTAACATTTGTCAGTTTTTAAGTATGAAAAAATTAATGAAATAATTTCTATTGGAAAATTCATTATATTATAAGAAGTAAAGTATTTAAATAAATATTACATATTTAATTATATATGAATTTTAATATTGGTAATACACTAGTTGGGCCCAATCAACCAACTTATTTTATTGTAGAACTATCTTGTAACCATCATGGATCCTTGGATAAAGCATTAGAATTAGTTAGACTTGCTCATCAAACAGGAGCCAATGCTGTTAAAACTCAAACTTATACTGGAGATACAATTACTTTTAATAGTGACAAGTCATGGTTTAGACTAAAAGGAACAAACTGGGATTCTAAAGGAACATTATGGGAGCTATTTAATGAAGCTCATACACCATGGGAGTGGAATAAAGTAATAAAAGAAGAAACAGAAAAACTTGGTATGGAATTTCTTTCATCACCTTTTGATGAAACAGCTGTAGATCATCTTGAAGAATTGGGTGTTAATGCCTATAAAGTTGCTTCTATGGAAATTGTTGATATTCCTTTGTTAAAAAAAATAGCTTCAACTAAAAAACCAGTAATTGTTAGTACAGGTATGGCAAGTTTATCTGAAATAGAAGAAGCAGTTAAAACTCTAAAAGAAAATGGTGCAACAGCAATTACACTTTTAAAATGTACTAGTGCATATCCTGCAAACCCAGAAGATGCAAACCTTGCTACAATTAAAAATTTATCAGAAACATTTGGTGTTTTAGCAGGTCTGTCAGATCACACTCTAGGAATCGGAGTTCCTGTAACTGCATGTGCTTTAGGTGCTAGAATTATAGAAAAACATTTTATTAAAGATAGAAAAGAAGGTGGTCCAGATTCAGCTTTTTCACTAGAACCAGCAGAATTTAAAGAGATGATAGAAACTGTAAGAGTTACCGAAAAAGCAATTGGTAAAATTCATTATGGTGGAGTAAAAGGTGAGGTAAGACTATTTAGAAGATCTTTGTTCGTAGTCAAAGATATTAAAAAAGGAGAAGAATTTGTTGAAGGTGTTAATATAAGATCAATTAGACCAGGTGATGGTTTGCATAGTCGTCATATGTGGGATGTGGTAGGAAGAAAAGCATCCAAAGATATTGAAGCTGGTACACCAGTATCTTGGGATTTAGTCGAATAATATTTGTAAATCTTTTATCATCTTATTCCAATTCAGTTGATTAGAATCGATCAAATCATCTTTCAGTAATCTTGATATTTTAGGTTCATCTAATGGTATTATATTTTTATTTAGATTAAATTCATTATTAATAATAGTCAACAATTCATATTTTGAAACTTTAGGCCCAGTTATATGTCTGATACCATAAATATATTTTTTAGATTCTATTATTCTAATTATTTCATTAATAATTATAATTGTAGTCGTTCCATTAAAAAAAACATTATTGTATCCATTTATTTGTTTATTTTTATTATCATAAATAAAATTAAATAAACTTTTTCTCTTAAATTTATCAAAACCAATTGGACATATTCTTAGAACTAAAGAATCAGTTGATATAGATTCCGAAATAGATTTTGTCAAACCATAAAAATTTTCGGGAGTATATATTTCATCTATATTATGGTAATTCTCAGAAGATTTGAAAACAGCATCCGTTGAAAAATGTATAAAATATATATTATTTTCTTTACAATATTGTGATATATTTAATGGTATAGTACAATTTGAAAATATCATGTTATTTTTATCTTGATATCCATTCTCTCTTAAGATAGCAATACAATTTAAAATTATAGATGGCTTTACTAATTCTATAACTTTAATTATATTTTCTATTTTATGATCAATACAAATAATATTCTTATTGTCTAAATTATTACTTCTTGTTGTACCATAAACTTCATAATTATTTTTGCTCAAAACTTTGTATAAATTGTAGCCTAACATTCCTGTTACACCTAAAATTAATATTTTTTGTGTCATTATTATTCTGAATAGAAAAAATCTTTAAGTACTTTATCTAATTTAATACAATCTTTATATTCATCAAACATTTGTTTTGAAAAATAAAGTGTAGGAGCAAAGACATGGCCATTCACACTCTTATGTCTAAATTTATTTCCTGGTAAATAAGCTCCATTATAGTAATCAGTAGATCCTTTTTGATATACATCTTCCAGTTTGCCACCTTTTCCCCAATTATAGAAATTAAAACCAGTAATAAATAATTCACTTGGATTATGTTTTAAAATCGTCATAATACTATGCATACCTGAATTACTTAAACTTCGATTAAAACTTTCAGGTATATCTGATCTACTTTTAATATATTTTTTACAAATATCTGTTAACCATATATTAGTAACACCATATTTTAACTTACTCTTATTAGTTTTTTGTTTAAATTCATCCCATGATTTATTTTGACATTGATCTGCTTCTCTACATGGACTATTTCTAAAAGATTCATTATCTATTGGGTCTATAAAATATATCATTTTTAGTTTTTTTAATAGTTCATAATATCTAGTACCTTCTTCATCATATTTTAACAAGTCCTTGCGTAAATTACCATCAAATATTGGCCAACTACCATTAAATAATATATCCGTACGTTTTCCAAAATCATCCTTATTTTCCAAAGGTAGATGCATGTTTACCCGACATACAATATCGTAAGAGTCTATCTCTTTACCGAAATTTGTTCCAACTTGAGATACTGACGGACCGCAGATACAAACTCGTTTGCCTTCAATTAATTCTCTTAAATTTTCATCAGTATTAATCTTTTCTATGATACTATTTCTAATTGAATCATCTGACATATATATATATATATATATATATATTTAAATTTTAAGTAATTTTAAACGAAAATTAGCACGTAGAAAGATGAACCACAATATGAAATTAAAATTGAATTCTTATTAAGTATAAAAGATAAATTATTTTGCCACTGTAAGAATATACAAGCATTAAAATTTATTATAACAAAATATCCGGAAATTGAATGTTTTTTTCACGATTCTGATGAATGTGTTCTAACATCAAAAAATAAAATTTGGACTAATGTTGGAAAGAAACTTACTGAAAAATCAATTTGTGTTATGCCCGAAAGAGTTAATCAAATTCCTAAAAATTGTTTAGGTGTTTGTACTGATTTTCTAAAAATATATATGTAATTAAAAAGTATTAATTTTTTAAAATTTTAAAAAATTAAATCTTATTTGTTTTAAACTGTTGGTCCGACACCAATTTCGGTATATGTAACTCCATCTAGTTTAGGTAAATATCGATGGGGGTCAATAACATGACTTCCTTCAACAAATTTATATTCTTTGAAGACTTTATGTCCACATCCAATGAAATATATTTTCTTTCCTAATTCTATTTCTCCTTCATCAATATTTGGATCATATGTTTCAACTTCTATACCAACTTCTTTTAATTGATGTTTTAATAATGTCCATATAATTAATATTATAAATTATATATGTATATTTATCCAATCATATAGTTTATTAAGACCTTCTTCAACACCTATTTTACATTTCAAATCTAAAATT
>Ga0209632_10001870_pt1 | contig 20799 bp, 20 predicted proteins | sample COG_10_FD_184754 | JGI IMG/M metagenome (GOLD analysis project Ga0209632, IMG submission 184754) | Pelagic Microbial community sample from North Sea - COGITO 998_met_10 (SPAdes) (version 2) | ecosystem: Environmental > Aquatic > Marine > Neritic zone/Coastal water | place: Helgoland, sampling... | reverse complement strand
CAAGATGCGGGTGCAGGACAAGATGTGGGTGCAGGACAAGATGCGGGTGCAGGACAAGATGTGGGTGCAGGACAAGATGCGGGTGCAGGACAAGAGTCAGAACCAGAGAAAGTAGAGTCTTTACAAGAAGTATATGGCAATTATAAATTAAATTGTGATTCACTTGAAACAACAACTGCAAGAGGAGCTTGGTTTAAACAAGTAGAATATGTAATATTTAAAAATGAACTAAAATCAATAAAAAATAACATAAAAGTAGTATTAAAAGAGTGCAAAGAGAATAAACGGTTATTGGATTTAAAATACGACGATTTAAATGATACTGTAAATAATATACAAACATCAGTCATCTTGTTTTCAACATTATCGGGTTTTTTAGAAGCAACGAGAGAACAGTTAAGTATATCTACAACAATAATATCAATAGTATCAATATCAATATCGACTTATATATCATTATTATTATCAATATCTAAATATTATAAATTAGATGAAATGAAAGAGCGTATTCAAACTTTGCGTGAGAAGTTTTCATTATTACATAATGAATTAGATTATAGAATGGACGTGGTTGGTCCATGGGGGGATAAGAAAATATGGATTCATCAAGACCCCGTAAAAAAATTATTAGAATGGGCGAATGTGCAACAAGTGATAAATAAGGAATATGAAAAAATAATAGATACGAAAAAGACTCTTGTTACCGAGTTTGAAATAATAATGGATACAAAATCAAGAAATGCATATCATATAAAAAATAGAGAATTAAATTATAATAATAGACGTATATTATATTCTTGGGACCAAAAAGAAGCAGATTTAGAAAAGAGTATATCAAATGGAACAATGAGAAGACCATCGTCAATAACATTACAACATGAAGAATTGGATAATTGGGAAAATAGTGATAGTGATATAGATTACTAATTATCTTCTGGTTTGTAAATCAGTAGAATTAACAAGTTCTAATTTTTTCATAGAGCGTTCAAATGCGTTTTCCTGTTCTAAATTATTAAATAAATAATCAGTATTTGGGCTATGTTCATTTTTTTTAATTTGTTTATAGATAGAGTTAATTTTTTGAACAACAGTAGCAACAACAGTTTTATTATTAATTAATTCAATATCGGTTCTAACCGATTCTGTTAATAATGAAACAGCAAAATATAAAAGATACCTACGTTTTTTGCAGGAAGCAGTAGTATATTTAATACAAAAAAGATTACATAACGAAAGTATAGTTTTTTGAATAAATTCAGTTTTATCATTACTATAATGAAAGATAGCGTCCCATAATATCCATATAATATCATTTCTGCATTTAGAGTCTACATTTGCAAACATACGACTTTCGCAAACACATTTATTTTTCCTTTTTTTGCATAAAGCTTCGAATTCAATGGTCCATTCAATCCAATAGCAAGCGTTTAACATATTTTTTTTATCGGGGGAAATATTGAAAGCGAATTCATTTGCAATAATAAACAGTTCTTTTGGGTCATCTTTTTTAAAAATAGGTTCAATATAACGAATATTGGGTGCAATTAGTTTTTCAGACATTTGTGTGATATCAAATTCTTCTTCGCGTTTAATTTTAACAGTTTCGGTGCTATTTTTTTTTTCAGATAGACAGATAGTGCAGGTAATTTCAGCAAAAAGTTGTCTAATAGTAGGGTGATTTCGTATTTGTAGTTCATTCAGGAATTGACCTTGCGACATAATATTTTTAAAAATATTGTATCGTTTTTCAAGATACAAAACAATTTTTGGATTTCCTAAATGAATAAATTTGCATACATAATGTAAATAAATTTCCCATAGGTCAATAAAATGTCCAGCACATAAAAGTTCAGCAGACCAATAGCAAGCTTCTTCAACTTTAGATTTTTTCATATTATTAATTAATTGTGTTTTAACCTCAGTTTTTTTAAATCCAGAAAGAGAAATACCTCTAAATTGCGATTGAGTGCGTATATCATTGATTTCAGTATTATCTTTAACCGATATCATTTCGTCATCATCATCCATGATTATAATAATTAATTATAATTCTAATAGACAAAATATAAAGATATTGAACTTAAATAGAGTAATGTATAGAATACGAATATTTTCGAGTTTTGGAAAAAGTGAAAATTGTAAAGAAATATTTGAAAGGTTATGCGAAACAAATAAAATAGAAGATTATGGAGATGGAAAAAAGTATTATATAACAAATGAAGACGATTATACTCATGTAATAATAATGAATACGGCAATGCCAGATATTCCATCGCATATACCAAAAGAGAATGTAGTAGGGTTAGCATTTGAACCAGTGCCATATTTAGGGTTAACATATGAGTTTGTAGATTATGTTAAACAAAATGTAGGTAAGTACTTAATAGGTGATGTAGGAGATAAATCAATATTAACAAAACCGTTTATAGAGCATTATGGGTATATGTGGCATATGACACCTTTAAAACAGTTTAGATTTAAAGATAAAAGAATATCAATAATGATAAGTATGAAATTGGAATTAAAGGGACATATATACAGACATCAGTTAGTAAATGAAATATTAAAACAAGATTTACCAATAGATGTATATGGAAAAGGGTGTGAATTATATAGAAAGGGGAATGAAATATATGGATTATGTAGTGAATTGGATGGAATAGGTAATAATATATATCATAATAAAAAACAATTAAAAGGAGAATTTACAGAAATAGAACCATATGAAAGGTATGAGTTTCATATAGCCATAGAGAACATGGAAACAAATCATTATTTTAGTGAAAAAATAACGAATACATTGTTATGTGGAACAGTGCCAATATATTTGGGTTGTAAAAATATAGAAGAATATTTTCCAGGTAAGGTGATTCGACTAAATGGAGATATAGAACATGATATCGAATTATTGAAAAATATATTGCGAGAACCAGAGAAATATAAAAAAGAAATAAAAATAAATGAAGTAAAGGAAAAGATATCTTTGATAAAGAATTTAGACATGATTTTTGCGTGATTTTTTACCACCTTTGCTCTTGCTTCCGCCTCTCTTCCGTTTTTTAGTGTCAGGACTTTTACTTTTATTATTTTCTTCATCCAAACCAGAAAATAATTGTGTACCTTTAAACGGTTTACCATCTTCAGTAAATTTAATAGCATCCTTATTGTGAGCAGTAGTAAGTGGACAAAGAGTAAAAATATGATTACCACGTTTATCAACTATTTCAGTGCTGGGTATAGGAACGTCTTTATAATTAAATTCATATGATTTAATATCTTGTTTTAAAACATTGATTTCATTTTTTAATCTATAAATTTGTTCATATAGGTCATTAATCAAGTTGTTATTATTTTCGTTATTATAATTACTGGGGCTATCTAAAATAGTGCTTGCTTCAGACGCAATAGAATTATTAGGGGATTTAATATTATCATCAGAATCAGAAGTAGTATGTCCTTGAGTGGAAGAATCAGAATATGTTTTTTTTGGCGGTGTGTTAATATCCATTTTTTTAAAATTATTATTTAAATCATCAGTATTCATAAATTGTTTGTATATAATAATAAAATATATTATGACTAAATAAAAAAGAATGACTAAATAAAAAAGAATGAATAATAATATAATAATTTTATTCAGTAATAATTCTGGGAAGAACATTAATAGTTTGTAGTTCTTGCGACATTAATTTATAGGCATAAGGAATATCAACTTTTGCAAAGTTAGTTCGATTATCACAAGTTCTACACTCATAAACAGTAAAGTCAGAACTGGAATACATTTTATTTTTTTTGCCATCATTGTAAGAAGCAATAAGACCACACTTTTTACATACGTGAACACTATATTTATCGGAAACATCAAACATACGTTCTTTACAAAATCGAGTGATACCATGAGCAATCATGACATCTCTTTCCATTTCACCAATTCTAAATCCACCATCTCTGCTTCTACCTTCAGCGGGTTGTCTTGTGAGATTAACCATAGGTCCGATAGAACGACTGTGTTGTTTATCGCTAACCATATGTTTCAATCTTTGGTAGAATACAGGACCAATAAAGATAGAAGTTTCGAGTTGTTCTCCAGTAAGGCCGTTATACATAACCTCATTACCATAACTTTCATAACCTAATTTAAGTAATTGTTCAGCAATTGTTTTAACATCAAGATTACCAAAACTGGTTCCATCTCCAAACATACCAAGTTCAAGAAGAACTTTACCAAGAAGAGTTTCTTTAAGTTGTCCGATAGTCATACGAGAAGGAATCGCATGTGGATTAATAATAATATCGGGTTTAAGACCGTTTTTAGTAAAGGGCATGTCGCATTCTGGAATAATATTACCAACAGTGCCTTTTTGTCCATGTCTTGAACTAAACTTATCTCCAAAAACAGGTTTTCTTAATGCACGAATACGGACTTTAGCAAAATTATATCCATCGCCGTTTCTTCCGGTAAAATTTTTATCAACATAAGTCTCTTCGTTAGTTCTAAAAGTTTTGCTTTGGTCTTCATATTTAATAGTTTTAGTGGGGTCATTTCTATTTTCCTTAATAGGAACAGTTTTAGCGATGATAACATCTCTATTTTCTACCAACGTATCTTTTTGAATAAACCCTTCAGAATTTAATTTCTCATAATTACCAAATTTAATACCTTTTGTTTTAGCTGGGTCAGGTTTGCATCGAATAATTTCATCACGAATAATATTTTTATCTTCATCTTTTTCCGTATGATAAATAGTTGCCAGGAATAGACCACGGTCAATAGAGCCTTTATTAACAAGGACACTATCTTCTTGGTTATATCCAGTATGCGTCATAATAGCGACATGAATTTGAGTTCCCGAAGGAATTTGATTAAGATGAATGAAGTTCATAACACGAGTATCAACTAAAGGTCTTCCTGGGTAATTTAATACATAAGCAGTTTTATCCATGCGAGTATCATAATTAGTAGCATAAATTCCCATAGCCTGTTTTGCCATAGCACATTGGTATGTATTTCTGGGAGCTTGGTTGTGGTCGGGAAATGGGACACATGATGCGACAACGCCAAATATAGTGCTTGGGTGAATTTCACAATGTGTATAATTAAATTTAAGATGCGTAGGTTGCAAATAATTATCTTTACATTTCATAGCAATCATAGAGAGGTTTTGTTCTTCGGGGTCAATATATTCAATAACCGATTCATCAAGAACACAATTAGTCAAAAGGTCATTCCACGCGATTTCTTTATCAACAAGTTTTTTAATAATTTCATTAGTAATAAGGGCTTTATTATCACGAACCTTGAGAACAGGGCGAGTGAGTCTTCCGCCATCATTACAAATGCGAATTTCGAGAGTTTTATAATTAAATATAATAGAAGTATAAATATTAATAATACCTTTATATTTTAATTGTTTTAAGTGGCTATACAGTTCGACTGGAGTTTCGGAAATACCTTGCCATGAACCATTGATGAAAACTTTAACTTTACCATGTAATTGTGAAGCAGATGTGCAATCGTCGACCCGAGTAATAAGAGGTAAAATGTATTCATATAAAGGAGAACTATTAGTAGGAATAGTAAGATGTGCCATATAACTAACATTCTTGACAATACCAATAGATTGACCTTCCGGAGTTTCGGCTGGACATAGAAATCCCCAAATAGTATTATGTAATTTTCTGGGAGCAATAAGTTCGCCACTTTTTTCCAAGGGAGTATTAATTCTTCTTAAATGGCTTAAACTGGAAGCATAGGTAAGGCGGTTAAGAACTTGAGCAACGCCAACTTTACTACTATTAGATTGTTTAATACTAAAATCGCCAGTAGAAAGAGCTCTATTAATGCCATTTTCAATAGTAGTAGATTTCATAATTTTATAGATATTAGTCATATTAACAATACTTTCGTAATCTTGAGTGGAACGCCATGAGCCATTATTGATTTCCCTGACAATTTGTTTTTGCATTTCCTTAACCAGTTTATTGAAATAATTTCTAAAAAGATTATTTAATAGGGAGCCAGTAAGTTCAATGCGTTTATTAAGATAAGAATCTCTATCATCAGTAGGAATCCAACCTAAACCAGTTCTAATAAGTTTATTAGCCATATATCCTAAGAAATAAATTTTTTGTTGTTTAGTTTTACAGTGAGGAAATAGGTCATTATCAAGAATCTCAAGAGTAAATTCAGTTTTCTTTGCATATCCGGTTTCTCTATCCATATTAATGGGATTATATGCGGCATATGTAGTAATATGTTTAATAGATTCTTCATAAGAAGAATATTTATTTGCATCAATAATTGAAGCTTGTAAATAATTTAAAATAGGCGCAGAAGGTTGGTCGTCGATATCCAAAACAATATATTCGCAAATTTCTTTATCGGTTAATACACCAAGAGCTCTAAATAGAGCAAATAATTCAATCTGTTGTTTAATTCTGGGAATAGAAACATAAATACCTTTACCAAAACCATTATTTTTACTGGAAATCATCATTTCAACTTGTTTTGGTGAAATACATTTGAAATCAGGAACAGATTTAATTTCAGCAAGCCAGTCCCATTTAGCGCTGTTTTTACTACCAAAACAATAAACTTTATTTTCAGCGGCTCGTTCTTGTCCTAATACAGTTTTTTCAGAACCCTTAATAATGAAATATCCACCAGCGTCCATAGAACATTCCTGTGAATTAGCATTATTTAAAATATCTTGTTGAGATAAAACGCAGATAGAAGACCTTAACATAATAGGCATTTTGCCAATATTGATTTTAGGAAGGATTTTAGAAATGGTTTTAGGATTATCCATAGATTCTGTATTTCTAACGATATAATCAATATTAATATCAACTGTCATGGTAGATGCGTATGTAAAATTTCTAATTTTAGCTTCTTGGGGATACATAGTTTTAGTAGCTCCATTATTTTCATGAATTTGTGGTGGATACAATTTAAAATTATTGAATGAAATAAGGATTTCTAAAAAGTATTGGTCTTTTTCTTCAATATAGTCATTTTCAGAACGAATCTTAACAGGATTAAACATTTGAATGGTTCTTTGAATTTGGTAATTAACAAAATGGTTATAAGATTCAATTTGATGTCTAACTAATCTTTCAAGATGTTTACCTTCAAAATAAGATTCAATAATAGAATAAGGGTCTTCAGTTTGGTCATTTAAATGATTCAATAAGAATTTTTCATTATTAGTAATAGAATTATGAACTTCATCGACATATTTATCAATATTATTTTCATGTTGAATAATATCTTTTATAGTTTTAGTAGTAGTATTTTCATTTTTCTTACTAACCGTCTTTTTTTTCCTGGGTTTAGGAGTTGGTTTGATAACTGGATTAGAGGCAGATGCAACTTTCATTTCTTGCATCATATTAAATAATATAATGGTTAAAATTCAACAAACTTTTAAATCAATTTTATTAAAAGGATTTTGAAAAGAATATATAAAGTAAATCTCTTATATATTATTAAAAATGTTAAATACGTCAAAAAATTTTGTGAAATATTTAGATAATTACGATAAACAATGCCAAACAAAATATAATAGACGTTTACTATACAATATAAGTGCAGAATATAATCAATATTATTCAGATAAATCGGGTGATACAGCATTAAATGATTATTTAAATATAAATCCATTTTATGATTTATATGGTAAATGTAAAACATTTACTTTGGATAAGAAAACGTTAGAAGATATATCTTTAAATAAAAAGATAGAAAAAAAGAAATATGTAGAGATAACAGAAAAGATAGAAAGCATATCAGATTTAATAGATATAACGAGCAAATATGAAGATAGTGAAGATATAGAATACAATATAGACTTTCAATCAATTGTAAAAATCAAGACTGATTTAGAAAGTTTAAATAATATGATAGGTATGGATAAATTAAAGGAGAATGTATTTGACCAATTGTTATATTTTGTGCAAAACTTACACGTATCGAATAATGGAGGAGATTATAAACATACAGTCATATATGGTCCACCAGGAACTGGAAAAACAGAAATAGCAAAAATAATAGGTAGAATGTATTCAAAAATAGGTGTATTGCCAAATAATAAATTTGTAAAAGTAACCAGACAAGATTTAATAGCAGGATATTTGGGACAAACCGCAATAAAAACATCAAAAGTAATAGAAGATGCATTAGGGGGAGTATTATTTATAGATGAAGCATATTCATTAGCAAGTGGAGAAAAAGAAGATAGTTTTTCAAAAGAATGTTTAGATACACTATGTGAGTCATTAAGTAATTATAAAAATAATTTAATGGTAATAATAGCAGGATACGAAGAAGAATTAAAAACAACATTCTTTCGAATGAATAAGGGATTGAATTCGCGTTTTATTTGGAGATTTACAATGGAACCGTATTCAGCCATAGAATTAATGCAAATATATAAAAAAATAGTGGAAAGTAATGAATGGCAATTATATACAAATGATGAATTAGAAGAAAAATGGTTTAAGAAACATAGTGAAGATTTTAAAAGTTATGGTAGAGATATGGAACAATTATTTACGTATACAAAGATATGCCATAGTCGTCGAGTATATGGAAAAGATAAGAATGAACGTAAAAAAATCAAAATGGACGATATAAAGAAAGGATATTTAATGTTTTTAGATAATCGAAAAGAGAAAGAAAAGGAAGAAATAATCTATGGATTATATGTATAAAAATGCGTTAAAAAACTAATCATTTCCTATATAATAAATATATACATAACAATTTATATATTTATAGAATGAGTGATAAGAAAATATTGACAATAAATCCAAAATTATTTTCATTTTCAAATGCGACAAAGAAACATAAAAAACCAAAAGAAGAAACGAATCGTATAAAAATGAAACCAATATCGAATACAAATGTAAAGAATACAGATACTTTACGTAAAAAAACAATATTAAAAATGATAAGACAACATCAGGAGGAAACTAATAAAGATAACTTTACGTCATATGAAAAGAGTTTGAAACCAAAAGAAACAAAGAAACAAGATTTTGAATTAGCTCAACAATTTTTTGATAATATGGTGGTGAAAGCACCACAAGATAAAAATTATACACTGAAAAATCCAGTAGTGGAGAATAAACCATTTCCAAATTTAGGAATAGATATTAAAGAAAATATGAGTGATATATCAAATACATTTAATACGAATTCAAGCGGGGCAACAAGTATACAATTAAATAATACATTACTACCGACACCAAAATATGGTTGTTTAAAAAACGGTAGTTTACCAACATATCGAAATTATATGAATACTACCAGGAAAAATATAGATGCAGATGAAAATATTCAAATAAATACGAATTCAGTAATGCCATCAGTATTAGACCAATATAGTGGGGGTTCTGAAGTATTTAAACGAGCAAATATAATGCAACAAACCGAAAAATTAACAAATCTAAAAAAGAAAAAGAAGCAATACCGTAAAAAAACAATAAGGCGAACTTTTAAAATAGGAAAATCTAAAATAAAACCGTCAGTATCAGTGTTAGTTTCAAATAAAACAGTGAGAAATCGAATATTAGAAAAAAAACAATTAATAAATCAAGTTCCGATTAATGAAATACGAACATATTTAATAAAACATGGGTTTTTAAAGATAGGCTCAATAACGCCAAATGATGTATTAAGAAAAATGTATGAAACCGCATTAACAATATGCGGTGAAATACAAAATCATAATCCAGACACGTTAATGTATAATTTTATGAACGATAAAGAATCATTATAGATTTTTAAGATTATGAACAACATAAAATATAAAACCAAAAAGTGCTAAAGAATAACTGGTAGATGCTATATTAACGAGATAATTATATTCATCTTTATTATCTTTATAATGTTCAACAATATTGTTTTCAGATATAGAATTTAATTTATAAAAGTTTTTAGAAATTTTGTGTTTATATTTTTCTCGTGAGAAAGGATAATAGTTTATATAATTTTCGTAATCTAAATCATAAAAATGGCCATAATCATTATCATCTAACGGCTCCATTTTATCATGAGGTTTATTATAGATAGGATATTGAATCGGATATTTTGGTTGGTTAATTTTCATCAATTTTATATATTATTAGAATACATTTAAATATATTCTAATATTATAATTTATAATGTTAAAGCCAGTGAAAAAAAATGATTCAGAGTATAATATGCATCATGAATATTTCCATCGTTCAAATGAATTAATAGAAAAATATGGAGAACATAGCGTAGTTTTAATGCAAGTAGGGGCATTTTTTGAAATATATGGTTTAAAATCTTTAGATAGTTCAGGAGATATAGGATATAGTAATATAGTTAGATTATCAGAAGTATGTAATTTAAATATATCAGAAAAAACGACATATTTGGATGTAATAGAAGATGGTGAGAATAAAAGAAGAAAGTTAGTTATGGCTGGTTTTCGTGATTATACAATAGATAAATATTTATCAAAGTTAACAGATGCGGGATATACAGCAGCAGTATATATTCAACAAGATAGTAATGATAAAAAGGGAAAAAAGATAAGGGTATTAGAACAAATATATTCACCGGGAACATATATTTCTTATGATAACGACAATAGTATGAAATTATCAAATAATATAATGTGCATTTGGTTGGAGAGGTTTACATCAAGAAATAAGAAGATAAAGAAAAATACATTAGTAAGCGGTGCATGTGCAATAAATATTTTTACAGGAGAAGTGTATACGTTTCAAACCGAAATTGATTATTGTATGAATATATCAACATTTGATGAATTAGAAAAATTTGTTTCAATATATAATCCAAGTGAAGTAATAATAATAAGTGATTTTACGAAAGAAGGTTTATCCAAAGTGGTTCAATATTCTAATATAAATACAAGTAATATCCATTTTATAGACTTTGATAATTGTAAAGTAGAAAAATCCAAAAGTCAAAAATATATGAAAGAAATAATTAGTAAAATATATGACGAACAAGCTTACGAAATATGCAATGATTTTACAGAGTATACGGTAGCTACACAATCCATGTGTTATTTATTAGATTTTTTACAGGAACATAATCCAAAGTTAATAAATAAATTACAATTACCAAAATTTAACAATGTGTCTACAAATGTTTTATTAGCAAATCATACATTATCGCAATTAAATATAATATCAGACAACTCATTTGGTAGTCAAACCGCAGGAAAGTATTCATCAGTAATGACATTTTTGAATAAGTGTTGTACAGCAATGGGTAAAAGAATGTTTCAATATCAAATAACACATCCAACTATAAATACAGATTGGTTGAATAATGAATATGATATGATAGAAGAGTTATGTCAATGCGATTATTATAATAATATTATAATAGTTCGTAAAGAAATGGGAAAAATAAGAGATATGGATAAAGCATTACGACAATTAGTATTAAAAAGTATATATCCGAACGCAATATATAATTTGTATGAAGGAAACAAATCATTAAATAAGGTATTAGAATTAATAAAATGTGATAAATTAAATAATTATTTACAGGAAGATTATAATATAAATTTAACAGATAAGATAGAAAAAATAAATAGATTTTTAGAAAAACATTTTCAATTAGATTATTGTCAAATGATATCAAGTATGACTATATTTTCAAATAATATAATACAAAATGGTATATCATTAGAATTAGATAATTTACAAGAAAAATATAATTTATTAAATAGACAACTGCACGTGATAAAAGAATATTTTAATGTTTTATATAAAAAAATGGAAATAGATGGGACTGGTGGTAATTGGGCAAGAGTGCCTGATGATAAAGAATATATAAAAATACATGAAACTGAAAAATCTGGATATACATTGCAATTAACAACAATTCGGTCAAATACATTAAAAAAATATATAGATTCAATAAAAGAAAAAGAAATATTATTAGAATTGGACATAAAAATAAATTTAAATGAAGTAAAATTTACAAAAGCGTCAACCAGTAATGTGGATATAAATATAAAAGTGCTGCAAGATACATGCCAATCCATATTAAAAACGAAAGTAGCATTGAATACTTTAATCGGAAAGGTATATCAAGAAGTATTAACTAAATTAGAAGATGACTGTTTTAATGATATAGAAATAGTCTCAAAGTGTGCAGCAAAATTAGATGTAATATTATGTAAAACATATATAGCAAATGAAAATAAGTATTACAAACCAACCATAGATGATTCAAGTAAGAAATCATATTTAAAAGCAAAGGGTTTACGTCATTGTTTGATTGAAAAAATACAAGAAAATGAGATATATGTGGAGAATGATATAAGTTTAGGTATAGAGAATGAAATGGGAATACTATTATACGGAACAAATGCAGTAGGAAAAACGAGTTTAATAAGAGCGATAGGAGTAGCAGTGATAATAGCACAATGTGGTATGTATGTGCCATGTAGCTCATTTGTATTTAAGCCATATAATGCAATATTTTCAAGAATATTAGGAAATGATAATTTATTTAAAGGATTGTCAACATTTGCGGTAGAAATGAGTGAATTGAGAACAATAATTAATTTATCAGATAAAAATAGTTTAGTATTAGGAGATGAATTATGTTCTGGAACAGAAACTGAATCGGCATTAAGTATTTTTGCAGCTGGTTTAAAATATTTATATAAAAATGAATCATCATTTATTTTCGCCACACATTTTCATGAAATTATACATTTTGATGAAATTGGTGAAATGAATAAATTATCATTAAAACATTTGGAAGTATCTTATGATGCAGAAAACGAGTGTTTGGTATATGATAGAAAATTAAAAGAAGGTTCAGGTCCACGTATATATGGTTTAGAGGTATGCAAATCATTGTATATGAATAATGATTTTTTAGAAGAAGCTTTTAATATAAGAAATAAATATTTTCCAGAAGCAAGAGGAATATTATCAGGGGATGTATCAAAGTATAATGCAACAAAGGTTAGGGGGATGTGTGAAATATGTAATGAAAGTGTAGGGGTAGAAGTTCATCATTTACAGCAACAGAAAGATGCAGATGATAAAGGGTTTATTAAAAATTTTCATAAAAATCATAAAGCAAATTTAATATCTATATGTGAAAAATGTCATGATAATATTCATAGTGGGAAGGAATCGAATAGTCCAACGAAAAAGAAAAAAACCACAAAAGGTATGAAAATATATTAATTGATAATTAAAGTTAATCTAATTTTAGTTTGGTGTCATAAATACGTGTAAATGCCTGACAATTTAATTCAACTTGTTTTGATAGTATTTTCATTTTATTTGTTAATTCCTTCATATCTGTATTCTTTTGATTGAAATATGACATAGCATTTCTGCAATTTGTATGAAAATCTTCATCTGGATTATGTAAATCTACAGTATCAATCTTTTGCAATATGAAATTAATATTATCAATAAAATTCAAAAATTTTTTTTTATCTTTTTGGTCGGCTTCATTATTATCATCAAATTCAGTTTCCATAAATTTCATACATTCATCACTAGCAACACAGTTATGTAAGGTTTTAAATATTACTTTTGTATCATTTCGAAATTCAGTTTCAAACTCGATTTCATGTATTGTAGGTTTGATTTCATATTTTGTTTGATATAAAATAAATAAGTTATGTAGCATTTGCATACCATCCATCTCATCACCTTTATTAAAAAGGTTATTTACCACTTTACAAGTATTTAGAATATAATTCATTTTCCTAATATTAATATTAATATGAATATGTATAATAATATAAAAATCAATTTTATTCTAAAGATTAATTGGATTGTATGTTAAATAGTTTATCGTAAATTTCTTTATTATCATCAGTTCTTTCTGTATTGTCTTTTTTATAAAAAGTATCGTCGGGATTTTGTTTTTCTTTAGGTAATTTATCATTATATGCTGAACTTAATAAAATACTATCGTTATAATCGGGAACATATTTTTGATTACCGTATTTATAATGACCAATTGTATTGTAGGTTTGATTTGTTTGATTATTAGGAATCATAAAACCAACAACTTTTTTACTTTCGGGGTCATACATATATGTAGGTTGTAAATCTAATCCAAAATCATTTTGTTTTTCTAATTCTTCGGGAGATTCATGATATTCAACATCATAATTATCAGTTTCAAAACTCATGTTTTCAATATTGGATAAAGTAAATAAATTAATACCAATAATAAAAATTAATAAACCAATAAGTAAAAAATTATAGTTAAGTTTCATATATATAATTTGTATATAATAAAATTGATTATATAGAAAAGAATATTATATAATATTATATAGTAAAAATGATTATACCAGTTAAATGTTTTACATGCGGAAATGTTTTGGCAGATAAGTATAGATATTATCAAGGTGAAGTAAGAAGAAATAAATTATTGCAAGGAATTAATGATGAAAAGGTAATATATTTAACTAAAGAGAACACCGAAAAAACAATAGAAGGAAAAGTATTAGATGATTTAGGATTAAAAAATGTATGTTGTCGCAGACATATGTTAACTCATGTAGATATTCAATAAAAAAATCTATATTCAATATATAATGTTAAGTTTTTTTAATAGTATTTGTCCCCCAGCAAAGTTTTACTTGATATTGTCAATAATTTCTTATATAATATCAACAATTCAGAGTTTTGGTCAAGATGGTTTATATTGTTTAGGCATGCTGGGTTGTTCTGCAGAGAATGGAATATATCTTCATATATTCCAAATAGCTTATATAGCATTTTGGACTTGGTTATTGAATATCATCTGCAGAGGTGGTGGAACCTTGTTTTCTTGGTTATTAGTATTATTGCCTTTTATTCTATTTTTTATAATAATAGCAATGTCATTATTTAGTTAAACAATTCAAAGTTTTGTATATAATAAATATTATATATAAGATGTCTTTCAAATATTTACATAAATTGCCAATAGATATGTTAAGATATATATTGCCATATACTTATAATGTTCAATCTAAAGAGTTATTACGAGATATACGTTCATATGTAGAAGATTATGGGTTAATAGATTCAGTATATTCAACACAATATAATTACAATATATTATTATGTGATTTGGAGATATATTTGAAAATGTTAGACATAGAAAATAATTATAACTATGATAATATAGATAGTTTCAGAGATATATTACATAATATAATTAATAATAGGATAGAAACAACTGATATATTAAGTCATCAATATTATAATCGATATAATAAACATTTATATTTACAACGTAAAGATACAAATGAAATCGTAGAACGCGTAAATAATATATTTTTAAATAAGAATAGAAATGCATATAGGAAAGTAAAGTTATTATTTGGATTATTGACTCCAGAAGAACGGACACTATTTTTTAACATGTTTATTTTATAATAATAAAAATTGATTATTAAACTACATAAAAATTATAGTTATATAGTTTATAATTAGAATGAATCCATCGATTAATAACATAGCAGTAGAAGATGATTTGTATAAATTTACATTATCAGGAATAAATGTAAGTTTAGCAAATGCATTACGTAGAACAGTATTAACAGATATTCCAACAACAGTATTTTATACAGAAACTTATAAGGATAACCAGTGTAATATAGAAATAAATACAACTCGTTTGCATAATGAAATCATAAAACAACGACTAAGTTGTATTCCAATTCATATAACAGAATTAGACCTATTGCCAAATAATTATGTATTAGAATTGGATATGGAAAATAATACAGATAATATTATAATAATTACGACAGAAGATTTTAAAATTAAAAATAAATCAAATGGAAATTATTTAACAAAAGAAGAAACTCGACGAATTTTTCCGGCAAATGTAAAGACAAATGCTTATATTGATTTTGCAAGAATTAGACCTCGTATTGGAAACATACCCGGAGAAAAGTTAAAATTAACCGCAGAATTCTCGGTTCATACTGCAATTGAAAGTAGTATGTTTAATGTAGTATCTATATGTTCATATGGAAATACTATAGATAAATCAAAGGTGCAGAGTGTTTGGGAACAACACGAAAATAAGTTTAAGTCTGAACAATTGACAAAGCAAGATATTGAAATGCAAAAGAAAAATTTCTATATATTAGATGCACAAAGGCATTATGTAGAAGATAGTTTTGATTATTCAATCCAATCTATCGGTGTATATGAAAATAAACAAATCGTAAAGATGGCATGTAAGGTAATATGTGATAAATTAAATGAAATGATAATTAATATTGAATCTGATATTATACCAATACGTCCAAGTGAAACCATTATGGAGAATTCTTATGATATAATTTTAGAAAATGAAGATTATACTATGGGAAAAATGTTAGAATATATATTGTATGAATTATATTATAATAATGAGAATGCGTTATCATTTTGTGGATTTAAAAAGTTTCATCCTCATGATGATGAGAGCATTATAAGAATAGCATATAATAATAAAAGTGATAAAAATATGGTAAGAAATCATTTGAATAATGCATGTATGAAAGCAAAAGAAGTATATGAAAAGATAAATAAGATGTTTTAATTATTAGACAAAAATGTATAAAATTGATTTTTTATTTTGATAGTATTATAGTATTAAAATTTCAATATGAATAACAATTATATAGTAGTATTAAGTGTGTTATTATTATCATATTATATAATAATAATAAATGATGAAGTAAAAAATGATGTAAATATAATGATGATTTTAGGTAATAATAATAATAATATATTAGAAGATAGAATATCTAAAGCAATAAAACATATAGATGATACACACGAAAAGCCATTATGGTATCTTTCTGGAGGTGTAAAACATGTAAATAATCAAGTTCAAGAAAGTGAAGCAAATAAAATGGTAAATATATTAAAAAGAAAAGGTTATGTTAAAGACGAATATTATAAGTTAGATAGTTCTTCAAAGAATACTGCAGAAAATTTTGTATATTTTAGAAACTGGATAGAAAATGAAACGCATTTGCAGAATAAAGACATCAAAATTAATATAATAACGTCTTCATTTCATTATAAACGAGCAAAATCATTATTTGATGAGATAATGCCAAAAATATATATTAATGCTAATTGGATATTGAGTCCAGTATCATGTAAACATTGTTTAGAACAGGAAAAACTACATAGAAATAATATAGAAAAAGATGCATATAATGCAAAAATGGTATATAATCGTATAAAATAATTTAGGATAAAAAAAAATATTTTAGTATCTTAATATATACATGGAAAATACCGACAAAGTTGAAGAAATCCAAGTAGTAGTAGTTGCACCCGAAAAAACATGGTCAGAAACATTCAGCGACCAAGATTTTAAACAAAAAGTAAATATGTATATTTCATTTATAACTGAAGTGTATCGTGCATTAATGGGTTCTTTTTTAATTTTGTTTGTTCCTCAAAAGTGTGGAGACCATATCTGCGGAATGGGTGATAATATAAGCACAGGAAATAATTTAATAGATTCAGCCTTTGGATTTAATATAATTGTATGCACATTAATTTTACATATGTATTACGCAGAAATACGTCGTGAAACCAAGATGATAGATTATTTACATATTAATCCGGAATTACCGAGAGATAATGATGCTGTAGGAGATGCTCTTGTTAAATTGCCAGAACATAACAGAGATGCAATTTGGTGGTGGGATAATTATTACAAAAGAAGTGGTCAAGTAGCAATGTTAGGTTATATAGTAAATATGGTTTTAAGTGGAATTGTAATATTAAAAGACCACTATTTAGATGATAAAACATTAACTGTATTTATTACAAATGGCTTATTTATGGGATTGAAATTGATTGATACTCAAACAATAACAGCTACTGATAAGAATATATTCTTATCTGCATATTTAACTCGTCGTATTCAATATAATGATGTTGACCCTGATAAAATGATAGAACTGGTAAAGACCGAATACGAAGAAGAGATTAAGGTTGAAGAGTTAGAATCTAACAATGTATAAATCGTCAATGCTTTATATTGCAAAAAAAATAATGTTTATAAAATTGATTAAACATTATTGTGTTTATATATTTATAATAAGTATAATTATGGAAAAGCGTGTTAATACCAAGATCGAAACATATATAAGTGATTTCAAGAAAAATATATGTAAAAAAATAAATGAAATCAACTTTGACGATAAAACTATTCAAAGTGAAATATTAGAATTTATCTATGACTATGACCGTTTATCAATGAATAAAGAAGATTTTGTTAAACGCAAACGCATTAAGAATGCAATACCTACATTAAATAGATGTAGTGCAAAGCGTGCAAACGGTGAACAATGCACTCGTCGTAGAAAAGATGACTGTGAATTTTGTGGAACTCACGAAAAGGGAAGACCTCATGGTTTAATTACAAATAATGAAAATAATATTGAACAAAATAAAAAAATAGAAATCTTTGCTCAAGAAATAATGGGTATTGTGTATTATTTAGATAAGTATAAGAATGTGTATAATACTGAAGATATAATGAAAGAAATTGATAATCCAAAAGTAATTGCAAAATATGAATTTAAAAATAATAAATATGCAATACCATCATTAGGTTTAGTTTAATTTATCCTTTGTAATTTTACGTGTAATTGTTTCTTTTGTAGTTTCTTCTCTATTATCTAATATAAATTCATTTGCATTTTCGGCTTTTTCCATATCGCCTTTAAAGTATTTAGTTAAAATATTCATTAGATTTTTTTTAGTAATGGGTTTTTTAACATTTTTTTGCGTATAACATATTTGACCGTCTTTAATATCAACACAATCAATTTCATTGCTTTTCATTATTTCTATTAGATTTTCATTTAATTGTTTTTTTTCATTTTGTCTTACTTTCTCTTCTTTCTTTAAAGCGCGGATTTCATTGTCTAATTTAACCCATTCTCTAATATTTTGCACAAGTATTTGTTTAGTATTCATTTATTATATAGTATAATATGTATTTATATTTTTGTTACATATTATATAAATGAAATTATTTTCCAATGCAAGAACTATAAATAAAAAACCATCAATGCAAATGGATATGACACCTATAGTTCAGGTAAGAACATATCCTACACCTGCAAAGAAATTATCACAGCAGATTAGACCTACTGCTCATCAAATCGAATCTAAACATGGAGTTCCCAGGGTTATGTGGGGACCAGCAATATGGTATTTTTTGCATACTATTTCTGAAAAAGTTATTGATGAAAGTTTTAATAGTATACGTGAAGAATTAATAAAACATATATTAGCAGTTTGTTCAAATTTACCTTGTCCAGAGTGTTCTAATCATGCAATGATGTATATGAGAAATATAGATACTTCTAAAATTAGAACTCCAGAAGATTTACGACAAATGTTATTTGTATTTCATAATGATGTTAATAAGCGATTAGGTAAACCACAGTTTTCTTATGTAGAATGTCAACAAAAATATAAAAAAGCGAATTTAAATAATGTATTAATCTTTTTTTTTAAATATTTTGAAGATTCACATAAAACTGTGAATATGTTATCAAATGATATGTTTACTAAACGATTATCCAAACTATTAAAGGATTGGCTAAGAAGTAATATATTATGTTTTGATTTTAATTAAATTTATATTATAATTAATAATTGTAATATAATAATTATTCAGTTTTATCAAAAGAACTAATCATTTCTCCATTTTTGTATACCTTACATTTGTATTTAGTGCTTGATTTAGTGCATACTTCGTTATTTTTATATTCAGGGAAATATTGTAAATTAGGTGATTTAGTAGAAAATATGATATTTGACCAGATAATACCGATTATAATACCGATTAAATATGCAAATCCAGTTTGTTTATTAGTATAACAATAACTCGTGCTTACTTTCATTAATTCTTTTAACCATCTAAAAATATTAGTATTCCAGAATACATCAAATATAATAAGAACGAAAAAGAAAATTATAGTAGGTAAATTCATACTAACATTTGGAATATTTGTGAAAATGCTTGGTATAAATTTTAAGAAATCTAATGAAAGCATTTGCCAAGGAGTGACTAAACAATCACCCAAAGAAGGAATGTTTGGAACATTGTCAAAATTAATTACTTTATTTATATAGGTTCTATCTTTTAAAATTAAGGTAGTAAATAGATAAAAGAATGTATAACCAATAATAGTTTCACCTACAGGTAATTTTGGTTGGTCGCTACTTCCAAATAGAACAAAATCACATATACCAGATTGGTCCTTATCATCTATTTGTTCTAAAGGGATATAACTGCCTACTAAAAAACTAACAAATACAGCCCATAATAAACCAAATAAATATACAATACCTCTTAAATCGCTATTAAATATAGAGGATAATGTGAAAAAACATATTAATATAAATGGTGCTAAACGCAAAAATAAGAATATAAAGGTCCCTAAATTTAAATCCATACTTAAATAATAGTTATATATTATAAACTACGATAATATATAATTTTAATTTGTTCTGATAGAAATGTATTATTATTTATTGGCATTTTGTGTTGTTTTATATTGGCATTTAAATGCTTTTTTTTTGGGAATTTCACATATATTATCAATACCTAATGTATAAATAAATTGTTTATTATTACTTTTATGAAGAATATGACTCCATAATACTGCAATAATTGCTCCAGTTAGGCATGAGAATAATATTTGATAATTAGTATAACAATTATTTTGAGCTAACCAAAGTGAATCGGTAATAATTAATAATATCATAACAAGA
>Ga0209632_10001868_pt1 | contig 20810 bp, 22 predicted proteins | sample COG_10_FD_184754 | JGI IMG/M metagenome (GOLD analysis project Ga0209632, IMG submission 184754) | Pelagic Microbial community sample from North Sea - COGITO 998_met_10 (SPAdes) (version 2) | ecosystem: Environmental > Aquatic > Marine > Neritic zone/Coastal water | place: Helgoland, sampling... | reverse complement strand
ACTGATAAGATCTGACGTAATACCGTTACCACTGTATGTTAAAAAATCATCAGCTAAGAGTAATGCAAACGGCTCATTGCCCACAACTCGCTCAGCGCAAAGAACTGCATGGCCGAGCCCTAATTGTTCTTTTTGCCTTACAAAAACACACTACACCTTCTGGTAAAATATTTTTTGACCATGTCAGCCATTTCATTTTTACCACTTTAGCGCGAAGTCAATTCAAGTTCATTACTTCCATCAAAGTGATCTTCAATTTCACGTTTGTTACGGCCAGTAATGAATATTAATGTATCTAAGCCTGCAGCAATAGCTTCTTCAGCAGCATATTGTGTAAGTGGTTTATCTATGATGGGTAAAAGCTCTTTAGGCATTGCCTTGGTCGCAGGCAAAAACCTCTTACCTAATCCTGCTACTGGAAAAACTGCTTTTCGGACCTTCGGTTTCATTTTAGTTAATATTTTACTTGAGATTTAACCTTGTTAAAAAAAATTAAAAGGATTTTATATTCTCCGGTATGATTATTATACGTATTAAACAAATTTTTAATAATTTTAATTACACATATATTTAGATTATCGGAAGCCCCAAGCCCCCTGATCCGGGGTGCATTTCTATTCGGATTCTGAGCGCCCAAAATTAGCCGCCGTTTGCCATCGCACTAGGGGTACAGTACACCCCCGCCCCATGCGCAAGTACCTCGACATTCCCCTACACTCATCGTCCTCTTTACGCTCACGGTTACGATGCTCTGGCCACTGGACCAGCCACAGCCAGCGCCGGCGGGCAGCGACAAAATGGTCAACTTCATTGCCTTCGCCGCACTGGCCTTCCCACTAGCCCGTACAGAACGATTTGGCCTGCTGCCAGCCTTCATCGGGTCATCGGCTTTCGGCGGCGCCATTGAACTGATACAGCCGACATTTAATCGTGGCGCAGACGTCAACGACTGGGTCGCCGACATCACTGGCGTGCTCCTCGGGATTGCCGGGGGCCTGGTGTATCGCCGCATTCGTGGGCGGTAGACATTGCATGGGTAAGTTCACGTCCCCACCCACTCGTGTGACTTGAGTTCGTTTCGGGAATTCCGGTTTTACCACAATTGAAAGCGCACCAGGCCCTCAGCGCCTTCCTGCGCTGCGCCCGTGCCTCACCCAGGTACCTGCGATATAGGCGACGCTCGCGGTCAACGTCCCTGGACAAGCTCTCCAAAAGCTAGAAGGAGCTTATGCGCCTAATACACTCCTTTCATATTATGCTGACACACGATCGTTTGTCGATTGGTGCAATCAAAGAAATTATCGTCATTCCCACTGACGTCTGAAACGCTCTGCTATTTCATAGAAAGTCTGCAAGCGGACTGCGGTTACAGTTCGATCCGCAGGCGGATCTCGGCGCTGCGCAGATTGAATAAGCTTTTGGACTTTGAGGACCATACGCATACCGAGGAAGTCCACATTACCATACGCCACCTGAAACGGACTAAGTGTTTAGAACAACGACAGGCTGTCGGCATCAACCATGGCATCCTCATCAGAATGATTAACGCGCAGCCAGACACTCTCGCGGGCACACGCAACAGAGCCCTGCTCTCGCTTGGCTATGATTTCTTGGCGCGCCGCTCTAAGCTCGTAGCCATAAAAATAAAGATCTAAAGTTCACTACAGAAGGCGCACTAACGGGTCTCATCAGAAAAAGTAAAACTGACCAATACGGGAAGGGCCGGCTTGTCTTTGAATCCCACAAGAGTACCAAGTTATTCATGCGGTGGCTCCGACTAAAGCCAAAAGAAATCGAGCCACTCTTCAGCGCGATAAACCATGGACGCTTCCTACACCGCCCAATCTGCGACCGTAACTTTAACGACATCATCAAACGTAGTGTCGTTAAAGTGAAGAGGAGCGATCGGCCGAGCGACTTGGAGTTGTCAGAGCATTCCCTGAGAGTGGGCGCGGCACAAGACTTGTTGATCAAGGGTTATGACCTAGTGGCGATTATGCGCACGGGAGGGTGGTCTGATCCAAGTACCGTCTCGAGGTACTTGCGGTTTTCACAACACAATATTTGGAAATAAGGAAATATATTTTCGCTACTGAAAATCTTTTTGTATACAGGTCAGCGTTTTCTCCGTTCGGCTACGTGCATGATCGCGTCCAAATATCCTTTGACACTGCCGCAATCAAAGCGACGCCCCTTTAACTTTACCGCCTCGACAGCATTATTGGACGCTTGCGTATTTATAGCATCTGCGAGTTGGATTTCTCCACCAGCGCCAGGTTGTTGATTGCGCAACGTGTCAAAGATATCAGGTGTCAGCACATAGCGACCGATGCTAGCTAAATTTGATGGTACTTTGTCTACATCTGGTTTTTCAATTAATCCTGCGACGGAGCCATGTGCCCTATTTGATACCACAACCCCATACTTAGAGATATCACTACCATTGCTTCCATGACGCTAAGTTGGGTCTTACCGGTGGCTTCATAGGCACTGGTAAGGTCTGCTGTTACTCCACTACCGTCACTGGAAATAAAACCATCTGCAAGCAGGACTGCAAAGGGATCACCGCCGACAACACGCTCTGCGCAGAGCACGGCATGTCCAAGCCCGAGCTGCTCCGCTTGACGTACAAAAATGCACTCAACGCCGGCGGGTAGAATGTTTTTAATCATATCAGCCTGCTCAATTTTATCTTTTGCGCGGAGGGCTGCTTCCAACTCTTGGTTATTGTCGAAGTGATCTTCGATTGCGCGTTTATTACGTCCCGTAACAAAGATCAGTGTGTCAATCCCCGCCGCAATAGCCTCTTCGACGGCATATTGAATCAGAGGCTTGTCCACTATGGGCAGAAGTTCCTTCGGCATTGCCTTAGTTACAGGCAAAACCGGGTGCCAAATCCAGCTACGGGAAATACTACCTTACGAATTTTTTTCATATTTATCTCAACGTGTAAGTTTAATCTGATGCACGATACGTACGATTACTAGGTGGAAAGTTCAATTCAGCATGCCTGTATTGGCTTGCCTTGCAAAACACCTAAAATATGCGACGGGCAGACGACGTTAATCTCCGAAGAAAGTAAACCAATTTTATTAAATTACATTAACAACATTGGTGTAAACGGATTTGCAATGGAATGTACTCGTTTAAATAATTGTAATTAAATAGTTATTTTTATTAAATGTACGGTGTGTATGAAAATGCGTAAATCTGTGTTCTGCACCAAAGCAAGACTTGCATGTTGAACACTGTGATTGTGCCTGAGGAAGTTTCAAATACCATGGGAGATACGTTTGTAATATTAAGGTTTCGAACGTCTCTAGTATTGTGAAGCTCACCAAGCGCTATTTTGTATAGCCATCCGTCTGGTGCCAGCGCCATGCGTCTGTGATCATTTGTTTCAGGTTGGACCGATCGGCCGACCACCTAAACTCTTTTTTGCGCATAGCGATCCTGACACATGTTAAGTGCAACCCCCGTGGTAGCGCGCGCCGTTGGGGATGGGGACGGGGCGGTTTGCGACATGTCTCGCCTGATCATTAACTTGAAGCACCGAAACACCATACCATGTGCCTAAAGCAAACATGCCGCGCCCCGACTGCAACCACGTTAACCCCAAAATATTGCCGTCCAAAAAACCACACGTATGCACATAATCACGAATGTAGGTAAAGTCCGTCTGGTGTACTCTTGGATGTTTTTTTGCAAGCTTGATTAGCTCTCAAACATTTATATTCTGTTAAACGTTAATAATATGGAGACCATTTTCAAAAGCAATTTGAACATCTCGCTTCGCATTTTCTGTAAGTTTCGACATCTCAGCGGTTCTCGCATCGGTCTTGTCACGTTCTGCTTGAACAAACATCTGATAAAGAGGCGCCGTAGCTGTCTAACAATTTGGGGTAAGCCAGCATGTACTGCCAATTGGTTGCGGACGATCCTCATTCTCACCGTCGGTGAGAGTGTCAAGTTGTGGAGGAATTGACCGGCTGCCGCCAATTACCTCGCGACCAACCATACCTCAAACTGGGAAAAATGGGTATCGCTTTAAAGCTAACCTTTCATTAAAGCCCGCCGAAATGGAATTGGGTCATTTCGGCTTTCGTACACGCGCCAGTGCTATTTCAAAAACGCCATAGCATAGGCCAATTAGCGCGGGTATCCCTAGCCAGACCGGTTTTACATGGCTTTGTCGCTTGTGCGGCCAAACTAAGAATCGATGATAGTTGATCAAGGCACGCCATCGATAACGAAACGACCGATAGGCCGTCGAGCTTGCCAAATGCGCGTAAGTAGCAATGAGTGGCTGTACACTGGACTTTCGAAGAGTACCAAGAGACTTTGTCATGCCCCCAGGTAGGTAGACCTTTCGGACCAACGGAGTAGCAATACATTTAACCTCTATTTCATCAGAAACACGGGCCCAAAGTAGCGATGTCGGGACCCTCCGAAAGCTATCAAAGAGCGGGCACAACGCGGCTATCAAAATGTCTCGTCGCACCACTTCTTTCAGATCACCCGAAATGTGGTGATCTGCACGCAATGCCAGTAGAGTACAGCGCAATCCCTCCGGCACGGAATTAACACGGAGGTATCCAGTGCTGTCCTCAATTTGAGTACTAAAGACAAAGCCCGCGCAGCTATCGCCGCGTTGTCTCAGAACGGCGATGGCATGATCAAGTCCCTGGTCGCAGAAAGTGTCGTCTCCATCCATAATCATCACAAAACGGCCTCGCGAGTTTCGTATCGCTTTCGCCAAAGCCGGCGCACGTCCCCGGTTTGCGGTTTGACGACTCGATCTAAGTAGCCAACCGGCAGCGCGAAACAAATTAAGGACCGGTTGAAGTTCATCGGTCGAAGCATCGTCAACCACTACAAATTCAACTTCCGCTTTATTCTCGGCGAACGTTCTAAGGCTCTCGAGCTGCCTTTGAAAACGATCGGCGTGATTATAGATAGGCACAGCAATGGATAAGAGTGGACGGCCTTGGTCGTGAATGCTCATTTGACTAACTGGCGTTTAGGTAGGAAATTCCGAACTATGTATGCACCAAAAACAACCAAAAAAAAGATCACTAAGTAGCGTCCCGAAAATGAAAGTATCTGTTCCATTGAATTGCGTTGCACATAGAAGCCGAACAATACGATTTGCGCCACCGCAAGGGCACGCATCCGCGATGCCATATGCTTAGACAAAACCCCTTCAAGAAATATCAAGATCCATATCACTCCTGCACAAAAAATTACTACGCCCAAAATGCCGCCCACAACCCAACCTTGTGCCCAGAAGTGCGCGCCAATGCCGGCTTCGTCACTCCATGAGGTAAAGTAGCGCGACTTGACTGCTAAAGAAAACGAATGAGGTTCTATGCCAAATGCCGAAGATCCAGGAATAAAGGCGAATATACCTAAAGCGAGGTCGGAAAGATAGTAATCGACCTGCCCCGACGTCGCGTGGACGAGAATTTGGTGGGCATGGGTCGGCTCAAAGTCTTTTGTCGCCAGTAACCAAAAATTAGGGCCAAAGACAATTGAAACGGTTTCCTGAGTAAAACCATACTCTGGTAGTAGAGTATAGATTGTTTTTGAAACTGCGAGGATTGGTACCAATAATGTGAAAAATATAGTGTAAGCAGCGCGCCGCCCCCTCAATAAGCCGATCGGCCTTGTTCCTCTCAAGGAATAAATGATGAATATCAACACATATAAAAAAGGCAGAGTTCGATCACCTCCAACAAAAATAAGTACTATCTGAGTTAAGCAAAGTACATTAAATGGAGAAAAGAGTTTTCTCGAGCCAAGATTTAGCGCGCAAGTCAACAATAATAAGCTGTTCCAACTATAGTAAATCAAAATACTTCCGCCTGGGATCGCGCCATATTTGCCTTCGAAAAAAACACCAATCCCACCGCTCAGAGCTATAACTCCAGAAAATAGGATCAACAGGGAAATATTGAAAAATAGATTAATGAATCTGTCATTCTTGTTCAGAAAACCTAGGTCTCTCACGACCAAAGAACTTCGTCGCTCAAGGTAAACTTGGCTCAAGATTGTCATGGCCAGCACTATGCACCAAACAAGTGCTGGATCAGTGTTTCGCGTGACGGTCCAAAACACGGGTGAACTATACAACAAGGACGACATCAGGAGCACAGACAGGCTGGAGAGGCGAGTGACAGCGAGTGTGACCAGTGCAGAGAACCAAAAAAAGGCGAACATCGCTGTCATGCTTGTGTCTTCAGTTGTTGGCTTAAATGATCGAACAGATGCCCGGTATCCACGATCTGACTAGATGTGGGCCAAAGCGCCAACAGGTCTGGGACCAAGCATTTGCCAACGGGGCCCGCAGACAAAAGTGCTATATCCGGTGGCGGATGTTGGGATTTGAGCTGGGTGAACAGCACGTCGCGAACTCCATAGGCGTTAACCTTCGGCACGAGGACGTGGGATACTCTCACCACGGCGCTATGTCTTGCCAGTTTCGCCTCCAGATCACGCGCGTCTTTTGGATTGGCTGATACCACAAGAACCCGCTGGACCTGTACGAGCCGCTGAAGAAGCGGCGTAAGTCCCTCAAATTCGCCCTCTTGGCGAAACATTAGTGCATCCCCTGTCTGATGGCAACGCAGGCTGCGCCGCATCATGAACGCCGTAAAAGACCATAACCTGCGGTATTTCGCGGTTTGACCACGGAATGGACGGCGCTGCACCAGTTGGGGGATAAAGCACAACAGCACATCGGGCGACGGGTTACCTATAATGGCCTTAAGCTCTGCGGCAAGCTCTGGGCTGTGGGATTGGAACGCGGTGCTTCGCCCATAGGCGAGGGTCATCTCGCCGTCACCCCAACGGACAAGTGCGCGGGCTTGTAATGCCTCCTCGGCGGATAAGATCCCAGGCGCGCGATAAAACGTAGCAATATCGCGAAGGTCTACGATCCAGCTCAGCAGCTCTTTAATGATACCGCCCAGGGTCCTCATTCTGAGCCTCCTGCAGCATCATACCGTGCCGCAACGGGTCCCAAGGAAAACCGCGTCACGGTCTGCTCTCGGGCGGCACGCCCCCGCTCAGAAAGCTGTTTTGGATCCATCATCGCCGCTTGTACTATAGCCTCTGCAAAGCGTTTGGGGTCCTCCGGGGGGACGACCCAGCCGAACTCTGGCGCTACGATTGCAGAGGCATCGCCCACATCGGTTGTCACGCAGGGCCGCGCGGCCATCTGCACTTCGGCCAGGACATTGGGAAAGCCCTCGCTGACAGAGGACAGCGCAAAGAGATCGATGTCGTGAAAGAAGCCGAGCATATCGTCGGTGCGGCCGCGGCCCTCGACCGATCCGTCGTCGACGCCGTGACGGACGAGAATCTCTTGGAAACGAGCGTTTTCCTTTTCATATCCGGGACCTACCATGACCAGCCTCAGCTTATGCGCCGTCATCTTGCGGGCCTGCGCGAAGGCGGTGATCAGCGTCCCGATGTCCTTCTCCCAGGTCATCCGGCCCGCATGGCCAATCACAAAGGTCCCCGCGTCCTCGGCAGAGGGTCCACCAGTTAGCCGCGGGGGCAATTCTGGTCCGGGGTTAAACCCGTTGGGCACATAGAGGGATTTTTGCGCCGGGAATCCGTAGTCCTCGTGCTGGGCTCGAGCGCAGTCCGAGTTATAGAGGATCTTCTGTGGTCGCCCCGACAATGCCCGGTTCAGCCAGATCGAAAGGCGCACCCGCACGGGCTCTGCCTCAAGCCGCGTCAGCGAATGCCGCACGTTCCAGATCAAGCGGTGGCGGCGAGAGAAGAGGGTCGCGAGCGTGCCTGCGATGTTCGACCTATACATCCAGCACAGGAGCGTGGTCGCAGGCCGCCGTGCCAAGAAGGCGGCGAGGCGGATTGTGGCCCCGATCAGGCCAATAGGGCCATGGAACTCTTGCAGATCGATATCGTCGGGCCAATCCGCCAAGGCCGGGTGGTTTCGATTGACTTCGCGCAAGGAAACCACAGTCAGCGGGCGCTGCTTTTGCGTGAAGACCACCCGCAGCATGGCGCGCTCGGCGCCGGAAATCTTCCCCAGCCCGTTGATGACATGCACCATGCCCTGCGCTGTTTTCGCCTTGGTCACCCGCATCATCACCCCCTTTTCGTTGCGACTATCGCGCCCAAAAATGTGGGGTCAATTCCGGTGGCCCGTCGCGACCGCAAACCGAGCCAAAACGCAAGGCTGGCTTGATACGCGACCAGGATGCAGGCCGCGCCAGCCGGCCCCCAGATCAGCACCGCAGGCAGGGTCAACGCAAAGGCCATTGGGATCAAGACGAGCCTGGTTCGGAACGCTAGCACTGCAAAGCCGGACATGTTCAGGAAATCATCAGTCAACCCGCCAGAGGCATTCGCAGCGTGGCTGAGGGCTAGGAGGATCAGGATCGGGAACGCCGCCAAGCTCTCTGACCCGTAAGCCCACCCCAAAAGCGGCCGGCCAACAAGCGCCAAGAGCACAAACCCCAACGCCACAAGACCCACAGAGCAGAGCACGCCCATATGCAAAATCCTGCGCAGCGCGCGATGCTCAGAACGCTGCCAATGCTGAGCCAACCGAGGCGAGACGACCTGTACCAACACCTCGTGAAAATAGATCAAGGGTTGCGCCACAGTGGCTGCGATCCGGTAGAGGCCCGTGGCTTCCAGCGAAGCGACGGCGCTGATCATCAGCACGAGCCCATGCATCATCACAGAGGATAGAAAACCCGAGCCTGACATACTCAGCCCTTCGGACCAAAGCCGGGCGCGATCAACTGGGCTTTGCGGCCCCGGGCCAATGGCAAAGCGGCGCACCCAAAGCCCGCCCCAGATAAAGACCACCGCATGGGCCGCCAAAAGCGCCAGCACCGCATGGAACACAGAAAAGTCCTCGCCGAGGGCAAAGATGGCTCCGACGTTGAAACAGAGCGTCAAGACCGGCTGCACCAGTCGCTCTAGAATCTGGCCGCGCACCACATGCCCGGCAGCCCGCAGAAGCGCTGAACGCAGCGCCGCCAGGGTCTGTAGCTGCGCGTGCAGCCACAAAAGCCCCAAAAGCGGCAGCGAAAGCCAGGCGGGCGCCACCAACCACATGACTCCAAGGCAGAGCGCCAGTAGCAGCAAATAGCGCCAGAAAATACCAAGAACAAAGCCCAAAGTTCCGCGTACGAGATCCAGCTTGTGATCTGCAAAGGCTGGAGCCGCCGCGCGCACCAGCAGGTTGGGCAGCCCCGCCGTCATTGGCAGAACCGCAAGCCCCATCATCGCCATGTAGGTGGCATAAGCCCCAAATTCCTGTAGCCCCAAGGCTCTGAGCAGAAGCACCGATAGCCCAAAGGCGACTGCGACATTAACCAAGCGCACGGCGAACACAATTGCTAATCCGCGGGTCAAACCGTTCGCCGGAAAGGCTTTTGATCGCACCATAGCCACCAGGGTCAGGGCTTTTGCAGCACGACGGTAAAGGTCTCGGCAGCCTGTTCGCGTATGATCAGATAAGCCAGCCCTTGACATAGGCGCCACAGCAGGAAGGCCGGCGTGAATATCATGAAATAGGAACTGATCCAAAACAGACGCTGCTCTTGCACATCCAGCCCGTTCTGGCGGGCCAAGTCCGCAATATCACGGGGTGTGCAACGGTCATAATGGGCCTCAAACCCGTCATGGCCCTCCGCTTTGTGCGGGAAGAGTGCGAACAAAAGGCGTTTTTTCAGCGTCTCGGGCAACAGCAGGTTCAGGCGCGCAAAGACGGCATTGCGACAGGGCAAAAACAGAACCGCCTTCCCGCCGGGCGCCAACGTCTCTGCGATGGCGCGGATCGCACCGGCCGTGTCGGGGACGTGCTCTAGCGTGGCCTGGCAGACGACCAGATCGGCATCCCTTGGTCCTTGGAAGGTGCACAAATCCGCAACGATCTTGCGATTATAGCCGCCCTCTGGGCTGGCCTCTAGCTCTTCGGCGCTGATATCCAACCCGGTCACATACAGGCCTAGGCTGGCCTTCTGGTCTGGGCTAAAATACGGCTGCGCTCCCCCCCCCAGATCATAGACACGCATCCCGCTTGAGACATGCTGCGGCAGGATCTCTGACTGGAAGGTCTTGTTGCCATCCTGGCGCAGCCGATCCGGCAAAAGCAGGCGGTCGATCCAGACAGAGGCAGCTTGGTTGACCCGCACAAAGCCCAGAAGCGCGCGCTTAAAGGCGGACATCGCTTCCCCCGTGCGGCAGGACGCTTTTCAGATCGTAGAACAAATGCGCATCCTTGCCTAAGGCGCGTAGCTCGATTGAGGACATAGCAGCATAGGTGTGATGTGCCACTGCGAGGAGGATCCCGTCATAGGTTCCGGGTTGCAGGTCTGGCACAAGCTCGATGCCGTATTCGTGCATGGCTTCATTCGCATCGACCCAAGGGTCATGCACATCGACATAGCATCCATAGTCTTTCAGTTCTGCGACCACATCTACCACGCGGGTGTTGCGTAGATCAGGACAGTTTTCCTTGAACGCCAGCCCAAGGATCAACACCCGCGCACCATCTACCTGGATGCGGCGTTTCAGCATCGCCTTGACCAGTCGGCTTGCCACATAGGCACCCATGCCGTCATTGATACGCCGCCCGGCTAAGATGACTTGCGGATGATAGCCCATCGCTTCCGCCTTATGGGTCAGGTAGTAAGGATCAACCCCGATACAGTGCCCGCCGACCAAACCGGGCCGGAAGGGTAGGAAATTCCACTTCGTCCCGGCAGCTTTCAGCACTGCGTCGGTGTCTATTCCCATTTTGTTGAAGATAATCGCCAGCTCGTTGACAAGCGCGATGTTCAGGTCACGCTGGGTATTCTCGATCACCTTAGCGGCTTCAGCGACACGGATGCTTTCAACCTTGTAGGTGCCGGCTGTGATGATGCTGGCGTAAAGCTGATCGACTTCTTCCGCCACTGCAGGCGTGGAGCCGGATGTAACCTTCCTGATATCAGGCAGGCGGTGCTGCTTGTCGCCAGGGTTGATCCTCTCCGGTGAGTATCCCACGAAGAAGTCAGTGTTGAAGGTGAGGCCAGACACGCGTTCCAGCACCGGGACACAATCGTCTTCGGTGGCACCCGGATAGACGGTGCTTTCGTAGATGATGATATCGCCTCGCTTCAGAACCTTGCCCAGCGTCTCTGAGGCCTTTATCAGAGGGGTCAAATCGGGGCGTTTGTGCGCATCGATCGGGGTTGGCACCGTGACAATGTAGATGGACGCCACAGCCAGATCCGCCGGATGGGTGGTGAAGGTGAGGTCATTTGCTACAGATAGCTCATCCACTGACACTTCCTGCGTTGCGTCTTGCCCGGAGCGTAGAGCGTCAATGCGACCCTTATTGATGTCGAACCCAATCACTGGCCGGGATTTACCGAACTCCACCGCGAGAGGAAGCCCGACGTAGCCAAGACCGACAACGCCTATCGTTTTCATGTCAGATGTCATTTCCCTGAATACTCCCGATACCATTCGATAAATTTCATAATGCCGTCGCGGAAATCCGTCTGTGGCCGATATCCAGTCAGTGTTTTCAGCAGATCTGCATTAGCCCAAGTCGCAGGCACGTCACCGGTCTGCATGCCCATATAATTCCGCTCTGCTTTTTGCCCGAGGCAATCCTCGATTGCATCAACAAAATCCAGGAGCCGGACCTTGTCCGAATTGCCGATATTTACTACGCGGTAGGGAGCAACGGACGATAGGTTGTCACCTTCGAGCACAACGCCGCCTTCCGGGCGAACGGGAGCCACATCAATCAAGAGCCGGATCGCACGCACAAGATCGTCGACATAGGTGAAGTCGCGATACATGTCGCCGTTGTTGTAGATATCGATCGGCCGCCCGTCGAGCATGGCATCCACGAACTTGTACAGCGCCAGATCCGGACGGCCCCACGGGCCATAAACAGTAAAAAACCGGAACATCGTGGTCGGCAGCTCGTAAAGATGCGCATAGGCATGACCCATGCTCTCATTCGCCTTCTTTGTCGCGGCATAGATGGTCAGCTGGGTGTCGGCCTTTTCCGTCTCGATAAACGGCATCTCGGTGTTGGCACCATAGACTGATGAGGTCGAGGCCATCAGAAGGTGCTGTACACCGAGGCGACGCGCGGCCTCCATGACGTTGAACGTTCCGATGACATTCGCATCAAGATAGGCGCGCGGGTTCTCCAGGCTGTATCGCACACCGGCCTGTGCTGCGAGGTGGACGATCACGTCGGGCACAAATTCATCCGTGACACGATCGAAGAGCGCCTGATCTTCTAGCATCCCCTCGGTGGCGGCAAAGTTCGGGTTCTGCAGCAGCATCTGATGCCTACGCTGCTTGAGAGCTACGTCGTAATAATCAGTCATGCCGTCATAGCCGTGGACCGCAACCCCCTCTGCCAGCAGTAACTTTGCGAGGTGGAACCCGATAAACCCGGCCGTCCCAGTGATCAAAACACGCATTAGCAACCAACTCCTATATAAGCCGTGAAGCCCGCGTCACGAGCGTCCTCGGCAGAATAAACATTTCGCAAATCAGCCATCCGGGGGTGGGCCATGTTCTGCGCCAGCTGGGATAGATCTAGCCCGCGGAACTCGTTCCATTCCGTCAAGATGACCAGCAAGTCTGCACCTTGCACGGCAGCGTATGGATCATCGTGCCAGCTTACGTTTAGCAGCAAAGCTTCACCCTCGCACTTGCCCTGCGGATCAACGACGCGCACTTTCGCCCCGCCGTCAACGAGCGCCGGGATGATGGTCAAGCTGGGTGCGTCACGCATGTCATCCGTGTTGGGCTTAAAGGTCACGCCCAAGACCGCCACTGTCTTACCATTGAAACTGTCATTACACAGGTCACGAAGCTTTTCGATCATCCGAAGCTTCACGGCATCATTTACCCGGATCACCGCCTCTACGATGGTCTGGGGCACGGCATGTTCCTGGCCGATGCGCGCCAAAGCCGATGTGTCCTTGGGAAAACACGACCCGCCATAGCCGGGCCCTGCGTGCAAAAACTTGTTACCAATACGCCCGTCGAGACCCATGCCGCGAGCCACTTCCTTTACATTCGCGCCAGTCCGCTCACACAGTGCTGCGATCTCGTTGATGAAGCTGACCTTGGTCGCCAGAAAAGCATTCGCGGCGTACTTGATCATCTCGGCGGATTCCAGATCCGTAGTCAGGATTGAGAAGTCGCGCAGATAAAGCGGGCGATAGATGTATGCCATGGCGTTGGCCGCGCGCTCAGATTCAATGCCCACAACAACGCGGTCGGGATTCATGAAGTCCTCGATCCCCGCCCCTTCGCGCAGGAATTCAGGGTTCGACGCCACATCAAAATCTGCAGATGGATTAACCTCGGCCACGACATCCTTGACTTTGCGATTTGTCCCGACCGGTACGGTAGATTTGGTCACGATCACCGCGTAACCCGTCAGAGCCTTTGCCACGTCCACTGCTGCGGCCATCACATAAGTCAGATCGGCATGCCCGTCACCACGGCGCGAGGGCGTCCCAACTGCGATGAACACTGCGTCAGCGCCATCCACTGCCGTGACGAGATCGGTTGTGAACGACAAACGCCCTGCCGCCACGTTGCGCGCCATTACGTCTTCGAGGCCAGGCTCGTAGATTGGGACTTCACCGTTATTCAGGCTCCCGATTTTCTCGTCGGCCTTGTCGACGCATACGACGTTATGTCCAAAATCGGAGAAACAGACCCCAGACACAAGGCCGACATAGCCAGTACCAATCATTGCGATTTTCAAAATGACATCCTTTACGTTACGCTGTTGTTTGCGATCAATAGTTCCACTACCTCGATCCGGCGGGCGGCATTCATCTTGCGTTGATGACCCAAGTGTCCAGCTGCAGGAGTGCGCTGATTAGTTTCGAGGCGATAAAGAAAACCGTATCCATCGTCACTGATTTTGCTTGGCCTTTACAAGGCCCGTGATTGCCTCGCGATAGGCGCCCACAACGATACTGTGATTGTATTCGCGCTCCATCTTGGCACGGCCAGCCTGACCCATAGCCTGTTTTGCCTCCGGCAACAGTGCCAGAAACCGCTCGATCGCGGCAGTCAGGCTCTCAGAATTACGTACCTCACAGAGAAAGCCAGAGATATCATGGTCGACCACGGCCCGGCAGCCTGGAACGTCCGTGGTGATCACGGGCCGAGCCATTGCGGCCGCCTCAATCAGAGCCCGTGGTACGCCTTCCCTATAGGACGGCAGAACTATACAAGTCGCTGCCTCAATTGCAGGACGAACATCCTCAACGGTTCCTAGATATTCTATAACGCCTTCCGCAATCCAAGAATTAAGTATTCCTCGGCCAATGGCGCTACGATTTTTTGATGCAACCTCTCCGATCAATTTAAACTGTGCTTGCGGATGACGTGCCTTTATCCTTCGTGCCGCCTCGATAAATTCAAACACGCCTTTGTCTTTAATAAGCCGAGAAATCATCAGAAAAATAGTTGGCCCCTCCACGTGCCGCATTGGGACTGCCGGAAAGTGAACTAAATCAATGCCTGAGCCAGGTAGCAGGCGGGCCTGATCCGCGCGAACCATCGAGCGGTTAAGAAACAGATCGCGGTCGTCTTCGTTCTGGAAAAATACGACGGACAGGTTTCTGAAAGATCTTCGGTACAATTGCTCAGTCACAGTTTGTAATAGTTTTCCAGATAAGAATGCCGTGCCCAACCCGGTCACATTTGGCAGAAATGGTACGCCCAGGAGTTGCGCAGCCTGCCCGCCAAAAATGTTGTTTTTGATCGTATAGCTCAGCACTATATCCGGCTGTTCCTCACGAAAAGTCCGTTTGAAACGGTGCTGGAGTTTTAGGTCTTGAAGTGGGTTTAGACCTTTCACGTTCATCTCGAGTGGCAGCATGCGGCAATTCAAGCATTCAAGCTTAGCCGCGGAGTCATCTGCAGGTGCCAAAACCGTGATCTGGTGGTCATCTCGAGACAGTGCTTCAACTATCGGGCGGCGGAAGTTCAAGATGTTCCAAGCGGAGTTGGCGGTTATCATAATGTGCATGACAAACTTTTTGTTCTAGTTTTTAACTTATGATGAACTAAACCGCTGCCTTCAGCGCATCCACCAGATCCGTGCGCTCCCAGCTGAACCCACCGTCCGCTTCGGGGCTACGGCCGAAGTGACCATAGGCCGCTGTGCGCTGATAGATCGGGCGGTTTAGGCCCAGATGTTCGCGCATACCGCGCGGTGTTAGGCTCATCGTTGCGCGGATCGCCTTTTCAATCGCAGCATCATCCACTTCGCCGGTGCCAAATGTATCAGCATAGATCGAAAGGGGCTCAGCCACGCCAATCGCATAGCTCAGCTGGGGCTTCGGGTGCTGAGTGGTCTTGTTCAATGTGCTCGCCTTTTTCAGAAATGACAAAACTAACAGTATCACCCGCCTTAACACCTAAAGCCTCCCGCACGGTCTTCGGCAGTGTCGTAGAACCGTTCGCAAAAACCCTAGACCCCAGCATCCCTAAGACGCCCTTAATTTTGTTAAATTGTTCATCAATACTACGTCCATCTTACCAATCCAAACCTGTCGCAATGCCTGCAACCGGGTAGCGCATTCCAGCGCGTATTGAGTCTCGCATACCAGGCACACTCACTAGGTTCAACGTTTCGGTCAATCCGCACCAAACCTCTTCAGAAATAAGAATTGCGTTCCCCGTGTCTTTCAAGATTTTAATCAATTCTCCGCTCACCAACACATCATTCAAGACTTGCTCGAAATTCGCTTCCACATCTGCTAATTTTAGCTGTTTTATCTCGTGTCTAGCGTCAGTCATTTTAAGTATACCAAGCTACCCATAACCTTGGATTATTGGAGGCCACAATTTATTGTATTTGATTTAGATTTAACATAATGCGACGTTACATCAAAATTTATATGCATTTCTTTGATTCTTTCTTTCAACTTAAATCCCGCTCTAACTTAGTAATCTCATTTTTTAATAATTCATATTCTTTCTTTTTACGCACAAGAAATTTACTTGTAACCAAAGATTTTTCACGAATACCTTTTGGGGTTAGTAAATAAGAATATTTTATCCTTTGTGAATTTTTTTTAAAATTTGAAAGCTTTATAAAACCCATCTCAATTAATGATGTTAACAGATAATAGGCAGATCCGTTAGAAATTCCAACTTTTTTGGCAATTTCACGCGTGGTAATTTGAGGGTTTTCACTTATTATTTGAAACACTCTATACTTTGCATCTTCCTGATGCTCTTGACGACGACTAGCCAAGTATAGCTACCGCACAAAGCCTTAAGACAAAGCTATGTGATTTTACGTAGTAAATGATTATACTTTTCTCATATTATTCATAAATGAACATGCATAAATAAATAATCTCTGTCAACGATAGTTTTATACCATTAAGATACTAAATATTTTTTGTTTTTACACAAGCGTTGAAATTGAAAACAAAAAAATATACCAAATTTATATGTTAAGAATTATTCATCTTGACAAAATAATGTTCAAAATAATACCTTTAATGATACATATATTTGCTAACTACTTACATATTATTAATTGTATATGTTCAAAAATGAACAATAATTCATGGGTATATCTACATGTCAAAAGAGTGGTTCATTCTACAGTATAAATCCAATTCACACCATATAGCAGCAAAAAATTTAAACCGACAAGGATTTGAAACATTCTTACCCTTACATGATATCACTTCACGAAGAACATCTCGATTTATAAATACTTCTAAACCTCTGTTTCCAGGCTACATGTTTATCAAGTTTGATAAAGCAGAATCCGAGTGGCATAAAATAAACAGCACTTACGGTGTATCTCGCTTAATTACTTTTAATGCTATTCTTAAATCAATTCCTACCATATTTGTTGATCATTTAATGAAGCGATACGATTTATCGGGAAAATTAATACCTATACAAAAATTAAAAAAAGGCGACCATGTAACGGTTTTAAAGGGCCCTTTTGCAAATTTTATTGCGACTGTTGAAAAATATGAAGCAGATCAACGCATATCGATTCTAATGGATTTAATGGGCAGGAAGACAAAAATTCAAACCCCATCAGATAACCTTACACTATCAGATTGATATATTTACTCAAATTTAATTATTCTCTTCCATAACCAGTTGGATTGAGTTTATGCCAGCGCCATGTATCTTCACAAATTTTCTTTATATTTCTTTCTGGTTGCCAGCTCATTGTATCAAATGCTTTTGAAGAGTCTGCCCAAAAGGCAGCAAGGTCTCCATCTCGTCGAGGTAAATATTTAAATTTAATTGGAATGCCAGATATCTCTTCAAATTTACTCACCAATTCAAGAACAGTCGTACCTATTCCACCTCCAATATTTAATATTTCAAAATTATTCAGCTCATTTTTATTCAAAGCACTTGTGTGCGCGAGCGCCAAATCTACGACATGGATATAATCTCTTGCACCAGTACCATCTGCAGTTTCATAATCAGTGCCAAAAATATTTAAATGTTTGCGCCGCCCATCAGCCACCTGTGCAATATACGGCATTAAATTATTTGGAACTCCGATTGGTTCTTCTCCAATTTGACCAGATTCATGAGCCCCAACAGGGTTGAAATATCTGAGAATAGTTCCTCTTCTTTTTGTATCCACTTTTGTCCAATCATTGATTATATTTTCGATTATCAACTTAGTACGCCCGTATGGGTTCACTGGATTAGTTGGATGCTCTTCATCATATGGTAAATATTTAGGATCACCATAAACTGTAGCAGATGATGAAAAAACAATATTACTACATTCAGCTTTTGTCATAGCCGTAAGCAATGAAATAGAGCCCCCAACATTCACGTCATAATATCTCAATGGGTCAGCGACGCTTTCGCCAACGGCCTTCAAACCTGCAAAATGTATTACTGCTTCTGGTTTAAAGTCATTAAATATTTTATCTAATGCATTTAAATCACGAATATCTGCATTCATAAATTGCAACTCACAATTAGTAATACCTCGAACTCGCTCAAGTGCAGTCTCATGACCATTACAAAGATTATCTACAACAAAAACCTCGTGGCCTGTTTCTAAAAGCTCAACACATGTATGGCTGCCAATATAACCAGCTCCACCTGTTACAAGAACTTTCATATTAATTTTTCAATCTTTTTGCATATTCGTGCACAGACGCAGACATAAACCCATCAACTGACCCGCAATCAAATCTTTTACCCCTTAGCTCAACAGCTTCTAATAAGCCATTCTGAGCATGTAAATTCAACGCATCAGCTAACTGTATTTCTCCGCCAGAACCTGCCGGCAAATTCCTAAGTGAATCAAATATATCTGAGGTTAAAATATATCTGCCTATTGAAGCCAGATTAGAAGGCGCCTCTTCCTGTCTCGGCTTTTCAACCACACCAATAACTCCATTACTATTAGATGAAGGAATGATGACACCGTACTGTGAAATATTGACTTCATCTACAGGCATAATTGATAATTGCGAATGACCAGTTCTCTCAAATGCATCCACAAGATCTGCGGTAACACCTGGAGTGTAATCCGTTAAAAAATCATCTGCTAATAAAACTGCAAAAGGATCACCTGCAACTGCGCGTTTAGCACAAAGAACCGCATGACCTAAACCCAATTGTTCAGGTTGGCGAACAAATATACACTCTACGTGCGGTGGAACAATATTGTACACCATGTCCGCTTGCACATCTTTTCCTTTTGAGCGCAAGGCTAATTCAAGCTCTTTATTTACATCAAAGTGATCTTCAATTGCACGCTTATTTCGTCCTGTAACAAATATAAGCGTATCAATTCCAGCCGCAATCGCTTCTTCAACTGCATACTGAATTAAGGGTTTGTCGACAATTGGAAGTAATTCCTTTGGCATTGCTTTGGTAGCTGGTAAAAATCGTGTGCCAAACCCAGCAACTGGAAACACAGCTTTTTTAACTTTTCTGTTCATTGATTACTTTTCCAATTTTTTAACTATAGTTACCCGTTAAGAAGAATATATTCCAGCAGAATTGCCGCATTGCCTCTTTTGTTAAAAACGCTCAATATAAATAAAAATGAGAGAATATATCATGAGCACAAACACGCCACACATAGCAAGATCAAAACCTGCTAACTTCAATTGGGAAGATCCATTTTCATTAGAGGATCAACTCATTGAAGAAGAGCGTATGATACGTGATACAGCAAAAGCTTATTGCCAAGATAAGTTAATGCCAAGAATTATTGAGGCCAATCGCAATGAAGTATTTCACAAAGAAATCATGAATGAAATGGGGGAATTAGGCTTACTTGGCTCAACTATACCTGAAGAATTTGGTGGAGTTGGAGCAAACTATACATCATATGGATTGGTTGCTCGAGAAGTTGAGCGCGTTGATAGTGGATATCGTTCAGCCATGTCAGTGCAATCATCATTGGTGATGCATCCGATTTTTGCATATGGAAATGATGAGCAACGAAATAAGTATCTACCAAAATTAGCGTCAGGTGAGATAGTTGGATGTTTTGGCCTAACAGAACCAGATCATGGTTCCGACCCAGGGGGAATGCTAACACGAGCAAAACAAGTAGATGGTGGATATTTGATTTCAGGTGCAAAAAACTGGATTACAAATTCACCAATTGCTGATGTCTTCATAATTTGGGCAAAATCTGAGGCGCATGATAATAAAATCAAAGGCTTCATTTTAGAGCGTGGAATGAAAGGGCTAGAATCTCCTAAGATTGAAGGTAAGTTTTCTCTGCGCGCCTCTACGACTGGCATGATTCAAATGGATGAAGTTTTTGTACCAGAAGAAAATATACTTCCAAATGTATCTGGTTTAGCTGGCCCATTTGGATGTTTGAACCGAGCACGCTATGGTATCGCTTGGGGCACAATGGGAGCAGCCGAATTTTGCTGGCATGCAGCAAGGCAATATACTCTTGATAGAAAACAATTTGGAAAACCATTAGCTCAAACACAGCTTATTCAAAAAAAACTAGCCGATATGCAAACTGAAATTTCCCTCGGTTTACAAGGATGTTTACGTATGGGGTGTTTATTTGATGAGCATAAAGTTTCTGCTGAATTAATAAGCCTAATGAAGCGAAATAATTGCGGAAAAGCACTCGATATTGCACGTACCGCGCGCGACATGCATGGTGGAAACGGCGTTTCAGATGAATATGGTGTAATACGCCACGTCATGAACCTTGAAGCTGTCAATACATATGAGGGTACACATGACATTCATGCATTAATACTTGGTCGTGCCCAAACAGGCTTACAAGCATTTTTCTAAGGCTTCAAAAAACAATCCACATAAACTTGAAATTAACTCAAAAAATTAATGACTAAATAATCATGTGATTAAATTCATAAAATCATATATTTTATTAAGATTAGTATTATATCACCATGTTTAAAATATGAGTAACGTCGCGTTATATGCATATCTTGTCGATATACATCCTTGATTTTTATCAGGAATCATCAATAATGATACCCACTTGGGGGAGTTACAAAATTTATTGTAATGATGAATCCATCAATAACATGGTTAAAACAATATAGAATTTTAACCGTATCGGGAGAATAATATGATTAAAAAATCTTTAACTAATCTAGCGATCGCAGCAACACTTGCGACAGCTGGCACAGCGGCTTTTGCTGACTGTGGTGATGTTCAAATAGCAGAAATGAACTGGGCATCAGCTGAATTAATGGCAAATGTAGATAAAATCATTCTTGAGAATGGTTACGGATGTGACGTGGAACTAGTTC
>Ga0209632_10001867_pt1 | contig 20818 bp, 23 predicted proteins | sample COG_10_FD_184754 | JGI IMG/M metagenome (GOLD analysis project Ga0209632, IMG submission 184754) | Pelagic Microbial community sample from North Sea - COGITO 998_met_10 (SPAdes) (version 2) | ecosystem: Environmental > Aquatic > Marine > Neritic zone/Coastal water | place: Helgoland, sampling... | reverse complement strand
TAAAGCTTTTTTAATTTTAGCATTACCACCTCTTTTAAATGTTCTATTTTTTTTAGTACGTCGTTTTCTGGTAACACGTCGTCTTCTAGTATATTTTGATTTCATATATATTTAATAAATATTTAATAAATATTTAATTAATTAAGCTAGTGATCCCATAGGATCCCAAATAGGAAAGGAACGAAGGGGGTCGTTCACGCAAGAAAGACACATTATGACAACCCTCCCGAAGATGTTTCTGCCTTTTTCTTTTAATATATATTTTTAAAATTTAAATTGATTGGGAGAGAAAAACATCGTATTTTTTCTTGTTACTAATAATAAATTGATTTAAATAAATTGTTGTTCCATTATATCATATTATGAATTTCATCAAAGAAGATAATAACTATGACCTACTTTCAATATTACAACATATTCTTGTAAATAAAACTGTTAAAGATGTCGCCACTTTCTTGAATGTCGCAAAAGGCACTGTCATTCGGTGGCAACAACTCAAACGCGTCCCGTATCATTACTGTTTCGAATTACTTAAACTCGCTAATATTAATATCGACTATTCTATATTTACTCATAGACAAAAAGATCAATTCTTTACTCATACTGACACCGCCAAATATTGTATTACCAAAGCTAAATCTATCATCAATTCTTATCACGATGACGAATCCAAGTATACTTATCTTGAACCCTCCGCCGGTTCCGGTTCCTTCTTTGATAATCTTCCCAAAGATAGAAGAGTCGGACTTGATATTGAACCCCGCAATCAACTCGTCGTCAAACAAGATTATCTCGATTGGACCCTTGCCGACCCCAATAAAAAATATATTGTCATTGGTAATCCTCCTTTTGGATTACGAGGACAACTCGCACTCAAGTTTATTAATCATTCTCAATTCGCCGATTACGTTTGCTTTATTCTTCCACAATTATTTGAAAGTGATGGTAAAGGTGTTCCCCGCAAACGTGTCATCGGTTTCAATCTTGTTTATAGTGAAAAAATTAAATCTACTTTCCATTGGCCTGCTGGCAATGATGTTTCCGTCGAATGTATTTTCCAAGTATGGTCCAAACATCATCATAATACTGATTATGACATCAAAAAAATCGATGATTCTATTCTCAAGGTATATTCTCTATCTGATGGCGGCACTCCTTCCTCTACTAGAAATAAGAAAATGTTTAATAAATGCCATATTTATTTACCTTCCACTTGTTATGGTGGGAAAAATATGACTTTTTATAATACTTTAGATGAACTTCCTAGAAGAAAAGGTTATGGTATTGTATTTCATAAAGATATTGATATTAATATTCAAAAATTTAAGACCATAATATGGACCGACGTCGCTTTCCTATCTACAAATAGTGCTTATAATATTCGCTCTTCTCAAATCGTAGAACAATTCATTAATTGATTACATTTTAACATTCTTTTTTTAATCAATCAAAATGACAAAACTAACCCCAAAGCAACGACTTAAAATCTGCATCGTAGGTCAATTATTCGTCCTAATAGCAGTTATTATACCTACTGTATTATTGGCTAACAAGGAAAGCACCTATTATCGCTTCGGCCCCAATGATGATTTAATCGTTATATCTATTAAAATAAATACTTGGACTAGATATGCCTTTTTACTAGTTTATACCATGATATTTCGTATATGCAAGGTATTTATCAATGAATTGGGTATGCCTATTTTAACATTTAATATTTATAATCCTAATCAAAAAATAATCGAAGATTTCACAAGAATGGAATTACAAGTTTTGGCTAATATTATGTTTACATTAAATGCTATTAGTTATGCTATAACTATCCAATTGTCTATACTTCAAATAGATATTGCTGTGTTTTCAGGAATATTCTCCGAATTGGCAGCTATTCCAACTATTCATATATTATTAAAGGACAAAGAATTCAAATCTGATGAAACAAAGAAAGAAAAAGAAACAAGTTATTTTCAACTATAGAACAATTCAAATAAAAAAGCTATTCTCATCCTCCATTTTTTTATTTTATACTGTAGTCGTGATACAATGATTAAAGTGTTTGAATATATCTTCTACACTTGTTTTTTCATTCCATTTAAGTGTATTAGAACACGCATCATTCAACTTTGGACTTGTGTCAAATTTAAATGCTCCACTTTTTTTCCTATGACAAAAGGACCTTGTTGGAAAATATGGACTACATTTACAACATGAACGGTATTGTTCCTCTGTAAAATTTGGAAATATTGTTATATAGAAACATAATGGCGCTATATCTACAAATATCATATAATCTGCTTTCCACGGTTTTTCACCCAATTCATGTTGAAATGATATTTGCTTCCCTGTTCCTGCTCTAGCGCATTTTATTTCTACACTTTTTCCTCGTATTATCCCATCTCCTTCTCCTCCCCCCGTCTCTTTCGTTAATGCCCCATCTATCGACGCGCTTATACCACTCATATCACAGAGTTTTTGGACGAATTGTTCCCCTACTATTCCTACATTATTATTCTCCAATTCTCGTATTTCTTTCCATTGACTGGCTTTCCATATGTTTTTGACCGCCTCTTTCTGATGTTGTTCTTTAATAATACCTATTAAACTCTTTGATATTGGATTCATTATTGCTTTTTGTTTTGATACTAATTGACTCATTTAATATTATACAAGTCCTTTAATTCAATTCAATTTTTATTTAAAGTTATTTTCTTATTAACCTTAAATGATGTCTACCACCTTCCTTTGTATCTTCGCCGCCACATTTGCTTTCGGCTTCTTATATGTTATTTTCTACTGTTCTACTTATCACCCCATTCCTCGTGAAAAAACACCCCTCATTAATAAAGTTTAACATTTTTCTCTCCCAATTATTATAATTTTAACTTAAATAATAATTTTTATTTAGTATATATGGAAATAATAAGCACTCTTTGTAATGTTGAAGATATTCACGCCAAATCCGGTAAATATAATATACAAAAGGTTACCTCCAAACAAACCATACCTATTTCTTTCGATAATTATTGGACTGATATTTTCGGAAGCTCCATCCAATATAAAGCTCAACCAAACTCTAATAAATTAAATTATCTTTTCAATACTAATATTATCGGCGATCCGCAAAAACCTTTCAAATTTTATATTCGTATCTTACTCAATAACCACGTCGTTGGTATTCACGATATGGAATTAAATCCAATGGAACAAAAAACCCTCTCCGCTTTTTTCCAATTTAATATCAAAGAGTTCCCACAGTTATGGAACAAAACACACACTATCAAAACTCAAATTTATACTACTATCCAAAATTCCGCTTTATTACATTACACCACCACCATTATTGACCGCAAATTCGGCGCAATCTTCACCACTCCGCATATATGCATTGAAAACGTTCAAAAATATGATGTAGTCTAGTGCCTTTTTTAAAGTTTTTTATATTTCATAGTGCCTTTTTTAAAGTTTTTTACATTCCATAGTGTCTTTTTTAAAGTTTTTATCAATTCAAGATGATATAATATATAGATAATATATATATATATATATATTATGTCTAGTTTAGCAACTGATACTACTCAAGAACATGATATGATAACCCAACATATCAGGTGGTTAGATGAAGAAAACCCCAAAATATGGTTACGACGAATTACCACAGCTAGAATCAATAGTCTTAATAATATACTTACTCAAATGGATACTGCTTTAAAGAGTGAATTTGGTGAAAATGGTGAATATATGCATGTTGAAGAAGCTCCTAATCCCGACGAACAGTTATTCAGCTACTTTTTTTCAAGTAAATGGATTGGCGACCATCTTGATGGCAAGGCAGATTCGACTATAACTAAAAATGGCAAACCTTTTAATATTGTTTGGGCTATTGTAAAAGAAATTATCAATTCTGATATATTTTTATTTGAATATAATGGCACTCCTAAAAAAATATTCTTTGAAAATGGAGCTCAAAAAGTTTATTTTTATACCCAACTTGCTGATGCTGAAGATATTTTACCCGCTTCTGCTGCTGCTGATGTCCCTGAAAATGCCGTTAGAGCTGAATGGATCGCCGAAATATTCCTAGCAAGACGTATCATCACTAGACAACACGGTAATATGTATATGCCTTTAAAGAAAGAACAACCTATGGTTTTTGGTGGCGGATGGATAGGACAAACCAATGGAAAAGCCAGATGGCAAGAGCCTCGTGAAAAATTGATATTTGGACTTGATTTAGATAATTTCACTAGTACTTTACCCGACTATTTAAAACCACGATTAATAGAAATACAAAATATATTAACTGTCATGTTATTATTAGAACACGAACTTATTCATACTGTATTCGGTATATACCGACAAGATTTAAACTATGACCCTGATTATCACGCTAGATTAGCCAAGCCTAGTAGTTTCCCTAGATTTAATCCCAAATCAGAAGAAACGGAATGGCCTAAACATAAAAGAGGACACCCTACACACGCTCAAGCTTTCACTGATGCCAACGGTCACGGTGAAGATTTCTCACATTATACTAACCTCGTTTATGGATTTCCTACTCAACTTAGCCCTTTAGATTATATTCCTATTGATGACACTCCTATCAAACGACGTGAAAACCAAGATATTGTTAAAACCAATGTATTCAAAGATGGCACAAAGCTAAAATTAGTAATTAAACCACAAGGTAAAAGCGGTGGAAAAAGAAGAAAGAGAAGAAAGAGAAGAACGAAGAAAAAAACAAAAAAAAGATCGCGTAAAAGGAAGAAGAAACGTACTCATAAAAGAAGACGCAAATAAAAAATATATATATTAAAATTTAAAATATATATTTGAATTATTATTGTTATGGGAGAGAAAAACTCTCATTTTTTATAATTTAGTAGTAGTGTGTCCTCGACAATGACGGATGTTCTGTTAAAAATACAGGCCGAAAAGGCAAAGGCTCGAAATAACCATCCCTGTCACCAAGAACTTCTCCCTCCCCATCCGAAACGGGGGGAGACCAAGACAATTCTGGCATGGGGTAAGAACTTTCACTTCCACTTTCACTTTCACTTTCACTTTCACTTTCACTTTCACTTTCACTTTCACTTTCACTTTCACTTTCACTTTCACTTTCCCTTTCGGTATTCACTGCTTCAAGATGCGGACACGGATCGTCTTCTAGTATTTCACCTTCTTCAAGCTCCTCAAACATATTAGAGATAAATTTTGTAGATAAATCAACTCCTTCCCATGGATTTTTTTTTAAATACCATCTATTTCTCAAGATCCTCACGTGATGCTGTAGATAATTGTCTTTCTCACTCCAATTACTTCTTCTATGTCCTATTCTATTACTACAAAAAGAATACTCGGGGAAGGTGCCATTGAAAATTGGTAGCGTTATCATTTTTATCAAATTTTGTTTCCATTCAACCCATTCTTTTGAATGACATGATTGTCCTCGAAGCACCCAATTCACTATTTTTTGTTTATACCAAGCTGGTCGCCTGAACCCCGTAGTACAAGTTGATGCTTCCTTCACACATATATCTTCATAAACAGGCAGATATGTTGATTGTGCTTCTGTCACCCAAAATCCATAATTCGTTTCATCTTCTTCAAACATCCAACTCGATTCACTTATATTTATATCATCCTTTTCCAGAGCGGTTGTCATAACTTTTAAGATACGCAGTTGGTTTCTTATAAATTCGTCTGGACCAATCGGTATCCATTTAAAGTAAACATTCTTGTTGAAATAGAAATAATTATTTAGTTCATCAACTACTTTTTTAAACTTCCCATCTCTCTTTTTTTCAGCTATTTTCAATGATTTTTTATGCCTCATTTCATAAAATTTCGCCAAAAGGAGGTCATTGCGTCGCGTTGCGTTTGGTGAATATGACAGTCCCAAAAAGTGCATCTCTCTTTGTCTAGCTTCTATTTTATATTGGAAATCCTCGTGCAAATCCCCCAAATATTTAAGCGTATCTTGTAAATTAGTACATCTTTTACCAATCTCTTCTTCGAGTGTCTCAGCGGCATCAATTCTTTCTTCAACTCTTTCCAAATGGAGTCCTAGTATTTGACTATCCAAACGCTGGTCTTCCAATTGGTGCCGTCCTTCTGAGAGTTTTCCCGGTAGTGTATGATTTTCGTGTGTTAAATATACCTTTCTACATAGACAACAAGAATTCGCACCTTGTTCGTTCGTCCATTTCCAAAAACAAGTTTTGCATTGATTATGTCCGCATTGAAGATTTACTACAGTATTTATATTAAGCACCTCATAACATACAGGACATTCTTGAATTTCGACTTGTGACATCTTTTATTACATTAAAAAAATATTATTTATTATTTTAATTCAATTTATTATCTATGCGTATCCATGCATATAATAAGAAAAAGCATATACCACCCAAAAAGGCGCGATTGTTAGATGCATTTCGGCTAGTACTGCTACTACTAATGCCAAAAACCCCTTTTTTATAGAATCTATAATTTTCTTTCTCTTTTCTTTATCCTCCGTTTCTGGCAATTCAATATAATGGACGTACAAAATAAAACATACTATGATTAACATATTAATTAACCAAAATTTATTTGAAACAAGTGATTTTAGCGCTTCTCGAGATGATTTTTTTCTATATCCTGCTAAAACAGTTATTGCCGCAACCGTTGTAAAAGCTATTGTTTTGTCTAGCGTCATTTATATATATTTAGATTTTATAATAATACAACCGCATTGGGATTAAGTAAATTCCAATTTATTTCAAATTTTATATATGGGTCAACGAACGACGTTATTGAATTATACTCTTCTGTCTTGTTATATGTAATATTATTAGCTCTAAAATTAGGAGATGGATTGTATGTTACATCTGAATACTTGTCAGTGCACCAACTTATAACACCGTTCGGAACTCTTAATTGATCTTTTATAACAACTTTAACGCCCCTTGCGACGGCTTCCAATATTTGAGGCAATATACTCTTTTTTATCACAATCGCATACGGATGTAATGAATCGTCGTCATCATTTTTTATAAACCCCATTTCTGCTATGAAACTGTCTCGTTGCTTCAGAGATTCATAAAATACTTTCATCAATATTCCCGAATAATGCTTTTTCACACCTGCTTTACTTGTTTGTTTATATAGATCACCCGATATAGAAACACTCCTATAAGCGTATCCTTGCAATAACAAATACGTTTTGTCGATTTCGCCCTTACATAGATATTGGATGTCGTCCGAACCCATCATATTTTTAAAAGCTTGTGATTGCACATGAAATATCATGTGTAATATATCATCTACTGATTGTTTATCAAGTGATATATTTTTTCCGTGTTGTTCTTGCCAATAACGTATTAACACCAACATTTTCAATGAAGGTTCTATATCTGTGTCTAGGTTCATCGATATTATCTTTGTTGCAATTTTTGCTTCTATTTCTTCATCCGTTCGCAAATCAATAGCGATGCCATTGTGTAATATCGATTGTTGTGGTTCTGCTTCTATCACCAATGTTGCAACAGGCATTCTCGATGCGTTCAAATTTGATACTGGAACAGCTTGTGTCAATGGCAACGTATTCATTTTGTTAATTAAACCAATAAATAGTATATTTTTTAATTCAATTTTTTAATCAATTATCACATTGAATTAAAAAAGCTGTCTCCTGTCTTTATTTTTTATTTATTTAGTTGTCATTATCGCCCATAATACTTTCTATAAACATTCCTAGAATATATCCTACCATGAATTCACCAAACTCAGGATCTTTAATCCCGCGCTGAACGCATAATATCGTAATCAATATAAATATTATACGCACACCGAATGGCACTCGTATATTTTTCGCTATCTTTACCTGTATGGGTCTACACACCGGATTTTTTTGCAATGGAAAGTCAAATAGACTTGTATCTATAATCATTGTATTATATCTATGAAATTCCGCCTTTTTTCTAGGAGAAATCTTTTCAACTACCATCCCGGTTATAAATCCGTTTTGATAGGCACCGGCATTGGCGCTTATAACTAGCGTTAAACTTATGAGAGTGAAAATTGCGAATTTCATGATTGTGATAATTTGATTAATATTATTCAAGATATAATTTTCTATTCAATTTATGTAAATCCATATTTGCTTTATTGTTAATTAAAAAATATGAGCCAATACTCACTATTCTTCCCTCCTATATTATATTATACTTACATTTCTAATAGGGCTTTCGCCAATTCCTTCTCTTCTTCATTTAAGGTCACTTTTTTTTGTTCTTTTTTCTTAGTTTTTACTTTTTTAAATGCTGTCTTAATACTAGCTCGTTCTGCCTTTGCCTTGGCTTTTGCTGCCGCTTTCTCATCCCTTTCCTTAATTCTCGCTTCATAGCCAGGTCGGCGCTTTTCCCACTTACTTAAACTCCTATACTTTGCGGCACCTGCCGCGTGTCTCAAGGTGTATAGACTACCTTTCTTCCAATCAGAACCTACCGCCTTCTCACTCATTATATACACATCGCCACTATTAAGGGAGATCTCAATCGGCTTTCCTACAGGCATTCCGTCCTTAAACCACTGCCATCTCATAGGATAGTTGAACCCGCCTATACTAAGGCATATAACAACTACCCTTTCCGTGTCGCCATGAAATCCTATTCCCGTCTTTTTAAGGTCATAATATCTGTTTCCTTCTACTACGTTTATTATTACCTTGGTTTTACTACCTATCTCTATCAACCCCGTCGCAATTTCTTCCCGCAATCTTTCCACACATTCATTCAGCTTCTGCAACTTTTTAAGGTCATATATCGTCCCTTTACCCTCGAGAACGCTTGGTTTTTGCTCTCTACCAGCCACAAAGCATAGGTTGGTTCTGGCAAGTTTATTCATAGGCCTGCCTCGTACCTTAACCTCCTCACCGTCAACTATCTCCGTCCTATACTTGTTCGGGTCAAGATACTCCGAATCCCACCTTATCGGTGCTATTTCCCCATATATATCCTTGTCGGCACCCTTCGCCCAATCCCTTAAAACCAAGACTCTTGCTTGATCTTCATCCCCCAAATCATCCACCGTGTCGTCCAGGCTCAGGACATTAAGGTCTAATACGCTCACATTCGGAAAACATAAATTCTTTTCAGCATCCATTTTTGACGGCATCAACTTCTCAAAATACGGACCCAACCCTTCAATATCATTCGCTGTGAAACCTTCCCCCTTAATCGGCATACGTCCAATTATCTCCATACCCCTATTATTCTCACCACCTGGTGCACAGGTTAAGGACATTCGCTCACATTCCATCATATTTTTAACTGTTTTTTCGTTCGTTTTTAATAATTCGTTCGTTTTTAATAAACTTGGCATACAACTTTGTTGTTAATAATACACAAGACTAAACTTTTAACTCAATTTATGTAAAAAACCTTTCTTGTTGCAATAGATATTAAATCGATTTAAATGACGTTCGATAATAGTTATTATATGGATACTATTCAAATAAAAATACAAGAATTAAAACAGCAACTTGAAGAACTAGAAGTTGTAAGATATAAACAAGAACAAGACAAAATCGCACAAGCCTTAAGAAATGACACCCTTCCCAATATTCATTTCCAGAATATTCGAAATGAAATATTTAAACGACAGTTCGGATATTGGAAAAAAGTTCAAGATAATCATTATAATATAGAAAAAGATGCTTGGGAAAGAAAATATGCTTCTGTTGATAATTTCGACACTCATTATTTAACTAGTTATCCAGATGAAATTCTCGCCTCTATTGAAGACCCACCTTCCTTCCCAAATACATTACAACAAGGTGGAACTGACTACCAAAAACATTATAGAGACAACCTCAATGGCAATCTGATTACATATCATTTCATTTCTAATAAATTCACAGATCCCCGACACAACACTATAAACAAGCATATAAACCCAACTCCTACTAGAGAATTCCCGGTTAAAGATGAAACTCTCGCCGCCATTTTATTCCTTCTTGAAGATTTATCAACGCGCATTATCAAACTTGAAACAACCGAACCATCAACGCGCTAAAAATTGAATTAAACTATTTATAACAATTTAATTCAAATAAAAATATGCAACGACAAGTATTACAACAACAACAAAGCCTTAAATGCGGCTGCGAAAAATATTTCCCTTCACCATTGTTTAAAAACAAGTGTAGTATGTGTTTTCAAAAAGAATTCCCCGAAGAATGGAAACAACATATTAGGGACACTTGGTGTCCCGCATATAGCATACCTTCATATAAACTCGAAGAATTCGTTGACACCCATAAAATTTCTTCTAATAAATGGTTGAAATTGTTGGTAAATATTATCAAAGATGAAAACGCTCTATTAAATGTTCTACCGCATATGTTGTTTTCTTTAAAAAAAGACATGAAAGATTTCTACGGATTTTCTGCCGAAGATGCCGGCGAATTATACTATATATTCAGAACTCGTTATAAAGATAAATTCGGAGATGAAGGTTCCGGTTCAAACAGTGATTTTAAATGGCAACATTTATTCGGTGGTCTCATTTTCGATACTTGGAATATTAAATCTGATGTAAATGGTCCTATTGCTTATTGTTATTATGGCAACTTTGGCTCTAAACCTAGAGGCTCGCTGGATAATATAGTCCCATCTGCTTGGATGAAAGAAACCCGTCGTACAAAAATTTGGATTAATAATGTTCCACCCACTTTTAAAGTTATATTTGAAAAAAATCAATAAATTGCTTTCCAATCTTTTATTTCTTTAGATATTTCGCCTGTAAAACATTGAGTATAACTATCATTCGGTATCATTCCTCCCATTTCATTTATATATAAATAATTCAAACTATTCACGCCCAACTCTTTTCCCACTTCTTCTACTGTTCTATTATGCATTATTAACTCATCTTTTTTATGTATGGCTATTCCCAAATCACATACATCTATCACAGGTGGTGATGGTATTCTTACATGTATTTCTTTTACTCCACAATCTTTCAAATTATCTACCAAACTCTTCATTACATTCCCCCTTACTATCGAATCGTCTACTAATATTATATTTTTATCTTTCAAATTGTCTTTATCATATAAAAATTTTTTTTTACAAGCCCGAACTCGCCTTTCGTTCGTCAATAATATAAACGTCCTCCCTGCTTCTCTATTTTTCCTTATTAATTGTTTATATTCTAGATTTAATACTTGTGCATAACCTCTGCCTGCTATTATACCTGTTTCAGGTATGCCTATTACAACATAATCCTTATTAAAATTCTCACCTTCCTTTCCTGCTAATTTCTCGCCAAGATAATATCGTAATCTTTTCACATTTATTCCATCACACCAACTTTTCGGATTCAAAAAATAAATTATTTCAAATAAACAAAGTCCGTCATATATTCGTGGATGTTTATAGACCGATTGTATACCATTTGTATTTATTTTTACAATTTCTCCTGCCATTATATCTCGTTTATAACTATTTTCTGGTAAAGCACAACTTTCTGAACTTATATAATACCGATTTTTATCTTCTCCGATACATAAAGGACGTACTCCATATCGATCCCTCATAGCATATATCTGTCCTTTGTATAAAATCATTATACTATAGGAGGCAGGGATCATATTCATTATATCTATCAACACATCTTCTATTGAATATGTTTGGTTAGAGCATATATATTGTAATAAATATGTAGTATCGTGGCCTTTTACTTGAGGTATATTCCCATTATGTGCTATATATATATATTGCCCTTTAAACTTTTCTTTCAGAGGTTGCAATTCATTTAATCTCCCTTCTATGGTGGAGCTTCCTGATGTTTTATATCTAGTATGACCTATTCCCGCTTTTATATCGTGTTTCATATTTGCATACGACATTTTCACAATTCCTTCCGCACGATATTCGCGGTATGTTCTATTGTTAAATTTTATCAACCCAAATCCATCCTTTCCTCGATGTTGTAGTAATTTCAAGCCAGCAATTAAATCAGATACTTGGCCAATTGTTTTGTTATATACTCCAAATATTCCACACATATATTTATAATTAAGAAAATAGATTTAAAATCATTTTAATCTTATATTTATAATATGACAAATGTAATTTGCGAATATATATGGCTTGATGCCAATAAAAATCTCCGTTCTAAAACAAATATTCTTTTAAACCACGACCCTGAATCCGGGTTTCCTATATGGAATTATGATGGTTCTTCTACTAATCAAGCAAATGGTAAATCATCAGAAGTTTTTATCAGACCCATCAAAGTTACACGCGACCCTTTTAGACGAGAGGAACAAGCATTCCTTGTTTTATGCGATACTTGGATTATAGATAAAGTTAAATCAAAAGAAAAAAACAATATCGTGTATATTCCTCATAAAGATAATACTAGAAGACAAGCTCAAATAACTTTCGATAATCCTACAACTATGAATGAAGACCCATGGTTTGGATTAGAACAAGAATTCTTTTTTACAAACAAAGGGGACAATAAACAAGCCATAGCGACGGGAACGAGCTCACAAAGCCAAGAATTCTATTGTGGCGTCGGTCATGATAAGATTCAGTATAGAGAAGTAGCCGAACATGCTTTAAATAATGTTTTGGGAAGCGAAAGCATTTCTTGTACTGGATATAATTGGGAAGTTGCACCCGGACAATGCGAGTTTCAAATTTTCGGTCAAGGTATCGATGCCGCCGATTCTCTATTATTATTCAGATATATATTGAACCGAACCGCTGAGATTTATAAGTATTCTATAGATTATCATCCCAAACCATATGCCGACTATAATGGATCTGGTTGCCATACTAATTATTCCACAATGTCTACCCGGTCTGAAGGCGGAATTGATACTATCAAATCTTATATTTCAAAACTTGAAAAAACCCATAAAACCCATATTAAAAATTATGGTTCTTCTGATAATAAATTAAGACTTACTGGAAAAAACGAAACTGCCAGTTGGGAAAAATTTACTTATGGAGTTGCTGACCGTTCCGCGTCTGTTCGCATCCCTACTAAAACCTTCTTTGAAAAAGCAGGATATTTTGAAGACAGAAGACCATCTTCCAATTGCGACCCGTATCTTGTTATTACTAAATTAATTGAAACTACAATTTATGATGGTGAAGTTTTTGCTATTTCTAATGAAGATAATGCCATTATGGCTCAATCGATACATCAAAATGATGAACCCAACGCTTAAATATATCAATAAATTATTCATATATTTATATTTCTATGCTATAATCAAGGTCCTGTTCATATTGATCCTTATATACCTCATCTGGATCATTGCCCGATATTTGTTTATAAATATTTTCAACCTTCTTATCTCTAAATACCTTTCTTTGCATGTTTTTCAATTTTTTACTTGATTTATTGCACATTTTCGAGATAGATAATCCCATTATATATAAAATACTATTTTTTATCTTGTAATGTTTTTATGGCATCTTTTATAGATGTTGCATCTGCTACATCTGCAATTATTTTTGAATTGGTTTTTATCATATTTGTTCTTAGCGGATTCACTATAGCATCTTTTTTATCTTGTATTGTTGCTGGATGAGGTGGTTGGTAATATTTATCAAAAGCATAATATGATTCTAATATTGCTTTTTGCTGAACCTTCTTTATGTTTTGAGTTATTTTATCGCCGTCGTCGGAAATCCACCCTTCTTCTTTATCTTTTACCATAAAATTTCCTCGTTTTTTATCCGTACAATGAATCGGTCTTTCAGTTATTGACAGGCCATTTAACTGTTTTACGACTACATTTGATACTGAATTTTTTATAGGCAATGTTCCATCAAACACATCTGTCAGTTTGAATTTGATTTCATTTATAAAATCTTGTAATGATTTCGCATCTGCACAATGTTCGTTCAAAAATACATTGATGGATATATTGTTTGTATTATTACTGTTATTATTGCTATTTATGTTATTATGGCTGCCAATTTGACCGCTTGTTATTATATTCTCTAGCTTTTCAATATATTCGTCTTTATACTTTGCTGCATAAAACGTCTCCGAAATTTCACCGTGCGAGTTTTGCGAGTTTTTTGGAAACACTTTTGAGCGACTTTTTGCCTTACGAGACTTACACTTCTGTTCGTGTTTCCACAGACCAGAACGCGTCTTATAACCCTTGTCACAATTTTCACAATGAAATGCGACTTTTTGGCATTTTATAGTTTTTATGGAAACACATTTTTTCTTATGCGCGTTGGTCTTAATGTGTTTTTCGTAATCATTAGAACGATACGTTGTATAGTCACAAAACTCGCAAAAAAATTCATTGTGTGATTTGCGAGTTTTTGATGATTTTGGAAACATTTTGGAAACCATTCTATATATTTCGAAGATATTTTATCTCTAAATACTAATTTCTAAGGTACATTTCATCCGATTTTTTTTCTCAGTCACAAAACAATTTTATAATTTTTGCGTAACTCCCTACATAATGCAGCGACAAGTAATTTCGAACATTTTGGGCATTCTAATTTGGAGGTACATGTACACTTTTGGACATATTTCCATATTCAAAAAATGTCCAATTTGCACAAAGTGACTCCTCAAATATTAGGCTTAAATGTACAGTATTATATATATATTATAGGTACTAGATATTTCGTTACTACGGTAATACAGTAACAGCCTAAAATTCAAATTAGCAATTTTGAGAGCATTAAGGTGTGGCTTTTTGAAAAAAATCAAAAATGACCTCATAAAAGGTCTTGGGAAAAACATATTATTTTTCGAAAATGTATTTATGGTCTTAATTCAATAAATGGGGAAATATTTGCCAATATTTTATACATATTACAGATGTTTTATAGTTTTGTTACTACACAACACAGTAAAATATTGACCCCAATCTCCACTTTTTAAGAGCATTAAGGTGTGGCTTTTTGAAAAAAATCAAAAATGACCTCATAAAAGGTGTCAAATAAAATCTGTTATTTTTCGAAAATGTATTTATGGTCTTAATTCAATAAATGGGGAAATATTTACCAATATTTTATACATATTACAGATGTTTTATAGTTTTGTTACTACATAACACAGTAAAATATTGACCCCAATCTCCACTTTTTAAGAGCATTAAGGTGTGGCTTTTTGAAAAAACCCAAAAATGACCGCATAAAAGGTGTCAAATAAAATCTGTTATTTTTCAAAAAGGTTTTTATGGTCTTGATTTGAAATCAATAATTGAATATAATTTAAATATAATAATATATATTAATAAAATGAAGAAAACAGGATTAAAAAGAGATGTATCTGATAAATTCTATACGAAACCCGGCGTGGCAAAGAAATGTATAAAGGAATGGAAAAAGTTAAATATACAGTCTGAAGGAAATATTATTATAGAACCAAGTGCTGGAAGCGGGTCATTTACATCAAATTTACAAGAATATAACAGTGTATCATTTGATATAGAACCAGCCCATCCGCAAGTAAAAAAGCAGGATTTCCTAAACCTAGAATTATCGACTTGTTTTCAATTACCCTGTCATTATATAGGAAATCCGCCATTTGGAAGGCAGTCGTCTTTGGCAAAAAAGTTTATAAAGCATATATGCGGAGCGGATACAACAAAAACCTTTAGTTTTATATTACCAAAAAGCTTCAAAAAAGCGAGTATGCAGAGATGTATTCCGTTAAGTTTTCATTTAGTATCGCAAATAGATATAGATATAGATGGATTTACAGTAGAAGGCCAAGATTACAATGTGCCTTGTGTATTTCAAATATGGAAGAAAATGGATACGGATAGATTCGTACCGCCAAAATTAGATCCAAAAGGATATAAATTTGTTAAAGATAAAATGAAATGCACTTTTGCTTTAAGAAGAGTAGGAGTATACGCAGGAAAAATGATAGATATGCTACAGGATTCTATCGCTTTAACTAAAATGTCAGACCAAAGTCATTATTATATTGTATTTAATGAACCAAAAACCTTTAAAGAAAGAACGGAGTTTAAAAAAAAATATTATAGCACGATTACGTGGCAACATGATAATACAGTAGGTCCTAAATCAATAGGAAAACAAGAATTTATTAAAGAACTTAATAAATTATTTTAAAAAATTAGCGTCTGCGTCTTCTTTTGGTTTTGCGTTTTCTTCGTTTTTTAGATTTTCTGGATTTTCTTCTTTTACTTTTTCTTCTTTTTCTTCTTCTTCTACCACCAAGTTTAATACCAGTAAGTTTATTAACAACACCTTTACCAGAAGATAAAGTTAATACAACTAAATCACTAGCACCTTGTAGAACACTGTTGGCGACTTCACCAGTAGATTTGATGACACCATCGGCTTTGGTAGTCACGATTTTGACAGCTTTACCACCTTGTCCGAATAAATAAGCAGTAGCACCACCGGCAAGTGGAACAACAGCAACTAAATTACCTAAATTATCCAATACACCTTTTACACCGTTACCAGCGACAGATATGATGTCAGTTTTGGTAAGTTTACCGATAAGACCTTGACCGGTAGAATTAATATTTTTAATAATTTCTTCAGCAGTTGTGATTACAGGGATCATATATATTAAGTTAAGAATAAATAAAAATTAAATTAATAATATATAAATGAGAAAAAGGAATTTATGTGTATATTTGATGTTAGTATTACCGGCATTGTTTGGAACAATGTTAAATAATACGCAATCGGAAATAGATAAAGCGTGGATAATAGTGCCGTGGTCTCATGGAGGTCATTATTACCACAATACTATTACTAAAGAAGACAAAGATGAAGTTTAACAACTTAAATTTGTATGAATCCAGGAACGAATTTCAACGTTCAGAGGAACGAAAAAACTTTCTAAAGAAGTCAAATATTGATTTATATACTCAGCGTTAGTTTCGGTTTCAAGTATTTTTAACGTGTTGAAAATAACAAAAATCTGGTGTTTAGAATACAAATCTGTTACGCCCTTAAATACATTATCCATAGTAATCACGTTTTCAGAGGTTTCTCTGAAAAGGTCGGGTTGTTCCATTTCAAGTATATTTTTATACAATGATAAAGAATGAGTAATTGCGGTATTTTTACAACTTTGATAAGTAATAATCAATTTACCAATCCCTTTAATCGAGTTTTCGAGAATATAGTTGTATTTAAGGTCTTTAGTATTTTTATACCATAAGTAATATCTACGAATGGCATGAAACAGATAATATAAATCATCTTTACTATCGTTGCTCCACCACCTTAGGACACCTTGAACGTATGAAGGCTTTTGTAGGTGTAAAGTATTGTCTGATATACTTATTTTAGTCCCGATGGGACAATAGTTGAGTAATGCGAGATGAACCATTACATGAAGAGGTTCCACAATCATATCTTGCCTTTCCTTGCGAGTAGCTAAATTATCCATATATATAATTCAAACAATATATTTAAACTATTTAAAAGTGTATTAATATATAAATTATATGCAAGTTGATTCTTCAAGTATAATAATTCCCGGTGCTAATATCCCGCTACAAAAAACCGAATATAGAATGAAATCAGTATTTATACCAATTGAAAATCATCCATCATCAGACGAATTCAAAAAATTATTAGAAATGCCACAAGAAGAACAGTGGAAATTATGGCTATTAGCCCTCCAGTTACGTGATTATAACACTGAAATAGACAAGACCTGGAGCAATAATGATTTCCAAATAGAATTAAAAAATACAAAGAAAGAACATAATAGTCAAGTGAAAAAGTTCAGAGATAAAAATAAAAAACTAAAAGAAAAAATAACATCGTTGGAAAATAAAATACAAGAAGATATTCAAGAATATGATACCAATTTAGAACAAACACGCATAAAAAGCAAACTACAGGTAGAAAATTTATATAAGAACAAAGTAAATACTTTAGAAGAAGATATATCTAATTTGAAAACTTCATTATCAAATAAAGATAAAGGATTTTATGAAGAAATAGATAAGAAATCAATTGAAATACGAAGTGAATGCAAGAAAGAACTTGAAAAATTAAGAAATGATAAAGAAGCTGAATTAAAAGAATTGCGCGAAAGATTATATAGAGAAACCTCCAATGAAAAAGTGGCAGTAAATAAAGGTTCGGCGGGGGAAGAGTTAGTTAGTAAATGGCTTACAAGCTATTTTCCAACAGGAGAAATTGAAGATACAGCACAACAAGGCGGTAGAGGAGATATGATATTAACATATAAGAAAAAGAAATTTTTAATAGAAGTAAAAACAGACAAAAAAAACGTCCAAACAGCCGGTGTGAAAAAATTTGAAAAAGAAATGGTTAGTTTAGAGGATATAGATGGGGGTGTATTTTTAAGTCTGAATTCAGGGGTAAGTGGCAAACCAGATTGGACTATACAAATGTATGGAGAAAAGCCCGCAATTTATTTATGTAATGTAAAGGAATGTCCCAAAACTATAATAGGAGGCATTGATTTTCTTCGTCAGTTGATGATGACAAATATGAACGTTCAAAATGTAGAGGCAACCGCAAAAGCAATTAAGAATTATAAGAAAAATTTATTGTGTAACGTTAAAAAAATAAAAAATCAAATCAAAGATAATAATGATATATTAATGAAATCTTTCGATAGAATCGATGAAGACGTAGTAAAGTTTGTAAATCAAATGTTAAACGACTATTCAAATAATTAGAATTATTTTTCAAGTTTTAATAATTCGAAATATTTTTTTTCCAATTTAGTAGGCGAAAGTTTATCAATATTTCCAGCTTTCTTTCGAAATCTAGGATTTTTTTTAACAAGTAATTTCAGTCTAATACGATATTCTTCTGTCAATAGCTTTTTTATAGCGCTTTTCGGACTGATAGAACTCGCAAATACCATATTATCAGCCATTCTAACCGCTCTATATTTTAAAAGTGTAATATTCGGAAATGGCCTTTTATTAAAATCATTTTTTTTGTAAATAGTTTTATTATCAAAAACGATTGATTTCATCTTTTTTTTGGTTTTATTTTTCCTCTTATTCTTCTTCTTTTTCAAAAAAAATTTTATTTTCTTCTTAGTTTTTGCCATATAAAATACTATTATATAAAAAAAAATATGAATAATATTATATTTTATATTTTATATAATATTAATGAGTTATAATTATCTATTAAAACTTATAGTAACAGGAGAACAAAATTCAGGCAAAACAAGCTTGGTTCATAGAATATCAGATAATGAATTCCGACAATATATGGATGCTACAATAGGAGTAGAATTTGTTGCTATTCAACGCGAAATAAAAGACAAAGTAATCAAATATCATTTTTGGGATACAGCCGGTCAAGAAAATTTCGCTCCTATAATAAAAAATTATTATAAAGGCGTCGCATCTGGATTCCTAGTTATAGATGCTACTGATACAGAATGGAAAAACCATATGGAAAAATGGTTAAAAAGATATAACGCTCATAAATTTGAAGAATCTTTGCCATTAATAGCAATATTAAATAAGATTGATTTGGAAAGAAAGGTCTCATTTGAAGAATTTAAACTATTTGCCGATGAAAATGGCATGAAATCATATGAAATATCAGTAAAAACCGGAGCAAATACAAAATATTTGTTGGATAAAATGACAGAATATATACTAGAACATATTGAAAAAGGAAGTAAATTACCTGGTGTAAAAAAAGGCATTGATATAAGACAAATAGAAGAAAAATTCCAACCAGAACAAGGTCTGTATGATAAATGTTGCATCGTTCAATAAGAATAAATTTGAGTGACCCTAATAGAAAAAGACCAGTCCATATTATTAAGGTTGACAACAAGCCCTTTATCATTTAAAAGTCTGATTCTGAACGAAGAAAGATTCACTGGTCCAAAATATATTCTTTTTGAAAGTTCTGGATGAGGATTGATATAAGAAATATTAGAATATGGTTCTTGTATGCTTCTAATAAGAGGAACTTTATGAAGAATATCCGTAGAATTTGGACTTGAATATCTATCAGCTGGCTTGCCTGTCATAGCCAGTTTTATTTGATCGACCGTATATAATTGTTTTTGTGTTAAATTACGACTCAAATCATAATTAACAGGCGCCGCACTACAAGCTTGGACGAACAAATTAAAATCTGGAGGTTCACAACCAGGATCCATCGTGTTTTTGTTATAATAACTAGGCATTTGAAAATTAGATTTATTGCTTTGAATAGAAATAATATCCTGATTAGGCTTACTATTTTGAAAATCATCTAAAGAAATAAGCAAGTATTTGGGTCCGTGTAAATCTAAAATAGCCTCGCCTGTTATTGTTTTATTAGGAACCAAAGTATAATTATCAAGTCTAAATCCCAATTGCCATCCCAAATTACAGTCCAACTTTTGACCAACTCCGCCACCAGCAACGCATAGATTAAGAGAAGATATTGGTTTATACCATTGAATAACTACATTGCCGACACTCGTATTTTTAACACTTATTTTATTGGTAAATTGATTGAAACTAAATAAAAGATCATCCGATACACTGTTTATCTCATCTACAACCTGATTAGGCGTAACATAATTTCCACTTGGTATAGAATATGGCTCAGGTCGCTGGTCCGTACAATAGTAATTTGTTCCATATTCAGAATTAAAAACATACCACGAAGTTGGTATTTCCGCATTTTCAAGAGTTATTTGTATGACATTTTGTAGTGGTTGAGAAAGATTAGCAGTATAATTGGTAGGAGTGTCCAACCGTTGATTACTATTTGGAACAGCAACAGGACAAGCCACGGACGATGGGTCCAATATAGTTCTATAATGACTATCAAAATTA
>Ga0209632_10001866_pt1 | contig 20818 bp, 26 predicted proteins | sample COG_10_FD_184754 | JGI IMG/M metagenome (GOLD analysis project Ga0209632, IMG submission 184754) | Pelagic Microbial community sample from North Sea - COGITO 998_met_10 (SPAdes) (version 2) | ecosystem: Environmental > Aquatic > Marine > Neritic zone/Coastal water | place: Helgoland, sampling... | reverse complement strand
TTTCATTAATATTAAATTCTAATAATTTTTTTTTATCTCCTCTATTAACTGCTTCATCTACTACCATTTCTGTATATAGAAGAGTATTTTTAGAAATAAGTCTTAAAAAAAAACGTTCATGACGGTCTGTGCAGTCCATCATAGGAGCAACTGATACTTTCCTATTCATGATTAACTTTTATATTATTTTTTTAGTTATTTGTAGTGTCTGAATCTTCAGAGTTTACTTCGGTTGTTTCTGTTTCAGCTATTTTGTCTAAAGAAACCTCAGTTTCTTCTGAGGCAACTTCTAACTCTGGATTAACTTCTACTTCAGGTTCAGCCTTAGCGGTTAATTCTTCTAAATCATCTGGTGATACTTGAATTTTTTCTGGAATTTTTCTAGCCCTTTTTGAAGGAAGTATCGGAGCACCACTTTTAGAAACTTCTCCTTTATACATGCTTTCAAAATCATCACCTATTACTTCATCATCTTCAGAACTGTCTTCTATTTGAGCCACATGTTTTCTAAGTTTGAAAACAGCACTATCTATTAACTCTGGAACCTTGATATTTTCTGAAGCAATTTCTCTTAAAGAAATAACTGTATTTTTATCATTATCTCTATCAAGAGTTGGTTCAATTCCTGAGTTTAATTGAACTGCTCTTTCTTTTGCAACTAATACTAATTCGTAAGGACTCTCTACTTTATCAATACAATCTTCTACTGTTACTCTAGCCATGGGCAGTATGTATACAGTACGTAAAAAAAATCAAGCAGAATTTTATATATAAGTAGGATTAAGCTTATTCTTCACCATGAATAACAAGAGTATTGAAAATGATATATAAGCTCCTGAAACTAAAGCTATTTGTTCAATAGAAAAGTTATTATCGATAAGTAGCCCAAAAAGGGCTGTTCCAAAAGCTGTCGAAAAAACCATAAGAGCAGTTGTTAAAGCTTTTATTGAACCGATATATTTAACTCCATAAATTTCAGCCCAAGTAGATGAGCCAAGAACATTCGCTAGTCCATTAGATATACCAATCAATCCAAGGAATATGAAAGATGAAAAAGGACTATTATAATAATAAAGCACAAAAGCAGAAAATAATAATGGGATATTCATATAGATTAATAATCTTCTGCTACTAAATTTATCAATTAAGAAACCTGAAAAAAATAATGTAATAACAGACAAAATTGAATAAATCATGAATGATTGAGCAATAACATATGGTCCCCAACCTTTAGAGGTAGATATAAATGATTGATAAACAAAAGAACCTGTAGCAATCCATGGCATTGCCAACATATTGATACAAACAATATAAAATCTATAATCTTTAAGAACCTCGATTCTTTTCCATTGTTTTATTTTTTTTTGTTTTTTATTTTTTTTAGTATAGTTTTCTCTTGAATCTAAATTAACATTTTTAACTAAAAAAAAAGAAACGATAGGAAGAACAATAATTACCAAAATTGAAATTGATAACCAAATATTTCTCCATTCTATCACTGTTAATAAAAAAACAATTAGCAACGGAAGAATAAACTCTGCAAGAGACAAACCTAGCCAAGTTATACTTAAAGCTCTGCCTCTACTTTTTTCAAAATATCTTGAAATAGTTGTAGTAGCTGTATGTGACATTAATCCTTGTCCTGAAAGCCTCATCAAGAATATTGAAAAAAATAAAAAAGTTATTGATGAAATTTTAGAAAATAAAAAAGAAGAAACTGCCAATAAAGCGATTACATATGAAGCAAATTTCAAGATATTTATATCATCAATTTTCTTACCTATCCAAACTAGTATGAAGCTACTTAATAAAGTAGCAGAAGCATAAATTGAACCAAATTGACCATGTGTTATTGAAAGTGCTTCTCTTATACTTGAATTAAACAAACCAAGAAAAAAACTCTGTCCAAAACTTGAAAAAAATGTAAAAATAAATCCAAATAAAATTATTTTAAAATTCAAACTTTTAAACATAGGAAATATAAAATATGTCTTGTAATGTTGCTTTCATTGGTCTTGGTGTCATGGGTTATCCGATGGCTGGTTATATATCAAAAGCTGGTCACAATGTAACTGTTTATAATAGAACTGCTTCAAAAGCTGATAAATGGCTAACTGAATATAAAGGATCTAAAGCAGAAACACCCGCTAAAGCAGCAGATGGTGCAGACTTTATATTTACATGTGTTGGAAATGATAATGACTTAAGAGAAGTAACTTTTGGAGATGTTGGAATTTTTAAAACAATAAAAAATGGTGCTGTTTATATTGATAACACAACAGCATCAGCAACTATTGCAAAAGAGATTTATGAATATTCAAAAAAAAATAATTTTGGATCTTTAGACGCTCCTGTATCAGGAGGTCAAGCAGGTGCTGAAAATGGTGCACTAACAGTTATGATAGGTGGTGACCAAGCAGACTTTGATAAAGCTAAAGATAAAATAGATTGCTATAGTAAAAAAATGAAATTACTAGGCGCTCCTGGTAATGGTCAGCTTGCAAAAATGGTAAACCAAATTTGTATAGCAGGATTAGTTCAGGGTTTATCTGAAGCTATTAATTTTGGAATGAAAGCTGGATTAAATATGGAGGATGTTATTGAAGTTATCTCAAAAGGTGCAGCTCAATCTTGGCAAATGGAAAATAGATATAAAACCATGATCGATGATAAGTTTGATTTTGGTTTTGCTGTAGACTGGATGAGAAAAGACCTAAAAATCGCAATGGATGAAGCTAAAAATAATGGATCACTATTACCTGTTACTGAACTAGTAGATAAATATTATGGTGAAGTACAGGAATTGAATGGAAATCGTTGGGACACATCAAGCTTAATCAAAAGATTTAGAAAGTAGATACGTATGCAGCCAGCATACTACGAAGATTTCAATGAAATAAAGAAGAAGATCTGGTTGATGCTAGATGATGCAATAACTAATCGCAGTTCACAATTTAGAATACCTACATTTATTTGTGGAGATCAATATGATTTTGATGGAAGAATTGTTGTTCTTAGAAAATCAGATCAAAAAAATAACATTGTTCAATTTCATAGTGATATTAGATCAGATAAAATTGAAAAATTAAAAAAGAACTCAAAAGCAGCTATGCTTTTTTATGACAAAGAAGAAAAAATCCAAATAAGACTAAAGGTTGAATGCATTGTTAATCATGACAATGATATAACTAAAGAATCTTGGTTAAAAACAGGACATATGAGTAGAAAATGTTACCTAGTTAATAATGGTCCCGGTACAGAGTCAGATAATCCTACATCAGGTTTAAAACCTGAGTTAGATAATTTTGAATTTACAATGGAACAAAGTGAAGTTGGATATAAAAATTTTACTGTTATTCAATGTAAAATAAGAAGTATTGAGTGGCTTTATCTAGCTGCCAAAGGTCATAGAAGAGCAAAGTTTGATTTAGAAGCAAATAAAGATAATTGGTTAATTCCATAAATTCATATGTTAGATTTTATAATAAAATATATTGGTTTCTTTGCAGCATTTTGTACAACAATTGCATTTTTGCCCCAAGCAATTAAAGTTTATAAATCGAAGAGCACAAAAGATATTTCACTTTATATGTTTTTAATTTTTACAATTGGAGTTTTTTCTTGGTTAATTTATGGATTAATAATAAATGATTTGCCTGTAATATTAGCCAATGCCGTTACACTTATCTTGAGTTTGTTTATTTTGATTTACAAGATTAAATATAAATAAAGAAAAAAGATACTTGATATTTAAAATATAGATTTTGAATACTTTTTCCAGTTATCTTGATAATGTTTAGTGTTTTCAAATACTGCTTTTTTTTCCTCTTCTGTAACTTCTCTCACTACTTTGCCTGGAGAACCAACTACTAATGAATTGTCTGGTATTTCTTTATTTTCAGTAATTAAAGCTTTTGCACCAATGATACAATTTTTTCCAATATTTGCCTTATTCAAAATAACTGCTCCAATTCCTATTAGGCTATTGTCCCCTATTGTGCATCCATGTAGCATAACTAAATGTCCTACAGTTACATTTTTTCCAATTTTTAAAGGGCAACCTGGATCTGTATGTAATACACTCCCATCTTGAACATTTGATCCTTCACCAATGTGAATATTTTCAATATCTCCACGTAACACTACATTGAACCAAATACTTGAGTTTTTTTCCAATGTAACATCACCTACTATAGTTGCATTTGGAGCTACCCAATTTTTTCCAAAGTTTTTTGGTTTTTTATCTTTTAAATCGTAAAACATAATTTATATATTATTACAATATGCCAGTACAAACTCCAATATGTGATTTTGGACAAAGAGCTCATGGCTTTGAGTTAAAATCAACTGATAATAAGATTATTTCTTTGAATGATATTAAGGGTAAAAATGGAACATTGATAATGTTTATATGTAATCACTGTCCATATGTTAAAGCAGTCACGAATGATATTGTTGAAGATTGTAACGAATTAAAAAAAATTGGAATTAATTCTGTAGCTATATGTGCAAATGATGCTGAGAATTATCCAGAAGATTCTTTTGATAATATGATTAAATTTGCAAAAAAAAATCAATTCAGTTTTCCATATCTTCTTGACGAAACTCAAGAAATTGCAAAAACATATGATGCAGTATGTACACCTGATTTCTTTGGCTACAATAAAGACTTACAACTTCAATACAGAGGCAGATTAAGAGAACTTAAAAACTTAGTTCCAGTCAGAGATGGTGAAAGTGATTTAAGTAAAGCTATGAAACTAATTGCTCAAACAAATAAGGGTCCTGAAAAACAAATTGCCAGCGCAGGCTGTAGTATTAAATGGATTAAAAATTAATGTATTTAATTATAACTCGTACATTTCCACCTGAAATAGGTGGTATGCAAAACTTAATGTGGGGACTTACTAATGAGTTGTCGAAACATTATATGGTCAAAGTTTTTGCAGATTTTTTTAATAACCATGAAATTTTTGATGGAAAAGTTTCTTTTTCAATTGAAAGAGTTGGAGGAATCAAGCTCTTTAGAAAATACAGAAAAGCTAAATTAATTAATGAATTTATAAAAGAAAATAAGATTGAAGGGATTATAGCAGATCACTGGAAAAGTCTTGAATTAATAAAAACTAATAGAAAAAAAATATGTTTAATTCACTCAAAAGAAATTAATCATAACAAAGGAACTAATTTAAACAAAAGAGTTCTTGGTGTATTAAATGATGTTGAAACAGTTGTTGCTAATTCAAATTTTACCAAAAATTTAGCTATAAGTTTGGGTGTTCTTGAGGATAAAATAATAGTGATAAATCCTGGCGTTGATCATGTTCAAGAATTAAATAAAAAATCACTAGAAAAAGTTGAGAGTTTATTAAAATATAAGTCTCCAAGGTTAATTACTGTTTCGAGATATGACAAAAGAAAAAATCATGAAAAAGTGATTATGGCATTAAGAAATCTAAAACAAATTTATCCTGATATAATATATATTTGTATTGGTTATGGCGATGAAGAAGAGAATATAAAAAAACTTGTAAAAGAATTAAATCTTGAGGAACAAGTCATGTTTTTTAAAGATATTTCCAATGAACTTAAAAATTCACTTGTAGCTAAATCTAATATTTTTGTAATGCCGTCTATAATTTATAAAAAATCTGTTGAAGGTTTTGGTATTGCTTACATTGAAGCTGCACAATATGGTGTACCTTCTCTTGGAGGAATAGATGGTGGAGCTTCTGATGCAATTCAACATGAAAAAACTGGTTTGATTTGTGATGGTAATAATTTAGATGAAATTTATTCATCAATTAATTTAATGTTAGAAAATAATAAATATTTTGAGTATGGTAAAGCTGCTAAAGAAAATTCTACTAAATTTGAATGGAGTAAAATAATTAAAGAGTATGAAAAAATATTAAACTAGTGCATTAGTTGTTTTTTCAAAAACTTTTTCTGGACTTAATTTATTTAGATCGTCAACCTGTATTGCTTTAAAATTTTCTCTTTCAATACTAACTTTAAAAGCAGTGGTATGTTTTCCAAACAAAGTTATTCCTTTTGCATTTAAATGAGCTGCCATATGAGCAGGACCAGTATCATTAGCAATAACAAATGAACTACCCTTAATTAAAGAAGATAACTGGGGAATATTTAATATCCTTTCATCATCCAAAACTGATATTGCATTTATATCTTTACTCTCATTAATTTCTGAAGGTCCAGGTGCAACTACAATTTTAAACTTATCATCATGTTTGTTTTTAATTAGTTGAATTAATTCATTGTAGTAAGGCCACTTTTTGATATTTAAATGTGCTGAACAGAATGGGAAAAGAACTATGTATTGATTTAAACCATATTTATTTTTTATATTATCTATATTTGAACAAGCCCAACTAAAATTAGGATTCTTAGTATTTAAGGTGTTAAGACCTGAGGTTTTTAATTGGTGGTCAAACCTAACTAAAACAGGATTTTTATCAAATTCTGCTTTAGGAATATTTATAGGTAAGGTTGTTTCAGAACTAGACCATATATCTAATTTCGATTTTGGAAATAAAATATTTTTATAAAAAGTTGTTCTTGATGAATTTTGTAAATCATAAACTTTTTGAAAATCAAAATTCTTTAAAGTTCTGGTTAATTGATATAGATAAATAAGATTAAATCTGGACAATCTTTTATCTAAAATAACATTGTGAATAAATGGATTTTTTTTAAATAATTCAAAATAAGGCTTTGTTGTTAATAAATGTATCTTGTCTTCTTTATGATTTTCAGAAATATCTTGAATTGCACCACAAGCTTGGGCTATATCTCCAAGAGAACCATGTTTGATAATTAAAATATTAGACATATTTATAACAAGTTAACATACTATAAATTTTTATGAATAAAATTCTAGTTGAAGTATCAGTTGGTGAACTTTTAGATAAAATTTCCATTCTTGAAATTAAAAAAGAAAAAATTAAAAATCCTGATAAACTAAAATTCATTGATGCCGAACATACTATTTTAAAGGATCAATTAGAACAAAATGTGAAATCTGATGATAAGCTTAATAAATTGTTCCAGTCTTTAAAGGAGATTAATGCAAAATTGTGGGTTATTGAAGACGACAAAAGAATGTGTGAAAAAAATTCTGATTTTACAGAAAATTTTATAAAACTTTCAAGAGATGTTCATTTTCTAAATGATGATCGTGCTAAAATTAAACTAGAAATGAATAATCTTACTGGATCAAAGATTAAAGAAATTAAAGAATACACTTCTTATTGAAAGCTATATTTTTTTTCTAAAAACTTTATTAAGTTGTGAATTAAAAAGGTCATAAACAAATATATTCCTCCAGCCATAAGAAATATCTCAAGTGGCCTATACGTGGTTGAGACAATATGTTTAGCTACACCTGTTATATCCATTAATGTCACTGTGCTAGCCAATGATGTGCCTTTCATCATTAATATAATTTCATTACCATATGCTGGTAAAGATTGTCTAATAGCTACTGGTACTTGAATTTTGTAAAAAATAACACTACTTGAAATTCCTAAACTTTTTCCAGCTTCAATAATTCCTGGCTTTATAGTTTGAAATGCTGATCTTAATATTTCAGATGTATAGGCTCCTGTATTTAGAGCAAAAGCAATGATTGCGCACCAATAAGGTTCTTTAAAGATTACCCAAAGAAAAGTTGATCTAAAATACTCTATTTGTCCTAAACCAAAATAAATTATAAAAATTTGAACTAACAAAGGTGTTCCTCTAAATACATAAGAATATCCATAGGCAAATTTATTTATAAATGGATTTTTATTTAATCTTAAGATTGCAAATAAGAGACCAATAAATATTCCAAAGAATAATGACAGTGATAATAATTTTAAAGTTACAATCGCAGCACTTAGTAACTTAGGTAAACTTGTTGTCATTAATTCTAAATCCATCAAAAACCCCTACTGTATTTAACTTCAAGTTTATTAATTAACTTCATACTTAAAAAGGTTAGCATCAGATATAAAACAGCGGCAAAAGAATAGAAAAATAATGGATCCCTTGTTGATCCAGCTGCAATATATGATTGTCTCATTATCTCAACTAAACCAGTAACAGATATTAAAGATGTGTCTTTTAATGTAATTTGCCAAACGTTACTTAAATTTGGAATTGCAAGTCTTAACATTTGTGGCATGATTATTTTAAAAAATTGAATATGTTTTTTGATTCCTAAAACTTTTGCCGCTTCGAATTGACCTTTATCTATAGATTGAATGGCACCTCTAAAAACCTCTGTTGAATAAGCACCTGAAATTATACCAATTGCAAAAGATCCTGTGATGAATGCGTTTATTTCAATATATTCAAAGTAGCCAAATATTGAGGCAACATACATTATTGCTCCACTTCCTCCAAAAAAGAAAAGATAAATTACCAATAGTTCTGGTACACCCCTTATGACTGTAGTGTATGAGTTAGCTATAAAATTTAAAAATTTGTTATTTGATAATTTAAGTGGTGTAAAAATTGCTGAAAATAAGAAACCAATTAACATTGCCATAATTGAAACAGCAACAGTCATCAAAGTTGCATAAAACAACTCGTCTCCCCATCCTGTATTTCCAAAAGATAAAAGATCCATATCGAAAGGGCGGTTAATTAAATAACCGCCTTTTCAAATAATTAATTACATAGAAGCATCAAAGCCAAAATGCTTGATTGCTAATTTACTAATAATTCCTTTTTTTCTAGCTGTGTTGATAGCTTTATTAAAGTCTCTTAAAAGTTTAGCATCTCGTTTGCCAATTGTGTCAGTTCCACCTTGTCTTACTCCAACTCCAACTCCATTACCAAAAGCACCACCTGAGAAAGTTGGTCCAACTAGGACCACAGGTTTTCCAGATTTTTCTGCATAATCAGTAAAGGCAACTGCAGCTGCTAATGCAACATCACATCTACCAGCAGTTAAATCTAAGTTAACTTCATCTTGAGTTTTATATGTTCTAACATTAACCTTTCCTACATCACCTGACTCTAAAAAGTTTTGGTGGATAGTTCCAGTTTGTGTACAAACAGTTTTTCCAGCTAGAGCTGCTGTAATAGTTTTTAAAGCTTTTTTAGCATCTCCATTTGGACTTGAAAGACCAATCCCTGCAGGAGTACTCATTCCTTCAAGACTTGAACCTTTCATAACTGCAAGTGAAGCAACTTCATCTGCATAACCTTGTGAAAAAGTAATCGTTTTTTGTCTTTCAGCTGTAATTGACATTCCTGCCATAATCGCATCAAATTTTCTCATTAACAAAGCTGGAATCATTCCATCCCAATCTTGTTCAACGATAGTACATTCATGTTTCATGATGGCACAAAGTTCTTTTGCTAACTCAACCTCAAATCCAATAAGATTACCTGAGGCATCTTTTGAATTCCAAGGAGGGTAAGCACCTTCTGTTCCAATCTTTATTTTATCAGCATAAACGTTTCCGATTAGTAATAAAGAAGCCAGAACAGTTAAAATTGTTTTTTTAAATATATTCATTATTTCCTCCGTTAATTATTAATAATTATTTCACAATTTTAATAATTTAAAAAGAAAATTTTAATGATTAATTGATGAAGAAAAGTTCCAAGAACAATCAAAGCTTGGAATATAAACCCTATCTAAAGTTGTATTTCCAAAATTTTTGTTAAAAACATCTAGCCATTTTTCGACTTGTTGAGGTTTTTTGTCTTGGCTACCCACCTGAGCTGTAATAACGCCATTTGGCTTTAATATTCTAATTAAAGAATCCATATTTTGTGCTGCTAAATCTATACAAAACTGATCATCGTTAAGATCAACAAAAATTTTATCATATTTATCATCTTCAATGGATTTAATACTTTCAAAGGCATCTCCCCAAATACATTTAACAGAATTTTTTTCAGTAGACTTGTTACCAATTTTACCTAAATGTTTATTACAAACTTCTACTACTTCTGGATCTAGCTCATACCAGTCTATAAAATTAAATCCTTTCGAAATACATTCTCTAGCAACTCCTCCGTCACCTCCTCCTATTATAGCAGCGTTCTCTATGTCTTTATTAAGTTTTAATGCAGCATTTACAAATGTTGAACTATATAAGTACTCATCGTGCGCTGCTACTTGTATTTCATTATCTATAAAAAGAGATTTACCAAACTGTTCTAAATCTAATATTTCTATATGTTGACCCACTTTAGATCTAAAATTTTCTAATACATCATTTACTACATATGATTTTTGTAGACCTGCTGAACTATAAATATCATGATATAGATCTTTAGTATCTCTATTAAATTCTTTTTTAATTATTCTCTTATATTTAAATTCTTTTTTAACAATATCCAATGCTATTGATGGATTAACTTTTCCACATGTAAAGAAATCAAAACTAATTATATTTTTTTCTGGAAAGGTATGAAAGCTCATGTGACTTTCCGCTAATAAAGCTAAAATTGTAAATCCTTGTGGCTCGAATTTATATTTAGAAATCTTTAAAACTTTTACTTCAGCTGCTTTAGCTATTTTATTAATAACATCTTCAAATAAAGAAGGATCATATTCCTTAGTAGTTCCAATAATATCTAAAGTAACGTGCTCACCAACTTTTGTCATAAAAATTAACCACTTTTATAATTTTTTACTTTATCTAAAATTTTTTGCATTTCAGCAAATGTAAGAATTTTAGGTTTCCCAAGTTTTAGTGCAATAATGTATTGTTGGCAAATATTTTCAACTTCTTGAGCTAATTCAAAAGCTGTGGATAAGTTTTTCCCAAATGCAACTTGTCCATGATTTGACATTAAACAAGCCTTTCTATTTTCTAAGGCTTTAATTATATTTATGGATAATTCATTGGTTCCAAAAGTTGCATATTCAGAACACTTTATGTCTTCACCTCCCGCTAGAGCTATCATATAATGAAAAGCAGGAATTGTATTCCCATGAGAAGATACTGCTGTCGCATTGGGTGAATGAGCGTGAACTATTGCTTTTGCTTCCCATTTATTTTTATAAATATCTTGATGAAATCTCCATTCAGAAGATGGATTTTTTCCTGAATTAAACCAGGAAAGAAAATCCTTCTCTTCATTTAATGACAAAAAAATAATATCCTCAGGTTTTAAGGTTTCATATTTTTTTCCTGATGGTGTTATAAAAAAACCCTCAATTTCCTCTTGAAATCCTCTAACAGATATATTTCCAGATCTTAATGGTGATAAATTTGTTGTATTTAATTTTTTTGAATAATCAATTACCTGTTCTCTCTCTTTTAAATTTAACACTATAATTAATTATTTTTATTCTTTTTTATTTCATTTTCACAAAACTTTTTAGCTTCTTCAAGATCAGTTATTTTAGATTTAGATAATTTCTGACTACCCGCTAGACAGGCATCAACTGCTCTTTTTAGATTGTGATCACTAAAGTTTAGGATGACTACCATGCCAAGCACTATAAATAAAAAGATTAAAATATTTTTTATCATTTGAATAAACCTTTTAGTCCTTCTGTAGATGCTTCACAAATACCTTTTTCTGTTATCAATCCAGTAACATATTTTGCTGGAGTTATATCAAAAGCTAAGTTCAAAGATTTGCTTTTTTTAGGGTAGATTAATACTTTTTTAACTTTTCCACTATTATCCAAACCCTCCAAATAAGATAATTCCTCTGAAGCTCTTTCTTCAATTGGAATATCTCTAAAACTTTTTATATCCCAATCTATTGTTGAGCTTGGTAAAGCTACATAAAAAGGAATATTATTATCATAGGCAGCTAAAGCTTTAAGATAAGTTCCAATTTTATTACAAACATCTCCTGTTGATAAAGTTCTATCTGTTCCTACAATACAAATATCAACCTCTCCTCTTTGCATCAATATTCCACCAGTATTGTCTGCTATAATTGTGTTTGGTATTTCTTCTTCATTTAATTCGTATGAAGTTAAATTAGCTCCTTGATTTCTAGGTCTTGTCTCATCAACCCAAACATGAACTGGAATTCCTTTTTTATGTGCATGATAAATTGGTGATGTTGCTGTTCCCCAATTGATAGTAGCTAACCATCCAGCATTACAATGAGTTAGGATATTTACTGTATCATTCTTTTTATTGTATATCTCTTCGATAATTTTTAATCCCTTTAGACCAATATTTTCGCAAAATTTAACATCCTCTTCACATATTTTTTTTGCTTCATCTAAAGCAATTTTAAAAGTTTCCTTGTTGTAAGCACCCGCAAGTTTTTGCATCATTCTATCAACAGCCCACTTTAAGTTTATTGCTGTTGGTCTTGATTGAATTAAAAGTTCCGCACTTTTTTTAACAAAATTAGGTTCATTTTTTTCTATAACAGCTAAAACTATTCCATAAGCTGCTGTTCCACCTATTAATGGGGCTCCCCTTACCTCCATAATTTTAATAGCATTAATTACATCTTTTACAGTTTTAAGGTCTTTAATTACAAATTGATGAGGAAGTTTTGTTTGATCTATAATTTTAACAACTTCGTTTTGTTCATCAAACCATATTGTACGGTATTCTTTACCCTCAATTTTCATTTTTTATTTTCCATTATTTCAATCATACATTTGGTTGCATAATCACGCCATTCAGATGGATTGTTATTTTTAAGACTGTTTAGATGTTCTTTATTTTTTTGAATACCCTCTTTATGCTTAATTAAGTCATCCTCATCTAAATTAACTTCAATATTAGCTATATTTGTTTCCATTGCATGAATCCAATTTTTTCCAAGTTTAACACATTTAATGTCATCTTTTTCATCACATATCTGTTTAAAAAAATTAAAAATTATATCATCAGATTTTATTTCAGTTTTCATTTTAACAAAGCTCTTCCAGCAACTGTTTTTAATTTATCAATTGTTTTTTGAGTTCTTTTTTCTGCTGTTGTGATAATTGCAACATCTAAACATTTGCTGGTAGGATCATTGGGCTCAATATAGCCTTCAAAATTATTAATTACATTCTTAATCATAGATTTTGCCTTCTCAGCGTTACTTAATAAAACTTTGATAACTTGTTGAACATCTACGTTTTTATGATCTGGGTGCCAACAATCAAAGTCTGTTACCATTGATACAGATGCATATCTAATTTCTGCCTCTCTAGCTAATTTTGCTTCAGGCATATTGGTCATGCCAATAACATCTGCTCCCCATGATCTATATAAATTAGACTCGGCTAATGTTGAAAATTGAGGTCCCTCCATAACGATATAAGTTCCTCCTCTTTGATACTCTATTTTTTCTTTTTTAATGGCTTCCTCACAAGCATTCATTAAACCTATAGATGTTGGATGAGCCATCGATACATGAGCTACTATTTCATCATCAAAAAATGTTTTATTTCTTGCAAAGGTTCTATCTATAAATTGATCTACTATTACAAACTTACCTGGAGCTAAATTTTCTTTTAAAGATCCAACTGCAGAAACAGAAATTATATCTGTTACACCTAATTGTTTAAAAGCATCAATATTGGCTCTAAAATTTATGTTCGATGGTGAAATAAAATGGCCTCGGCCATGTCTTGGTAGAAAAAAAACCTCTTTATTATTATATCTTGTTTTTAAAATGTCATCAGAAGGTTTTCCCCATGGAGTTTTTAATTTAATAAATTCTCTATCTTTAAATTCTTCCACATCATAAAGACCACTTCCACCAATTATTGCTAATTTATCATTTGCCATATCAAAAAATTTCTTTAATGTTTATATATTAATAGTAAAAAAATGAATTTAAAAGACCATATTAGATCGATTCAAGATTATCCTAAAAAAGGTATTTTATTTAGGGATATTACAACTCTAATCAAAAATGAGAAAGCTTTTGCAGCTACTATTGATAAGATAATTGAACAATCAAAAAAATACAAAATTGATAAAATTGCAGCTATAGAATCTAGAGGTTTTGTTTTTGCTTCTGCAGTTTCGTACTTAATGAAAAAACCTTTTATTTTACTTAGGAAAAAAAATAAGCTGCCTGCAGATACTCATTCTGTAGACTTTAAGTTAGAGTATGGGACTGCTACTATTGAGGTTCATAAAGACTCTATTAACGAAAATGACTCTGTATTAATAATAGATGATTTAATTGCAACTGGTGGTACTGCTGAAGCAGCTGCCAAACTAATAGAGATGTCTAAGGGTAAAGTTGCTGCTTTTATTTTTGTTATTAATCTTTTTGATTTAGGTGGTTGTGAAAATTTATTTAAGAAAGGCTATAAAGTTGAAAACTTAATGGATTTTCCTGGTCACTAACAATTTTAAAATTTGGGTCTATACCAAGATTTTTTTCCTAGTATTGAATTAATTAAACCTAAATATCTCATCTGATAAATTTTTTTTTTATAAGAATTAAATGTCAAAAAATAATAAAAAAATTTAATTTTTGCAGAAGTTAAATTCAAGAACACTTTTGTAAGTGAGTAAAAATATCCGTAATGTTTCTTATTAAAATAAAATTTAGACCACATCCAATGCCAATTTCTAGAATATTCAATTTCTTTACTGTAAACTGTTGAAGATGATTTTCCACCTAAATGATTAATCTTCGCTGTTTTAAGAACATATATATTTTCTCCTTCTTTTTTTTTTCTAAAACATAAATCTTCATTTTCTAAATATAAAAAAAAATTTTCATCAAAGTAATTATTGTCTTTGAACTTTTTTTTGTTAATCAGCATCGCAAACCCATCGACTGAATCTACATTAAGATAATCTAACTCAAAATTACTTAAACTTTTATTTTTGATAATATAATTTGGGTTATTATTATCATCTGAAATTGGAGCTAATACTGCATAATTATTTTTAATTATTGAAAATTCAATTAGCCTGTTTATCGTATCTTTTTCAAATTTAACATCTGGGTTGATAACAAAAGCATAATCTGTTTCACACAATGCTATTCCTTTATTATTTGCCGCTCCCATTCCTACATTTTCTTGGATTATTACTTTTATTTTTGGATACCTTTTTTCTAACTCATTTTTAAATTTTTCATCAAGTGAATTTTCAATAACAATAATTTTAGAGGTAATTGGTAAAGAATTGATACATTCATGGATTACATGCCCACTTTTAAAAGTAACTATTATGAATGTTAAATTATTTAAATTTAAAGCCATGATTAATAAAAAACACTATACTTACTCATACTATTAATGTAAAAAAAAAATTTATGCATACTTTAATTGTTACAGGTGGTTTGGGCTTTATCGGAAGTAATCTAATAGAATTATTGATTAATGAAAGATATAAGGTAATCAATATCGATAAAATTTCATATTCTTCAAATTTCTACAACTTAAAAGATTTAAAAAAAAACAAGAACTATAAATTTATTAAATGTGACTTAAATAATAAGTCTAAATTAAAAAAAATTATTACAAAATATAGACCTAGCGGTATATTTAATTTGGCCGCCGAAACACATGTAGACAGATCTATTGATAGCCCAAAAATTTTTATAGAAAGCAATATCCTAGGAGTTTTTAACTTGCTAGAAATATTTAAAGAATATTCTAAAAAAAATAAAAAAGCCCGATTAATTCATATATCTACAGATGAAGTTTATGGTGATGTTCTGAAAGGAAGATCTGATGAGAATTATTCATATAAACCTAGTTCACCGTACGCAGCAAGTAAAGCTTCGTCCGATCATTTAGTTTCTTCTTATGTTAGAACATATAATATTCCAGCAATTATAACTAATTGTTCTAATAATTATGGACCAAAACAACACCCTGAGAAATTAATTCCAAAACTGGTTTATAATATCTTAAATAACAAACCTTTAACTATTTACGGTAAAGGTAAAAATTCCAGAGAATGGATCTATGTTAAAGATCATTGCTCTGCTCTTTTAAAAGTTTTTAAAAAAGGAAAGATTGGAGAATTCTATAATATTGGGTCTAATAAAAATTTGAATAATCTTGAAATTTGTAAAATTTTATTAAATATTTCTAAAAAATTAGTTAAAATTGGCAACCAGACTAAAATAATTTTCATTAAAGATAGACCTGGTCATGATTTAAGGTACGCTCTAAATAGCAACAAAATAATTAAAAAACTTAAGTGGAAACCCAAAGTAAAATTTAACGAAGGACTAAAAAATACATTCTTATGGTACTTAAAGAATAATACGTATTATAAATCAATCTCAAAAAACCATATAACTAAAAGAATGGGTAATAAAAAATGATTAAAAAAGGTATCATCTTAGCAGGAGGAATGGGATCAAGAATGAGCCCATTAACAAAAGCTGTTAATAAACAATTGTTACCTATATATGACAAACCTTTAATTTTCTACCCACTATCAATTTTAATGTTATCAAAAATAAAAGATATATTGATCATAGTAAACAAGGGTCAATTAGAACAATATAAAAAAATCATACCAAATGGGAATAATCTTGGTATAAAAATTACTTATAAAGAACAGGCAACACCTAAAGGATTACCGGATGCTTTTATTCTTGGTGAAAAATTTATTGGAAAAAATAATGTAGCACTAATTCTTGGTGACAATTTTTTTTATGGGCAGAAATTAACTCAAATGCTTCTTGAAAGTTCAAAATTAAAAAATGGGGCAAAAGTTATTTTACATAAAGTTTTAAAACCAGAACAATACGGAGTTGCAAAAGTAAATAAATTTAAAAAAATAACTTCTATTAAAGAAAAACCAAAAAAATTTATTTCTGACTCTGCTATTACAGGCTTATATTTTTTTGATAAAAAAGTTGTTAAATATGCCAAAAGCTTAAAACCATCAAAAAGAGGTGAATTAGAAATAACTGATCTTTTAAGGAAATATCAATCAAAAAATAAATTAAAAGCAGAGTATATAGGAAGAGGTGGAGCCTGGTTAGATACAGGATCTATAGAGGATTTTTATAAAACTTCTCTTTTTGTTTCTACGATTGAAAACCGTCAAGGCTTTAAAATTGCGTGTATTGAGGAAATTGCCTATTTAAATAAATGGATAAACAAAAATCACATAAAAAAATCAATAAAATTTTATGGAAATTGTGAGTATTCAAACTATCTTAAAAAAATAATTTCTTAGATTTGTTAATTGATTTCTAATTGTTAACTTTTTTAAAAATTAAATAAAAAGATCAATATCCAGTATGAAATTAATCCTGAAAAAATTGTTGCTAAAACACTTTTGCTAAAATAACCAATAATAATAGCGAGTATAGCTGCTAATATTTTTGGGTTACTATCCAAATCTAAAGCTCCAGTGCTATCTAAAAATATTGGAGGAAAGATTATTGCTGGAAAAATTGCAGAAGGAACAAAAGATAGTATTTTTTTTGCTTTATCATTTAATATATCTTTTTTAAGAAGAAAAATCATAGTAAACCTAGTTAAAAATGTAATGACACCAGAATAAATTATGAGTGACCAGTGCATTAATTTTTTTTAAAATCAGATAATGTTAATAAGATAGCAATAATTAAAGCAGATAATGCAGCAATAATTATATAAGCCTTAAAGGGTATTATATTGAAGCCAATAGTTGCTACTATTCCAGATACTAGCATTACAATTATATTCTTAAATTTTCTGAAATCGTTAATTAATAAAGCTAAAAATGTTAAAGAAATTGTAAAACTTAAACCCAGCTCTTCTGGTACTACTGATCCTAAGACTATGCCTAAAATTGTAGAAATTTGCCAAATAGTCCAACATGTAAATCCAGCTCCTAGTAGATGATAGTGTTTATTTTTTACATTTTTATGTTTTTTAAAATAATTATTAGAAACTGCAAATGCTTGATCTACCAATACATAAGATAAAATAATTTTCCAAGAAAGTTTCAAGTTAGAAATATATTCTGATAAAACAGCTCCATATAAAATATGTCTAGAATTAACAGCCGCTACAGAACTTAAGATTACCAAAGACGATACACCACCTGAAAATAATTGTAATAAAACTATTTGTGATGCTCCTCCAAAGATTATAACTGACAATCCAAGTGTCATATATGCACCGATGCCTAATTCCATACCAATAACACCATAGATAATTCCAAAAGGAACCACAGGAATCATTAATGGACTAACATCAATAATTCCTTTAACTAAAATTTTTAGGTTATTATTCATTTAAATATGCTTTTGTATTAAAAACAAACTATATGATCAATATTAATAGGTCTCTTAATACCAAACTTTTCATCAACTTCATGTTGATGAATATGATGTGAGTGAACAAATACTGGAATTAGTTTGTTACTTTCTGTTTTAAGTGTGTAAATAAAATTAGTTCCCCTAAACTTTCTATCAACTACTTCTAATTTAAGATTACTTTTATCATCGTGTTCAAGATCTTCTGGTTGTAGTAAGAGCTGAACCTCAGAACCTTTCGAATAATGTTTAATAAAATTACCTGTGATTGTACCTAAATCATAACTCTCCAAGCTATTTTCACCTGTAACCTTTGCTGGTATTAAAATTCCTCGATTTAAAAAATTAACCACTTCTACTGAATTAGGAAAATGATAAACATTATAAGGATCATCAAATTGTTTTAATTGTTCATCTAAAATTAACCCACATTTACTCCCAAGATAAAAAGCCTCGTAAGAGTCATGGGTTACAATAATAGTTGTGATTTTTAACTCAGATAAAATTTTTTTTAATTTGACTTGAATTTCTTCTTTAAAACTTTGATCAATATTGGATAAAGGTTCATCTAATAAAAGTAAGTCTGGCATTGACAATAGTGACCTTGCTAAAGATGCTCTTTGTGCCTCACCAGCACTGATTTGGTGTGGAAATTTATCTTTAACATGTTCTAAATGAAGAAATTTGATTACCTCATCAATTGTTAAGTTTTTTTTCTTTTTTTTATTTCTTTCTGCACCAAATTTAATATTTTCAATAACGTTAAAATGTGGAAAAAGTGAATTTTCTTGAAAGGCAAGAGATATATTTCTATTTTCTGGTTCTATATGTGTGTTTTTTGATGAGATAATTTTATTTTTTAATAAGATTTTTCCAGATTGAATTTTTTCAAGTCCAGCAATAGTTCTTAAAATTGTAGTTTTGCCAATACCAGAAGGGCCTAATAAACAGATAATATCACCTTCATTTTCGATAGTAAATGAAACATTATTAACTTTATTTTTTGAACTTGCTGCAAATGTAACATTGTCAATTTCTAAAAAGTTTTTAGCCATAAGAATTAATCTTTAAGAATATACCTAGATGTAATCAAAATAAAAAAACTTGCAATAAGAATGAGAAATAAAGAAGGTGCTGCTGCTGCTTCTAATAAATCTTGAGAAGCTAATATGTAAGCTTTAGTTGCAAAAGTTTCAAAATTAAAAGGTCTCATTATTAGTGTAATCGGTAGTTCTTTAATAACTTCAATGGCTATTAAAATACCAATCAATAAAGCAGAGCTTTTTAAATATGGTATATGAATATTTTTGAAAGTTTTGAATTTAGAGTATCCAAGTAAGTAAGCACTCTCATCTATTGAGTAATTTATCTTTAAATAACCAGATTTTATTCCATTACTAGCTAAAGAATAAAACCTTATAAAATACACTAAGACTAACCCTAGAATAGAACCTATAAATAATGTCTTAATAGTTGGTAAGCCAAAAAAATTAATAACTGTGTTGTCGAACCAAGAAATAAAAGAAATAAATGCTACTGCTAATATAATTCCAGGTATCGCATAACCTGAAATCGAAAAAGTAGTTAACATTTCTAAAAATCTACTTCTAGAAACTCTATTTCCATAATTTGATAAAAAAGCAAAAGAAATTAATACAATACTTGATAATAAAACTAATAAAATTGTGTTTAAAAATAACTGTATTAAATTTAGATCGTTTAAATGTTTTGGAAAGATAATTGTCCAATAAAGCATTTGTAATACTGGAAATAAAAAACTAATAAAAAAAACAGACATACAAAAACTGAAAGCAAAAAAAGATTTATAACCTTTTAAAATAATAACAGATTTTGATTTAAACCCTCCTTTAGATGGTGAATGATATTGAGCTTTTTTCCTAGAAAAATTTTCCAAAATAAATAATCCAAGTATAAAAATTAATAAATAGAATGATAACCTATTTGCTAAAGTTAAATCATCAAAAGAAATCCAAGCATTATATATGCCAGTAGTTAGTGTTGAAATACCAAAAAAAGTTACAGAGCCAAAATCTGATAAGGTTTCCATAGCTACTAGAGAGAGACCCGCAACTATTGCTGGTCTAGCTGATGGTAGTATTATCTTAAAAAAAGATTTATTTTTTGAAAACCCAAGATTTTTTCCAAGTTCAATTAAATTTTGTGATTGATAGTGAAACGAAGCTCTTGTTAAAACATACACATATCCAAATAGTGAAAATGAAATTGAAATTATTGCTCCCATCATGCCATCAAATTTTGGAATAATCTTATTATAATCACCTTCTCCGAATAAATTTTTTAAAATTGAAAAAGCAGTTCCATAATTTTCAAAAAAAGCTGTTAATGAATAAGCATAAATATAAGCAGGCACTGCAAAAGATAATATTAAGGACCATTTAAAAAAATTTACTCCAGGGAAGTAATAGAAAGACACTAGGTACGAACAACCAACCCCAATTATAAAAGTTAAAAGTAAAACACCTACCAATAAAAATATTGAATTAAAGATATAATCGTAAAGAAATGTATTTTGTAAAATTAATGAATAGTTACCTGTGGAGTCAAAAAAGCTTGCAAAAACTGTTAAAATTGGAATAGCCACTATTATAATAGT
>Ga0209632_10001865_pt1 | contig 20825 bp, 20 predicted proteins | sample COG_10_FD_184754 | JGI IMG/M metagenome (GOLD analysis project Ga0209632, IMG submission 184754) | Pelagic Microbial community sample from North Sea - COGITO 998_met_10 (SPAdes) (version 2) | ecosystem: Environmental > Aquatic > Marine > Neritic zone/Coastal water | place: Helgoland, sampling... | reverse complement strand
AGGAAGGAGCTTACATTGGTAAGTGACTGACTGAGCGAAGGGATTTAACGAAGTATTCGCAAGGTAAGCAGCTTAAAAATGCCCAGGTAGCTCAGTCGGTAGAGCAGAGGACTGAAAATCCTCGTGTCGGTGGTTCGATTCCGCCCCTGGGCACCATTTTTTAGTTATATTTCAAATAGTTAGCGAAACTCTTCGTTCCATATTTCTATAGCACACCTATAGCACACCGCTAGTATTCCCGTTTTATTGATTGTACAGTTAACGAAAAGCAGAAATAGCTATTCGGAATCGCCTTTATGCGAGAAGCAATCAGCGTACTCGACAAGAAAGTTAATCTTTATAAAAGAGGCCGCAGCAATAAGTGGCAAGCAGCCATCAAGCTTAAAAATGGGAAGTGGGAACGCTTTTCTACGGGCACTGATGACGAAGCCCAAGCCAAAGAGAAAGCACTAAAACTATTCTATGGCGCAGAAGCCAAAGCTGAAAATAAACTCCCTCAAAGTACTCGCAAGTTTCGTAATGTTGCCAAATTTGCTGCTGATCGCATGCAGACTGAATTGGATGGCGGCAGCGGCAAAGTCACCTACAAAGACTATATCCGCGTAATAAACAATTATTTGATCCCATTCTTTGGCAAGTACGACATTGCCAATGTGAACGTGAAGCTTCTAAAAGAATACGAAGCGTGGCGAGATGCCAAGATGGGACTTGAGATTGAGGAACGAATTCGCACCAAGACTAAGAAGCTAGCCAAAAAGCCTACTCAAGCCAAAATTGCGAAACAAATCCCCAAAGCAAAATTCAAAGCCAAGCAGAGCACTATCAATACTCACAATTCAGCATTGAACCGTGTTTTTGATGAGGCATTAGTTCATGGCTGGATTACAGAATCAATAAAACCCAAACTTCTTAATAAAGGCATTAAGAGCGAGAGTCGTGGTGCATTCACTAATGACGAGTGGAACTTCATCTGTATGAACATGTGGGACTGGTCGCAAATGGGCCACAAGCAAGAGACACGCGAACTGCGAGAAGTAATGTTCGACTACGTTGGCTTCCTAGGCCACACAGGCGTAAGAGCAGGCACAGAAGCTTACAACTTGAAATGGAAGAATCTCTCACTGTTTGGTTCAGGTAAGAAAAACTCAATAGACTATCTAGCGGTGAACGTTGACGGCAAACGCGGCAAAAGAGAGCTGGTCGCTAGAGATGTGGTGAAGGCTCATTTGGAGAGGATCATTGAGTATCATCCCCGAATCAAGCACAAGACAGTTGAGTCAGCCATAAAAGCCAAACTGGATGAATACGTCTTTGTGGATCGAAGCGGCGAACGAGTTACTACTGCAAACCTACGAAGGGCATTTAGACTTTTCCTTGAACACCACAATATGAGAGCAGGGGCGGATGGCAAGAACCGCTCTTTGTATAGCTTGCGGCATACATACGCAACATCTGCATTGGCGGCTGGCCGGGACATACACAAGCTGGCTGTTCAGATGGGCACCAGTGTTGAGATGCTTGAGAAGTTCTACAGCAAGGTTAGCGCAAGAATGAATGCCGCTGAGCATGCTGGTCGAAAAGCCTAATAGTAAGAATATGAATCCAAAATATTTTGGACTCTGAACAGCTCGCTACATTTTTTCGAAGTAGATATTACAATAAGCATATTTGGCTACTAGGAATATCGAAATGAAAGACCTGATTGAAAATGTATTACCAGAAATATTAGCCGTTACATTTACATTAGTTCTCATGATAATTGGCTACGTGCTTCTATCATTCGGAATTGAAGTAACTAAGTCTCCATATTTTTCGACGCTAGCTGAAAAGGCCGCCAAAGGGGAAATTGATTTATTGCCTATTACAGTGGTGGTGGCCATATCTCTTTTCATTGTAAGAGAGACATTAGACTACTACAGAAAAAGCAAGGAAGCCGGAAGAAAGCGAGAAGCTTACAAACTGCTAATTTCCGAAGAACTAGAATTAAACCTATGGGCACAAAAGAGAATACTTTCAATAGTTACTGACATTGAAGATGAAGAAGGAAATTACCCTAACGCAAGTTACACGCTTACCGTCAAGGAGTCTGGCAAAGAGTACATACAGGGGAACGAAGATGGAAAACTGATATTTGGCTGCCCTGTACCAGTAGTTCATGATAGATATTACGAAAAGTTAATATCTCATATCGCCGAACTGGATGCAGCTTTCTTTAAACTTTCTCAATCTTGCTATGAAGAAGTTAGAAATTTGGCACATGTAAGGAGTGGACTCATCGAAGCGTTACTGGCTGAAGAGAACAATGAGCCCTATCCTCATGATATTAGAAAAAGCGGCTTCTTGGACTATGCAAAAAACGAACTACCAATGATTTATGATGCAATGAATGCTCTATACAGAGAATGTGCAGGTAAAGAACTTACGGAAGCACGTCTGAGATAGTTAAGCGGATTTTTGAGAGAGGAAACAAGAATGCCATTAATGCATATAATAATAAGGGGGAAATGGAAATCTCCAGGTGATTCAAAAGACCGCAGCAAAGATGACACTCACGAAATTAAGCGCCGAATTCTCAAAGAAATAAAAAAATGTAACTATGAGAAAATAGTTGGAAGAAACCCTGATTTGGATATCAATCCCAAAACCGGAAAAATTGTTTTAAAAGGGCAAGGAGACTTTTCTGGAGGGCTCTACGAATCAAATATTGATAGCGAAAACTATTTCATATCTATGCTAATTGGTTCTCCGCCATTCTTAACTAAAGATGGCTCCCCGGAAGCTGATGAGCTCTACATTATTCCTAATGAAGACCAAGTAATATTGAGCCTAATAGATTACATAATTGAGTACGACTTAGACAAAAATGTACTAGTACTGATACGCTAACAACGCCTTGCGCTAAATCCCAACCAACTCAACCGCATTCTTAAGCTTGTCCACACTCACGTCTATATATCTTTGGGTCGTCACCATACTGCTATGGCGCGCCAACTCTTGAATCACACGCACTGACACACCCTTCTCGCTGAGATTAGTAATAAAGCTACGTCTACCACTGTGGCTTGAAGCATTCTCAATATGAGCTTGCTGATATAAGAATCTGAAGAGGTTCTGGACAGTCTGTGAGCTGAACCCTTGCCTCGTTTTTTGTGAGCGAAGCAGATGCCCTTCCCTATTGTTCAGCAAGTGCGGGTTCGTATTGATGTACTGCCCTATTTCCTTTCGTAGCGCCTCGCTAACGACTACTTGCTGATCTGACTTGCCCTTAGTCTGGAATGATTTCAGGTAGATTGTGTCTTTTACTTCGCCAGGCTCTGAGATTACATCGCAGACCTTGAGCGCGGCGATCTCTAAACTTCTTAAACCAGCCAAGAACGAAAATAATACGATTAGCCTATTTCTCTCTCGGTGCCTCGTAAATCGTACTATCTTTAGCAATCTCTTCAGCTCTTCCTGATCCAGCACTTTCGCTTGCTTCATCTTTCTCTAGCTCCTCACCGATTAACGGACTGATGATAACCTTACGTACTAAGAGCATGTCTTGTAATTGTTCTGCTGTTAGCTTCCAGTTTCTGCTCATTGCCTTCTAATAATGTTTGGTTTCGTTAACAACAATACTAGTTTCAAACTTTTCGGATTCCTACTTATATCTAGAATGATTGTTATGTATTGCTTTAACTGGCTTCACGCTGATTTCGTGTGGAACTCTGTAGAACCACACGTTAGTACCTTTGACGAAACTAGGTATATGTAAGTAGACATTACTTTCTGTCGCAAATAGCTGTAAGCGCGTTATAGAGAACCCAATTGGGCAGAACTAGTGCTTAACGCTGTAAGAACTCGCTTATGGAGGTAAATACATATGCACTAACAAGGAGAACGAATGAGACTGTACGAATTTTTTAATATGGGGAATCCAACAATTATTGGGCAGGCTAGGAAGATTGACCGAATTTGGAGCTTCCAGCCAATCAGCCAGAAAGATATGAATTGGTTGGTCAGGTTGAGTAAGGATGAAGCCTTTATAGGCAAGCTGTACTGGCACTCTCAACAGATGAACCACAGATCACCTGCACAAACAGATCATCAACTACTAAACGATGCAGGCACATGCGCTAGCGCATACATAGCTCTGCGAGACGTACAGAGGCAATTAGAGCGAAAAGGTGCCGGAATTCGCTAAAAACAGGCCGTTTGAGCGCTTAATTCGTTAGTTTTGCTAAGTAAGTAGTATGGAAATACTACAATTAACAGACTCAACAGCTCACAACAATGCTCGCTTAAACGCATTCTATGACGCCGCAAACTTCATTCTAGCTGGCGACAGCATTGCGCCTGAAGATAAGCTGCACTTCTTCGTTACAGCGCATTTCAGCAAAGCCAAGCAGGTAGACGTACACAAGTGCTGTTCGCATTTTCGCAACCGTATTGATCGCTTAGTGCATGGCAGAACTAAGCAGCGCCTCTACAAGGCATTGTGGCTTGAAGAAGGCCAGCAGCTTAATACTAGTGCTCGCGACACAACACACGCACATTGGTTGATTGAGTGGCCAGCGAACATTTCAGATAATGCTTTTAGGTATGTGTTTGTTGAGCTGTGGTCTGAAATCTGCGGTGACGCGAATATAAAATTCAAACATGTCCAGCTAGAGCTGGGTGGCGTGCTTGGCGTAGTTAACTACTGCCTCAAAGAAAGTGACATGGGAAATACTGGCGTATTTGTTGAGCTATGCTCAGATAATGCGAAACTGCAAAAGAATCGCCAAGCTGTAAAAGAAAAGCAGCGATAAGCACATAGTAGCCGTAAGCGGCATGGGACAGTTTGCAAAGCGAGCGCCCCGTAGAATGCCGCTGACATAGGCTACTAAACTGCAAATCGCGGTGATAATCGAAACTGTTTTAATTAACAGTGCAGTTACTATCGCCAAAATAAAGTGAATACTAAAATAGAGATTATTGGAAAAGGAGGAGCTATTGAAAGGAATCAAACTAATTGAAAACATAAGAATGGAACTCAACAAAAGAGAAGTGATGCCTATATCGGATAACGAATTCAGCAAGCAGTACCTTAATAGGAGCAGAAGCTACATCTCTGTAATGAAGCACAAGCAACTAGACATTTCGGAGTCTGCCTTATTGGCTCTATACAGGAATTTAAATGGCTTGAGCATTACTTGGAGGGAAATAGCGGAGTCGTCTTCTATGTCTACATCAAGCAGGACATGGCACAACCACTTGCTGTTTAAGCGATTATCTGAGGTGGTATTGAGCGATATTACTGCGGAATCAATACACTAGGCTCACAATCAGACCAAAACAGGCAATTCGTAAGTGGTTTGGTTGGTTTGGTTGGTTTGGAAGAAATTACGGCTCTCGATGGGCTTATTACTTAATTTAAGTAATAGCAGTTTTTGGCTTCGTATTACCCCGTGAAACTATCAAGTAATACCTGCTCTTTAGACAAGAGGCCTTGCCAGTCATCCACTTTGAACGTCTCCTCTATGACTTCAATACATGCCTTGTATTTCGGCGGTATTTGGCTGCGATTACCAGCAAAAGCGAGGTCATTTGCCGTTTGGAATGCCGTTAGATATACCCAAATATTATGGTTTATTAGGTACACGAGGCTGAGAGTATCAAACTGCCTGCGAGTGAACTTGTTGCCTTCGCGGAAGTTCAAATCACCTAAAGTCAGTCGATCACCAAGCGGCGAGTTGAATGGTACTGGCTCCTGACTGCCCACAAGCTTTTTGCTCTGAGGTGTTTGTACTTTACCAATACCCCAACCATTTTCATCCAAACCAAAGGCGGGCGAAGTGTTGTACTGCTCATTTACTGAAGCGAGTCTAATAGGGCTTGCACTGTCATAGCTTATACGCAGATTAGGGTTTATTTCTGCGCGAATGGCCTGCTGGATAGCTGTATACATCACAGCCCATGGCGCAGTCGATATACCCAAGAAATGTATCCAATCGCGCCCTTTCCTGAAGGCATCATCGTCACGCATCGTTAACAATGGCTCTAATACAGCTCGCAATCCAAGCTTTTTCCCAATTACACTGGTACAGGCATACCCAGCGCAATCAAACCATTTCACGGCCTTCCACCACTTAATCATACCCGCAGCATCTAGCCCCTGTATGACATTGAGCCACTTGGTGCGGCCTTGGCGGTGGCTATCAATGAACTGCAGATTTTCTACTGTCATATCCGTTAGCTGCTTATCTGTGCACTTGTGAAAAGGCGACGATTTACCAAGGCTTCCTGTAGCCCAAAGCGGCATATCCAGTGTCATTGCATAGTTTGTGTAAGTCTCCAGCCAAGTAACAATCCATTTCCTAGCGTCATATGCACTACGCCAAGCAGCACAAGCATCGTTTCCGCTCATACCAGCAACCAAACCATCCAAACCTTCCAGTTTACCTTTGCCGATTTGGTAGCCTCCGCTATCGCCTATCAGTACTCCATCTGTGCGGCCACGTTGCGTCACAGCATTGTTAAATTGCTTTCCTACCTTGTACTGGCCGATGGAGTGCAGAAAATGCTCATGGTGCCAGAGGTTTGAGGATTTTAGCCAAAAAGCAAAGTCATCTAATGTAAGGCCATCGGGCAATTGGCGATCATTTGGCAGAGTGGAGGCAATGGCATCTACATACATACTATTGATTGCTGGCGTAAAAACAGCGTAATCAGGACTGATAATGCTCATGGGTCTTATCCTCAGGCATCCGGCCATTTGGTCGCTATTTCTTGTTCTACATAGAAAATCTCTTCTTCTTCGGCCATGCGATCCTGATCCTGATCTTCGTACTCATCGATAACACTTGTTGGTTTATAGCGGATAAACGGAGCTGTCGATCTATTGTCGTCTTTGTCTAGCGTGGGAATGTGAATTTCATGCTCCCCACCAGTGCCAACTGTCTTGAAACAGATACGCATCACATCATCGTTCACAGCTAGCGAAACATCGCCTTCAACTTCTAACAAGGAAATACTTCGCATTACTGGTGCCCAATCTTTTGAAGCGAACAAAACAGTAACTTCATTGCCAGTTACCTTATTCCCATCAAGGGCAACGGCTTCTTCACTTTCAAATTCGTCATTTTTGAAGATAAATTCGACGGCAATACCCTCATGCCCAAACGTCACCTTGAGAGAAAATTGAGGAGGTCTCTTCAAATACAGCCCTTGTTCGCTAAACCACTCATCCATGAATTCATCACTGAACCGCTGGAACCACGAATGCGGCAATTCAACTTTCCATTTTGATTTGAATACATACTTTGGATTGAGCGTTACTTGGTCTATTGGTTGCGGAAGAGTCTCGTAGAATGGCCAGAATTGAAGATGGATTCTGGCGTGGGGCAAGATACGGTGCTCTAGCATCAACACGTGTGAGGCCGAGTTATCGCCTTTGTACTTGGAAAACTGGCCTGATTCGCCAGCATCATACAGATTAAAATCAAGCTCTCGTAAGCACCTACGCTCAATAATGGCACGTTGAACAGGCGGTAAAAACACGTCCTGATCGCAACCATCCAATACCAAACCAACCAACTTAACCAAACTAACTACGCCAGAATTAGCTCTCATAGGGCTAAGCACGAATTGCCCCGTACTGTGCTGATACATAACGCGGCGAAGGGATTTAAATTTCTTCGACTTGCCATCCTCGACCAACGTACTCTTATCAACCAATTGCTTGGTCATTTTTTTCAAATGCTTAGGTAAACACTGTGTTTGGATCAGCTCAAGTAAAGGCCGAATAGCTGGCTGTGCTGCATCAAATCGCCCACGGTAGTTACTAATCAACATGGTTTCGATCAGCTTCTTGTCATGCTTCGTAGCAACCCACTTAACTTCAGCGTCAGTGCGCTTAACAAGCAATAGGCTGTAGTCATGCTCATCAGTGGAGAAATACTCTGCTACATCCAGCGGCTTTAAAGAGGCAGTCTCATAGAACAGCCTCGCAGCATTGAGCAAATACTCACCAATCAGTTTTTTGTTCGCTGCCTTTTGGGCTGGCGAACGCAATATGCCGCCACCTTCATCGACAGGCTCTTCCCCTAATCTATACCCCGCCAAGGCTGACAGACCATTTGATTGATCGATAAAGTTGGTTAACTTGGCAGCACCATTTTTTTCGTACTGCTTAGGATTCGCCTCAAACTCTCGATGTACAGAGTTAAGGGCGCGGCTATAGGTATCAATTTTTTGATTAGAGAGATTATTGATGCCAAAGGTGATCCGCATCAATGGGCCGTAATTTGTACCGTAATTGACCTTTTTTGGCTTCCGAGGCAACAGCGAATATTCCTGATCCAAGAAGCCTTCGATCTCATTCGCGTCACGCCACCACAGGTATAATTCGCTTAGAAGCCCATACAGAGACGTAGTAGATTGGCGCACATCTGCACTAACTACTCCGCTTTTCTGTTGAAGTGCTGAGAGCTGATTTTTTACAGAGTTAAGCTGCTTGTCGTTTTGCACCATAGGCCTACCAAAACCGCTATTACTTAAATTAAGAGATAGCAGCTTAATGAAATCTGCTCCAAAGGCCAAATTACATGGTTAACTTGGTAAGAATGGTTAGGTTTGGTTGGTTACTTGGTGAGCGCGAATACGGAGTTGGATTAGGCTAATATCTGCGGTGAAGTTCCACCAAACCAACCAAACCAACCAAACCAACCAAGTTAATTGCCCTGATAGCCCCATTCTTAGGTGGCTTGCATCCTCTCACATACAAATTGTGTACGAACACCGCCTCATACTCTACTAGACGGTTTGTCGCGGGGATTAGAGGCTCATTACTAGTAGTTTAGTTGCTTGATTCTAACGTTGCTTAGGCCCTGTCTACTAGAATCGAGCAAGACGGAAGGCGCGAAAATTGTCATCTACCGTTTCCCTCCAAGCTTCCACTCCGCGTAGACGGTGTCGGCGTTAACAGCGTCAATGCCCAAAATCGCAAATATTTCTATACGTATTTCATTCCGTGTTTTACCTGAAAGGAGTGTAGATTCGATCTCGCCCCAGTGCTTATTGGTAAGGCTAAGAGATTCATCTAGCACCTCACGGTTAACTCTCAAATAGCGCAATGCATCCCGAGGGTACACACCCAAGAGGAAGTATAAGAATTTTTTCAATACTGCATCCATCTCCGCATTCATGATTAGTCATCTTTTTCTATCGGAACGCAATACCATATTCCCGTTATGATAAACATACAATGAGTGCCCCCTAATCAGACACCTTCGTGCACAATAAGTGCACGAAGGTGTCTGAGACTCTACAAGACGCTTTGTCGCCGAGTTTTGAGCTCAATACTAGCAGTTAGTAAGCTGACTCTGATATTGCTTAGACCCTATTGAGTAAAATCGAGCAATATTGATGGAAGGGCGTGAATTGTAATTTCCGATAATAGGTATTATCGGAAGTGTATTCAATGGATACTCACTATCGCTGTATTTTTTACTTTGACTCCTTTTCTTCGTCCCGACACAGTTCATCTGGAAACTCCAACTCGATTGTCGTGTGAGCGAATCGAAATTTGTCCAAGATTCGCGCGATTTCCTCCTTGACCTCGACTTGTGCAACGCCTTCCATTGGTGAGTCCATAACCAAATGCGCCGTGTATACAGTTGATTCCCCATCGAGCGACCAAGCATGTTCGTGGTGTATAGAAGTTACTGACTTAAGTGACAATAGTTCGCTGCGAACTCTTTCAATCTGTCCCTGTTCAGGCACAGCCTGAAGAAAGAGTTTTACGGCTTGTGCAGTATTCCGTACAACGTTAAACAAAATGAAGAGAGTAAAGCCCACAGCGAGCAAAGCATCCAGAATTGGAATTTCAGCGAACATCAGCACAATAGACACAATGAGAACTGCCACCCACCCAAGAACATCTTCAAGTAGATGCCAGTTGAGAACCCTTTCGTTGAGCGTTGTGCCGGCACTGAGCTTATACGCGGCAAATCCGTTTACGGCCACTCCCAATATAGCCAATCCCAGCATCCCTTCGACAGCAGGCATTACCGGATCAAATAGCCTTGGAATAGCCTGCAGCAACACCCAGAAGGAACCCAGAATGAGTACTACTCCATTTATTAATGCACCCAGCAGAGACAGACGTTTATAACCGTAGGTAAAAGAAGCACTAGCCTCTTTATGCGCTAACCGATTCAGAATCCACGCTGATCCAATCGACAAACTATCACCCAGGTCATGTACTGCATCTGCCATGATTGCTGTGCTATTGGTAAGCATGCCACCCGCGAATTCAATAATCGTGAATCCAACATTCAGCGCGAACGCCCAGCCAATCCTTTGACTGCTCTGCTCACTACTATGCGAATGATCGTGCATCGTAATACCCTATAGTGCTTTCATGCTGCGATTTTTGTTTACGATCAAATACAGAGCCGGCAGCAATACAAGCGTCAGTAGAGTTGAGGAAACTATTCCGCCGATAACGACAGTAGCCAACGGCCGTTGAACTTCAGCCCCTATACCAGTATTCAAAGCCATGGGAATAAACCCGAGACTGGCAACCAGAGCAGTCATCATTACCGGGCGCAATCGAGTCATGGCCCCCTCAATGATTGCAGGTCTTAATTCACCATTTTCCTGCCATAGGGCTTTTATAAAAGTGAGCATAACCAATCCATTGAGAACGGCGATACCAGATAACGCAATAAAGCCAACTCCTGCCGTTATAGACAGCGGCATTCCTCGCATCCACAGTGCGAGCACACCACCAGTCAAAGCAAGGGGTACACCAGTAAAAATGACTAGGGAGTCACGGATCGAACCGAGGACAACGAGCAGTAACCCGAATATGAGTAACAGCGTGGCGGGTACTACCAATGACAATCGTTGACTTGCTGATTCCAGTTGCTCGAAAGTACCGCCATACTCCACGAAATATCCCGCGGGAAAGTCAATCTGGTTAGTTACGGTTTCTTGAACCTCCGCAACAAATGAGCCTAAATCGCGACCTCTAACGTTGGCACTAACCACGACACGCCGCTGCCCATTCTCGCGACTGATACGATTAGGGGACGATACCAGTTCCGTATCCACCACTTCAGACAGGAGCACATAGCCAGCCTCATTTGCAGAAATGGGCACTGGAATAGGCAACCTGCCAATTCTATCCATATCGGTGCGCATCTCTTCCGGCAAGCGCACAACAAGAGGGAAGCGACGATCGCCTTCATAAATCAGGCCGACAGATTCGCCTCCAATTGCTACGCTAATCAGGTGTTGGGCATCCCGTATACTGAGGCCATAACGAGACAGCACTTCCCGTTTTGGCGTGAGCGTGAGCATGGGAAGCCCGTCCGTCTGCTCAATCCTGGCATCGGCAGCACCATCGATTTGCTCGACAACCTCGAGGATTTCTTGCGCCGTGATATTAAGTTGATCGAGGTCCTCCCCAAACACCATGACGCCAAGATCGGATCGCACTCCGGATATCAGCTCATTAAAACGCATTTGGATGGGCTGCGTTACTTCATAGATTTGACCCGGAAGTTCTGCAAGCGTTTCTTCCCACTCTTCCAACAATTCACTTTTCACCCGAAGTGGGTCGGGCCATTGGCTTCTGTCTTTGAGAATAACAAAAGTATCCGAAATGCTCGGAGGCATGGGATCAGACGCGATCTCTGGTGTACCAATTCTGGAAAACACGTCCTGCACTTCAGGAAAATCTAGCAATCGGCGCTCGAGGATGTCCTGCATCTCAATGGACTGTTGGAGGCTGGTACCCGGCGGGCGCAGTGCCTGCACCGTCACATCGCCCTCATCAAGCTGGGGAATGAATTCCGAACCCATGTTGCTTGCCAGCCATCCGGCACCGCCGACTGCAGACAGAGCAACCACCACAACGAGCCAACGAAACTGTAAGGAGATTTGTAACACTGGTTTGTAAACCCATTCGGCACCCCGCATGATGGGATTCTTTTTCTCAGAGACCTTACCGGTTATAAATAACGCGACTGCCGCAGGCACGAAAGTCAGCGAGAGAATCATTGCGAAGATCAGAGCCATGATGACGGTGAGCGCCATCGGATGAAACATTTTTCCTTCAATGCCGGTGAGAGAAAATATAGGAATGTAAACCAGAGTGATGATCGCCACTCCGAAGAGGCTGGGTCGGATGACTTCGTTGGTCGCCTCATAAACGACTTGCAACCGCTCTTCTAAACTCAGCGATGGTTTTCCCTTATTTGCCATGCCCAGCCTGCGTATTGAATTCTCGACGATGATCACTGCTCCATCCACGATCAATCCGAAATCGAGAGCCCCCAGACTCATTAGGTTTGCCGAAACACCTGTCTCAACCATTCCAGATATCGTGGCTAGCATGCTGATAGGAATCACAGTCGCTGTAACAAGGGCAGCACGAAAGTTGCCCAGCAGCAGAAACAGAATGACGATTACTAGAAGTGCACCCACAACGAGGTTTTCCTCGACTGTAGATATCGTGTTTTCAACCAGTATAGTTCGATCATAGAGCGCCTCTGCTACTACACCATTCGGCAATGTGGTGTTTATTTCTTCGAGCTTCTCGGCCACTTGCCTAGCCACAGTGCGTGAATTTTCACCTAACAACATAAATGCTGTGCCAATTACCGCTTCCTGTCCAGCATGAGTGGCTGCCCCCGTTCTGAGCTCACGACCAATATTAACTTCAGCTACATCTTTCACCCGGACAGGTATGCTGTTTCGGGTCACAATACTTACTTGTTCGATATCACTAATAGTTTTCAGTTGCCCCGGAGAACGCACCATGAGTTGTTGGCCATTTCGTTCAATGTAGCCAGCTCCCTGATTAATATTGTTATCCCAAAGTGCAGACAACAGTTCTGGCAAAGTTATTCCCCAACGCAACATTTTCGCGGGATCAGGGGTTACGTGGTATTGCTTCTCAAACCCACCGCTGGTGTTAATCTCTGTTACACCGTCTACCAGAATTAGTTGTCGCTTGATAATCCAATCCTGTATCTCCCTCAATGCAAACAGATCATAAGGCTCTCCGTTCGGCTGTACTGCGCCCTCTTCGGCCCGTACTGTGTACATGAATATTTCACCAAGGCCCGAAGAAATTGGCCCCATCTCCGGCTCTAGGCCAACAGGCAGTTGACTCTTGATCGCTCCCAATCGTGAATTCACAAGATTGCGAGCAAAATAAATATCTGTGCCTTCTTCAAACACCACAGTCACTTGAGACAAACCATAGGCCGAAAGCGACCGGGTATAAGAAAGCTGCGGCAATCCCGCCAGTGCAGTTTCGATGGGAAAGGTAACTCGTTGTTCCGATTCCAGCGGTGAGTACCCTGATGCTTCGGTATTGATCTGAACCTGTACGTTAGTAATGTCAGGCACGGCGTCAATAGACAGATTTTGAAAATTCCATACGCCGAATCCACAAATTGCCACTACCACCATCATGACGATCCAACGGCTGCTAATCATATGTTTGATAATTCTCTCAAGCATGAGATGGTCTCCTAGTGATCATGTTCGACGCCTTCTTTTTCAAGATCCGCCTTGATCAAGTAACTGTTAGAAACCACATAGCGTTCGCCTACTTCAAGACCCACCAAAACCTCAGTCAAAAATGGGTCGGAACGACCGAGTGTGACAACCCGCGGCTCATAGGTCTCGCCTTCGAGCACGAATACAACCTGATTACCCTCATAGGTCTGTAACGCGTCGTTTCTGATAGCGAGTTCAACCTCGCTGGATTCAAAATGAACAAATCCTTCAATCAGTAATCCTGGCGTCCACATAGAATCGGAATTTTCCAACGGCACCCGAGCTATAACCGTAGGAGATTCTCCCTGACTGGGATTGATATAACGGATGGTGCTCTCTGCAGTGCGATCATCCATTTGAATAGTCACAGACATTCCTGTGCGAACCTGCTGCGAGTCACCGGGAAAAACAGTGAGATCAACCCAGATGTCTTCATAGTTAGCTATGGTCAACAAGGATTGTCCGGATGCTAATTCTCCGGTATTGGCATGTTTCTCAACCACTATGCCGCTTAAAGGAGCGCGGATTTCATAGTTCTGCAAACTACTGTTTGCCTCGATAACTGCTATGACCTGCCCCGCTTCGACGCTGTCACCCAGCGCAGGAGCCATCGAAACAATCATGCCGGGATATCGTGCATAAACATGGCTTATGCCTTGAGGGTCAGGCATGGTCCTGCCATAAAGCAGCAAACTTCGGTTAATCACACCGTCGCCTACCAGCTCTGTCCCTATACCCAGTTCCTCTGCCAGAATGGTGGAAATTTGCACTATCTCTTCCTCACTCTCTTCGTGTTCATGCTCTTCTTCTGCAGCGACAACATTTGTACTTGCGAACACAGCTACTGAAATAAGTAGACTAGATAGAAAAATACTTCTAACACACATGTAGCGAATTACCGTTTTCATGATCTTATCCTCGTTATTGTCCTGACAGTGGAATTCCACTGAGCCGCTCAATTTCTGCTCGAATTTTGTGAGCATTGCTGGCGCTTGAGATGAGTGAAAGCTGAGCATCCAAAAACTCTTGCTGCGCACTTATTAGCTCGACATAACTGTAATTGCCGACCGCATACGCTGACTGCGTTTGCTGCTGCACATTTTGAAGAACTGGAATAACTTGTTGTTGCAGGCTGTTAACTTCTGTAATTGCTTGTCGCAACGACTGATGCAGCGATCGAATTTCGCCTTCAATTGCATTAAGCGCTGTGAGTCGACGCGCTTCTACTTCCTGCAAATTAGCACGCGCTGTTCGCATGGCGCCTGATGCGCGAGCTTTATTAGAGAGTGGTATCGTGACACCGAAAGCTAATCCGGTATCATCAAATTCCTTCAGGTGCTGAATTCCCGCCGACCATGATATGTCGCCTTGCTGGCGTGTTTGCGCTAATTGAAGTTGCGCTTCTAGAAGGCGGGCTTCAGCAGCGAAGTACTCAATATCAGGATTCTCTGACAATTCCGACAAAATTGATTCAATCGATCCGACTTGTCCAACGGATAAGAAGTCAGCATCCACCGCGTCAAATCTTGGAAAGTTATTCGCCCACATATTAGCGAGACGAATACTTGAACTCTCAAGTCTGGCAGTCGCGGCTTGCTCAGCTAAGCGCGCTCGCAGCAATGCTGAATTCGCTCTATCCAGTTCTAACTGTGGTGCCTGACCAGCAGTGACTAATGGTTGGATGATATTGATAGTCTGTTCAGCTATAGCTGTGTACTGCGACTGCAACTCCACTTGCTCTTGGGTAGTTGCTACGTCAATAAACCTTCGGACTACTTCCACAAGTAAATCAAGTTCAACAACTCGTTGCTCTGCATCTAAGGCTTCAATTCTTCGACTCACTACACCTACCCGAGCCGCCCTCTTACCACCCATTTCAACGACGTTGGACAGCCTCAAGGTTGCCTCTGCCCCGGTAAAATCTCTAATATCGCCGGTGCCGAGAGCGTTCTCTACTTCGGCTCCTATCGTGAAGGCTGGTCTTAAGTCAGCAATTTCTCTAGTACCCTGTAATGCCTCATTGCGAAGTGGAAAACTCCGCAGGCTAGGATGGGCTTCAATTGTGGCATTCAGCGCATTACGCAACGAGATAGTGCCAGTCAGCATATCCTGAGCATTTGACGCTGGGCCTATGACTGCAGCACACACCACAATCACTAAGCAATTCATGTTCATTAGTTTTCCCCTGCAAATAGCCGGTATAGGCAACGACTCAAAAAAGAGTTCGAGCCAACTTACTTAGATAGTCTTCAGGCTAATACAGGAGGTGCGCGAGTGAGAGGACGAAGTGTTGCTGGTTTATTGGGAAGAGTCTCGGGCGGGTGAAGCAAGAATAGAATTGGAGACAGGGATACAGCTACAGTTGAGTAGCTATTAAATGATGCGACTGCATCTATTGAAATTTTGGAACTTTTATCTCGCAGAGTATCTAGAGAAAGCTCACTCTCTATATCCGATTGATCAGCTTCGGCAATCCCGCTAATTAAATCAATTTCGCTTGGATGCGAGTCGTTAGTTTCGAAGTGAATTGATACAGGAGCTTCATCTCCATCGAGGCAGTAGCGGAGATGGATGTGTGAAGAACTGGCAATCAACAGCAGCAGCACGGCCAAAAACGCCGGTATACTTTGTACTGTGTTGATTTGCTTTTTCATATCTGACCAGAGTATCTCACATCTGCGTGGGATTAAACCCAAATATGCATAGCATAGGTGCAGAGCCTAATGTGCCAAAGGCACCAATTTTGTCGAGAGCCAGAAAATTCATAGAGATTCTGTAAACCGCCTTTATGGAAAGTGCCTGTGCCTGTACTTGTACTTGTACTTGTACTTGTACTTGTACTTGTACTTGTACTTGTATATCGGACATTATGTATCCTGTAGTAACTACAAGGTCAAGCACATTGCGGGCACTTTTATGACAAAGTCTTTGCTTATTGGTGAACTCTCTACACGGACACGCGTTAATATCGAAACTATTCGCTTCTACGAAAAGCAGAACATCTTACCTGTCCCTGCTCGCAGCGCTGCGGGTAGACGCATCTATGATGATGCGGATGTAAAGCGTCTTAACTTCATCCATCGCTGCCGAGGCTTAGGTTTTTCTCTAAAGGAAATTATGAGTTTGTTGAGCTTGGTAGATGATGGAAATTACACTTGCAAACAGATACACGAATTGACCGCTACTCACGCAGCAGACGTCAAAGAAAAGATTCAAACTCTTCAACAAATGGAATTAGTATTGGAAGAAATGATAGAGCACTGCAGCAAGGGCGATGTGCCTGAGTGCCCGATCATTGACAGTCTATTTTCTAACTAGCTCTTCAAGTTTTTGCTGTAAATCAGCAGCTTCGATTATTCCTACAGAGCGAAATAGCTCATTACCTTCGGAACTCAGTATCACCAACGTAGGCATTCCCACGACTTGGTATGTAGTAGCCGTCTGTGGATACTCGTCGGTATCAACTTCCACGAACACGTAGCTACTAAGGGCTTCCTGTACAGCTGAATCAGAAAAAACCTGCTCTTCGAGTATTTTGCAAGCCAAACACCACTCCGCCGAGAAGTCTACAAACACCAATTTAGATTCTCGTTGTGCCGTTGCTAATGCCTCTTCAACGGGCGAAACTTCTGCTTCTCCCCGTTCATCAGATTCCAGCGCATCAGGAGGTTCTATTCCGGGCGAATATCCGAGTTCGGTAATTTGCAGATACATATCCTCGAGCGTAACTCGAGCGGGATCGTAACTCAGAGTAAAAGCATCTCTCTCCAAGTTAACTACAATATTATCTTCTTCTATTCCTGGCAGCTCTGACAGAGCTACTACGACGCTGTCGGGTCAGCTCATTCAAGTGACGCCGCCACGGCTCTTCATCATACCTTCGACGAACAATGTGACGTGCGACATTTCTGCTTCAACGGCCAAAGCTTTGACCGAGAATGAGAGCATCAATCCTGCTACAGCAATAGCGAGAGCCTTAACAATGTTATTAGTGCGCTTATTCATTGGGGGCGGAAAATATTTCATTAAAGGATTCGTAGCCCAATAGTAGTACCTGAACCTACTACAGGAACAAGCAATTCCTCTAATATCTAAGAATTTTTTAGCACACTTCTTAGCACACTCTGTTTTCTAGCTTGCAACATATTGATTTAGTTAAAGAATCGGTCACGCTGTCTACTGAAAATCCTCGTGTCGGTGGTTCGATTCCGCCCCTGGGCACCATACACAACAAGCCTCGCTTTCAGCGGGGCTTTTTTGTGGATGGCGTCCAGGGGACGGATGAGAGCCATCGATGTGGTTCGACTAATTGCGCCAGCAATTTGCAACGAGCGCAACGCGCGAAGCCCGCAGGGGACAAACAGGCCTAAGCCTGTTTGGATTCTTCCGTCCCGATTTCAATAGCACACTGTTTATCAAAACTACTGTATTTTTACTCTGACCCCTTTTATTCATTTCTTTGATTCTTCCACCTCACTTTTCGCCCTTCTCTTTATCTATGCGAATGGCCGCCTAAAAACAAAAGTGAAAGCCTGTAGAATTCTTGCGGTCTAACGGGCTCTCGAAGTCAGGTATTCAGACGAAGACGTTTCGATGTCACCCCAACGATCTCGGTCTGCCGCATGCGGGTTGCTAATCACTCGCGGATTGTCGTCCAGGAGAAGTGCATGACGTGATTCAGCCGTGTAACGTGGCCATGTTGGAAGCCCTGCCCCATTTGGGTCTCCTGTCTTTGCAAATTGGATGACAGTATTTGACCAATCGTTCGCCAGTTGACGCACCGTGGCGTCATTTGGATCGTACCAATAGGCGGTGTCCGGTAACTCACGAACAAACTGGTTAAAAGTAAAAGCAATTTCGGCCGCATGGGTCGCGCCAAGGCCAGGTAAACGTTGCACGGGAAAGTCGAACCGATACAACCAACCACCAGGACCCTCTGCACTTGCCCTTGCTGCAGCATTCACCCCGGTCCGCACTATTGAGTCGGTAAACACACGCTCAAGAATTTGTGTGCGATTGGCTTCAGGAAATGCGGCTTTCAGTTCTTCAACATATTGCTTGCCATCCATCTGCTCTAGAACAGTGCCCCCGATAGCCTCAACAACAAGTCCAAAAAGATACGAGGGGATCAGATACGAAAACATCGTACCCTCGTCAAGATTGCTACCAACGATTAGCGGTACGCCATCGGTGCCCCGCTCGATAATGGCGTTCTTTGCGCTTCGCGTGACAACCACGCCATCAATGTGGCCAGGGTCACCCCAGGAAATTGCGGTCTGCGCGGCAAGTAGCGTTTCCGCTGGCAGGGTGCGCAACTTTTCGAGCAACTCCCCTTCATCAGCCCGAAGTTGCTTCGCCAATGTAGCTCGAGTATCAACTGGCGGCTTATTGACATCCCCGCCACTGTGCACAATGGCTTTGTGATAAAGCCCGTCCGCAATAGGTGCCGACATGATCGCCAGAACAGCTTGGCCACCCGCGGATTCGCCAAAGATGGTGACGTTGTCTTTATCGCCACCAAAGTCAGCTATGTTATCGCGCACCCATCGCAACGCCTGAATCTGATCTCTGTGGCCGTTAGAGGCAGATCCGTCAAATTCATCGCCATAGCCCGAGAGATCGAGAAAACCGAGCATACCCACTCGGAAGTTGATTGCCACGACCACCACGTCACCCTGCTCGGCAAGGATTGATCCGTCGGTGTCATTGGCAGAACCCGAGGCCGAACCACCATGTATCCACACCAGCACCGGGCGCGCTTTCCCCTCCGTCGATGGGGTGAAGATGTTTAAGTACAGGCAGTCTTCCGATCTTGTGGATCTATTCGCACCGAACAATGCGGGGGGATCATTTTGAATACAGATATTAGGAAAGTTAGTTGCGTCTACATCACCAGACGGCTCGCCTAAGGGCTCAGCTGGTTTGAAACGTCTCTCACCGACCGGGGGGCGCGCATAAGGCAAACCAAGAAACGCCAGCGAATTGCCATCACTGAGCCCGGTCACTGCGCCTCTTTGGGTATTAATGGTCGAGCGTTCTGGCCAGTCAAGAAGGTAATTGGTCTGTGATGTTCCCTCAATGGGACGCGGTTGGCTGAACCACCAAACTGAAGCGACAGCCACCAGTAGCAGCGCCACAACACCAAGCGTGATCTTCATCACCGAAATTACATTCCTACCATCTTCAGCCATATGAGCCTTCTACGGTCAGATAGAGACCATTATGTTGTTTTTCAAACCATTGCGAATGAAACATAGTCATCAGCTATCTCTTCCGCCAAGAGCTGGCCAATCATCCGTGTGCACCCAGCATGATGAATAGCAGAATTGTAATCTATAGATACCTTAGTCGATGACAGTGCTGAGTTTATTGCACGATTTAATCACAAGGCAACTCATTAAATCGGGGACAGACCACGTTTTATAGAAAATTTGGTGTTCTGAGAAGTAAATCGGGGACAGACCACGTTTTATAGAAAATTTGGTGTTCTGAGAAGGGTCAACTACCTTAATAGCTCTTCTCTTAGATAATTGAATTCTCGATTCAGGAACCCAATTTGCCCCGAAGAGCCCGCCTCGCCTTAGCCGGCATACCATGGCACATCATTCAACGTGGAAATAATCGCAGCGCGTGTTTCTATCACCAAGAAGACTATCTGTTTTTTCTTGAGCAGTTGGAATTGCAGGCTGAAACGTTTGGTTGTCAGGTTCATGCCTACTGTTTAATGACTAATCATGTGCATCTACTGGTTACACCTGCTGAGAGCGACTCAGCTTCACTAATGATGAAAAACCTAGGGCAGCGTTTTGTCCAATTCATCAACAGAACGTACCAACGTACAGGCACCCTCTGGGAAGGTCGTTTCAAGTCATGCATCACTCAAGAAGACCAGTATGTCCTATCTTGTTATCGATACATTGAGCTAAACCCAGTGAGAGCGGGAATGGTAGGTCATCCGCAAGATTATCAATGGTCGAGCTTCAGCTTTAATGGTGCTGGACAACCTAATTCCCTTATCAGTCCACACCCACTTTATTCGAATCTTGCGGTTGATTCAGGAGAGCGATTACTTGCTTATCAAGAGTTGTTGAAGAGTGCGCTGAGCGAACGAGAAATAAACGCGATTCGCTCCGCGACAAATGGAAACTTTGTTCTGGGGAATGACAGGTTTCAGCGAGAAATTGAATTAGCTCTAGGAAAAAGAACAAGACCGGGAAAACCAGGGCGACCACATACCAATTCCGATTAAACGTGGTCTGTCCCCATTTACTCCCGGGAAAACCAGG